>Ga0315902_10009814_pt1 | contig 12740 bp, 9 predicted proteins | sample LakEriMetagenome_9_FD_203523 | JGI IMG/M metagenome (GOLD analysis project Ga0315902, IMG submission 203523) | Freshwater fungal communities from buoy surface, Lake Erie, Ohio, United States - Buoy 12 MA117 | ecosystem: Environmental > Aquatic > Freshwater > Lake > Lake biofilm | place: USA... | reverse complement strand
TGCCGGCCCAACAGCCAGACTCGCCCCCAGCCAACGGCACTGCCAACCCCCCCGCCAATCCTCCTGCCGAGGCACCCCCGGCCGACCCCGCCGCAAAAGCCGCGACGCCCGAACCGGTGACCGTTCCCCAATGACTGGGGCGGCCCTTCGTCTCGCTCCCGCAACAACCGGGTGCCGTGGCCTGGGGCCGGCCTTTTCGCAGATCGAATGTCGGTGGCCGTGACGCCCGAGTCCCGATTTTGCCCCAGTCCATTTCTCGTCGTGCTGTCCGGGAATTACCCCATGTCCAGCCATGTCCTGCGTCGATTCCTGTCGGGCCTGTGTCTGTTCGCTCTGGCTGTCCCCAACGCCCGGGGAGTGCAGGAACCGGCGACGGCCACCGCAGCCACCCGGCAGGCGCAGCGCGAAGCCCTGGAGCCATTCCAGTCGCTCGTGGGAGGCTGGCGCGGCGTCGGGCAGCCTCGGCGAGGGTCCAATGTCGGTGCCTGGAGTGAGACGGCCGAGTGGATCTGGGACCTCAAGGACGAACAGGGACCCGCGCTCTGTGTCTCGTTTGCCGAGGGGAAACAACTGCGCTCAGCCCGACTGCGCTGGGATCCACGTGAGGAACAGTACGTTCTCGACGGCGATTATGCCGATAACACATCCCGGCGTTTCACGGGCCGGCGGAATGGCAACCGCCTGGTCCTGGAGACGATTGCCGACGACGAAACCACGCACCAGGTCACGCTGACGCTGCTCAATGAGAAACGGACGCTGTTGCTGTACCAGGTCCGTACGGCGAAGGGGACGCAGTTCAACCGGGTGGCCGAGGTGGGCTACACCCGGGCGGGGACCAAGCTGGCCGAAGAAGGGATCACCGGCCGCGAGTGCATCGTCACCGGCGGGCTCGGTTCGATCCAGGTCGAGTACAGGGGGAAATCGTACTGGGTCTGCTGCACCGGCTGCCGGGAGGCGTTTCTCGACGACCCGGACGGGATCCTCGCCGAGGCCGCGGCCCGCGCGAAGAAACGCCCCTGAGTCAACCCACCCCCGGCCCAACCGGCGCTGGACCGAGTGATCGTGTCCCCTCAGACCAAGATCGCCTTGCCAACCTGTTCATGGGAGATTCCAGTAGCCAACGGTCCGTCCAGGACGAACCGATTCCCCCGAGTTGCTTCCTGACGCGGTGGACTCTGCGCCCCCCCTCCGCTGCCCTGCTTCGATGAGACCGGGGATCTCACTCCGTGTGCGGGGACCAGGGGGCTTATTGGACAAGTCCCGGGAGGGAGTCCGGCAGTGAGAGAAACAGGGTCGCTCGACGCGAGCCATCTCAGCCATCCCGGGCCGCTTGGGGAAAAGCCACACCGCTCACGGGAACCGCTCGAATCCCTCAGCGCTCCGCCGGTCTGCTCACCCCCGTTCTGTCACCCCGGCCGGAAGCCAATCGATCAGCGCCGCGTTTTCCCGACGCCCCACACCCCCTCCTGCCATTGCTGGCGGCCAGATCCCGCGAGAGAATGCAGAAACGAACCGACGCCCCGCCCTCTGCCCCGCCTCGCATGACTCTCACTCCCGAACTGCGCAACAGCCGTTTTTTCAAAGCCTGCCGACAAGAGCCGGTGGATACGACCCCCGTCTGGATCATGCGCCAGGCCGGGCGGTATCTCCCCGAGTACATGGCGGTCCGCAGCAAGGTCAAGTTCATCGAGCTGTGCAAGACCCCGGAACTCGCGGCGGAGGTCACCCTGACCGCCCAGCGGGTCCTCGGGGTTGATGCGGCGATTCTCTTCGCCGACCTGCTCCCCATTCTCGAACCGATGGGACTGAACCTTGAATACGCCGCCGGGGAAGGACCGGTCATCCACAATCCGGTCCAGACGGCTCGCGAGGTCGACCGGGTGGTTGAACTCGAGAGCGTTGACTCCCTCAGCTACGTCTACGACGCCGTCCGGATCATCCGCCGCGAACTCCCCCCCGACATCCCCCTCATCGGGTTCGCCGGCGCTCCGTTCACCCTCGCCTCCTACGTCATCGAAGGCGGAAGCTCGAAGAACTACATCCACACCAAGACCCTCATGTACACCGATCCCGGGGCCTGGCGCACTCTGATGCAACGTCTCGCCGGCAGCCTCGGACGCTACCTTCAGGCCCAGGTCGCCGCCGGGTGCCAGGTGATCCAATTGTTCGACAGTTGGGCTGGCTGCCTCTCCCCCGCCGACTACCGCGAATATGTCCTTCCCTACACCCGGCAGGTCATCCAGGCGGTTCCCCCCGAAGTCCCGGTGATCAATTTCCTCACCGGCAACCCCGCCCTGCTCCCCCTCTGCCGGGATGCCGGTGGTGATGTGATCGGGCTCGACTGGCGCGTCGACCTGCGGACGGGTTGGGCGGCCGTTGGACCCACCCGTGGCGTCCAGGGAAACCTCGACCCCATCACCCTCTATGCCGATCTCGCCACCATCCGCAAGCGCGCCAATGACGTGCTGCTGGCGGCCGAGGGACGCCCCGGCCACATCTTCAACCTGGGGCATGGCGTGACCCCCGATGTGCCCCACGAACATGTGAAGGCCCTCGTGCAGATGGTGCACGACCTGGGAACCCGCAAGCCAACCGCCTGATGCCGACCGGTCTCGCGCGTCGCCGCAGGCCAATTCCATGCCCAATTCCCACTCCCGGTCAACGTCCCTGCGGCTCGACGGCCGCCAGCCCGCCGACGTCGCCCAGGCGGTCTCCCTGTTGCAGCAGGGTGGCATCGGCGGCATTCCCACCGAGACTGTGTATGGACTCGCGGCAGATGCCTTCCAACCGCGTGCCGTCGCCCGCGTGTTTGAAGCCAAGCAGCGTCCCGCCTTCGATCCGTTGATCGTTCATCTCCCCGATCCCGCGTGGCTCCCCCGGGTTGCCCGCGAGGTCTCGCCCCTCGCCCGCCAACTGGCGGGAAGGTTCTGGCCGGGCCCCCTCACGCTGGTGCTGCCGCGTCAGACGACGGTCCCCGACCTGGTGACCTCGGGTCTCGACTCGGTGGCTGTCCGGATCCCCGCACATCCCCTCGCACGGGAACTGATCGCGCAGGTCGGTTCTCCCCTCGCGGCCCCCAGTGCCAATCTCTTCGGACGAATCAGCCCGACCACCGTCCAACACGTGCTTGATCAATTGGAGGACCGAATCGACTTCGTCCTCGACGGCGGCCCGTGTCGTGTCGGGGTCGAATCGACTGTCCTCCAGGTGGAGCCCGAGGGACTGCGTCTGCTCCGTCCCGGCGGAACGACCGTGGAAGAGATCACAGCGGTATTCCCCGAGGTGGCATGGCTCGACCCGCTGGCTTCGCCCGGGCACAACCTGCCGCAAGTCGCCCCGGGCCTGCTGACCCAGCACTACGCCCCCCGCACCCCCCTGGAACTGGTCGACCCCGCAAACCTGGGTGACCGGGTGCGCGACTGGTCGGGCAGTCATCCCCACACGCAACTTGGCCTGCTTCGCTGGCAGAAGACTCCCGCCACCCGGGACGAGCCCGCTGGCACCAATACGTACACTGAATGGCTGACCACAACCGGCGACTGGAAGGGAGCGGCCGCCCGTTTGTTTGCCTGCCTGAGACGGCTGGATGAGTCGCAGTCGGAACTGATTCTGGCGGAGAGAGTTCCGGAAACTGGACTGGGGCGGGCGATCAACGATCGGTTGCGTCGCGCCGCCGCTCGCACGGAGTGACACAACACTCCCCAAGGGTGGCCCCGACAGCGCTCCCCGGGTCACCAGAGTCCCCGAAAATCGTCTCCAAGAGTGGCCCCGAAGGTTGTATTCAAGCTCGTTTTCCGACCCTTGGCCCGGTCAAATCCTGATGTTTCCACGAGGGAACGTAAAAACGCCTGGAAACCGGACACACTTTTTCGGGTTTCAAGGGAAATTCGAAAAATTGGACAAACTTCTCTTGTCTGTCGCCGGGGATCAGTTACCATTCCAGTGCAGCCGGTCGATCGATGTTCAAAGGTCCCTGCCCCACCTTTGTTCGTCTCCCGGCTGCATTTTTTCTTTGGCACCGCGGTGGCACCCCTCGGTTCATGTGCTGATCAGTCGAACTGATCATTCGAACAAAACTTGCGATCAGATGTGTCGTAACATGTTTGACCCGTGCCGAACCATGGTCAACGCGATTCCTTTTCGGGTCCTGCAAATGCGATCCGGCGATGCGACACTTCGTGACCGTTGAGCTGGAGTCTCAGTCGTCCTTCCCCAGCGGGAAACTCGGGAGTGATTTCAAACCCATTCAATGCGTGGGTCACACCTCCCGAAAGCTTCTGTTCAAATCGGCCCCCCAGCACGCCATCCGACGTCCACAGCTCCCCTTCCAGACGCAGTTCGGGATGTGGCAGGCTGAACTGAACCAGTACCCACAGCGTATCGCCCGGGCGCAACTCAGTCACCGGCCCGGTGACCTCGCGGGCCCCCCGCCGGGTCCCCAGTGACACCCGATGGATGCTGTCGGCCAGGGGAGCAGCCCTCCCCGGCAACACCCCGGCCACCTCGCCCGCAGTCAGGCGGGTCAACGCAGGCATCTCCCGTCGGCCAAACACGCCGTACCAATCCGCCTGGATCTGCCAGCCCCAACCCAGGCTGGTTGTCATCAGGCCCACCAGCAACCAGACTCCCCACGACCTCCACCCGCTCGCTCTCCCCCCGGTCTGTGATGCCGCTGTGCTCGCTGCCTCACCCACGGCACCATTCGCGAGCCGACTCCACCACCGGGCCACCGTCGCCGGTTCCAAAAAGGCCAGCAGCAACACCAGCATGGTCGCCGAGAAACTTCCGACATGCAGCGTCAGGGCGATGCCCCCGTGAAAGATCACCGCCGCCAACAGCACCCAGGGACGAGCCCGGCTTACCCAGACCAGGACGGGAAAGACGATCTCGAACCCAATCGTTCCCAATGACGCCGCGCGCAGCAGCCCCGGCGATGTGGCCAGCCATTGCCCCAGGTTGGTTCCTCCCCAACCCCGGTCGAGCAACGAGTACTGCAGCAGGTCCCCCCCGGCAAACCAGGGCGAATTCAACTTGGTGACCGCCGCACCGAGATAGACGAAACAGGCGAGGCACTGCAGCAACCAGCGGGGCCACGTTGGCCCGCTCGCCGCTTCGACCCGATCCCGATCTGCCGCATCCAGGCTGCCCCACGCACCACATCTCGAAAACCACAACAGCACCAGCAGGTGCAGCCAGATGACGGTTGGCTTGGCGAACGTCCAGGTGAGATCGAGCGGACGCAGCCATCCCAGCAGTACCGACGCCAGCAGCAGGCTGCTGCGGGTCTGCCAGCCAAGCGCCACCGCCAGCGCGGCAAAGCCCAGCAGCGACTGTGCGCAGACTGCGACACCCGGGGATGGAATCCACTCGAGGGAACGATCGGCCGGGGCAAACAACGGCAATGCCGGCCCCGCTGTCGAATACAGCTCGATCGTGTAACGGAACGTCCACGCGACATCCCACAGCACGAGCAGCCCGACCCCGATCCGCAGCAGCACAACCGTTTCGACTCCTTCCCACCCCGGGGTGGCCCCTCGATCGACGAACCGGTTCATGGCGAGGGGGTCCTGCCGGGCGACCAGTCATCCGCCGCACTGCACTCGTCCCGTTCGTTGACGGCATATTCCCGCACGATTCGCCAGGTCGCATGGGGAATGCCTGCGGGGGGAGCCAAGAGGGCGGGCAGTGGCTCGCCAAACGGCATTTCGATCGGCTTGGCGTCACCGAGGACGCTGGTGTAGTGATCGTCCCGCAGGTTGAATTTGACCGGCCACGCCTGCTCGCACAGCAGCACTCGCACGAGCGGGTCGTCCCGGCGCTGCGACCGGGTTCGCCGGCGAACAGCCTCCACCAACGTCTGAAAACCGCTGCCGGCACGGTCGAGATCCGCCCGTGTCAGGTCCCCCTGCACACCTTCGCGAAATTGCGACCAGGGAGAAGGGTGCAGCACGACATAGTCCCCGGCCGCAGTCTGTCCGAGAGCCACCCGACGGACCGATTGTGTGGCAAACGACGGGAACATGTCCCAGGTGAAGGCATAGGCGAGCGGTCCGGTTGGGGTCGCATCCCGGACCTGGGCTGCGAGAAACCAGGCGGAGAGTCCCAGGGTGACGATCGTGATCACTCGACCGACCCAACGACCCGTCAGCCAACGGCTCCAGTCGGGGTTCTCGTGCATGGGACGCCCGAGGGTCAGGTGGGACGCTGAAGCTCGAACAGCGATTGGGTCTTCACCACGGCACAGTTGTCGGGGAAGGTATGAAAGCTGTGCACGACCAGGCCCAGGGGCTGGATGTCGGTCTGGATCAGGCTGAGGGGAGCGGGGGCCAGGCGTCCCGCCTGGGGAAACTGGTGCGCCACCTGCGCCTTCAAGGCATCGATCTGCAGTTCTTCATGCAGGTGCAGAAAGATCTCGGGCTCGACCTTCTCGACCTGGTAACTCACGTGATACAGCAGACCTGCCGTATCTTCGATCGAGTCATTCCGCTGGCCCTTCAGGCGACGCGAGAGAATCTGTCCTGCCTTGGGCAGCGGGGTCTCGGCACTCGTCGCCACTTCGCACAACAGACCATGCGGATAGCGGAAGCTGATCATGTGACCGGCATGGCACAACGCCAACCGGGCCGACCAGAGTTCGTGCCCGACGGTTGCCTCGGCACAGACCGACACCAGCTCGGGATGAACCGGGCGGTTGAACAGGCGGAACACCAGGGTTCCGACATCGGGGCGGGAAACGTGAACAGGCATGGACCAGATCGACCTCGACCGGGAGCGCGCCCGGGACAAAAGACTGTCGAATTATACGGAGGGGCGGCGACCGACTGCCACCCGGCGGGAATGAGATCCGCTCGCGTTTTTTCGAGGATTGGCCGAACGTCCTAGAATTTTCTGTTGATCTGTTTCCGGCCTTCGGCGGCCTGTGCCTGGGGATCTGCCATGTCCAACAATTCCGCCCCGCTGAACCCGACCCATTCGCCGGAGCCCGCAGGAGACGGCGATCCGCGACCGGTCTCCCCCAGGCTCCCCCGGCTCTGGCCCGCCTTGGTCATCCTGGGTCTGATGGTGGTTTTCCTGATCCTCACAATCACTCCCTCGATCAACAACCAGGTGCGGTTTGGCTTCATGATGGGAGGTCCATTTCTCGGGCTGCTGCTGTATCTCATCTGGCTGCTGGCGTTCAGCCGTCTTCCCTGGCCGGTGAGACTGCTGGCGATTCCCCTCACCGCCGTGGGAGCGGTCGCCGCCGGACTGCTCATGCACTCCAGCATGGGAGTTCCTCTCTGGATCTACGGGGTTCCCCTTGCACTCGCCGCCCTCACCTACGGCCTCTATCGGGCACAGCGTCAGCCCTGGAAGCCCATGCTGGGCTCGGCTGTCGGGCTGGCCTCACTGGTCTGGGCCCTGCTCCCCTTCGGCCGGCTCGAAGGCTTCTCGGGCGACTACACCCCGGAACTGCGCTGGCGGTGGGCTCCCATGGCCGAAGTCCAGCGCACCGTGGCCGCAGGCGAGTCCAATCCCGCTGCGCCGCCGGCCACGCTCATCGTCGGCCCGACCGACTGGCCCCGGTTCCGAGGAGCCGGGCTCGACAGCCGGGTCACCTGGAAGACCGGCACCACCGACTGGACCCAAGCACCACCACGCGAACTGTGGCGGTCGAAGGTTGGTCCTGCGTGGAGTTCATTTGCCAGTGTCGCGGGTCGACTCTTCACCCAGGAACAGCAGGGAGACCACGAGGTTGTCTGCTGCCTCGACGCCGCCACGGGCAGGCTGATCTGGCAATCGCAGATCGACACCCGGTTCAGCGACGTGGTTGCCGGACCCGGGCCCCGCTCGACTCCGACGTTTGACGACGGTCGGTTGTTCACCCTCGGTGCCCGGGCAATGCTCATCGCCCATGACGCCGCGACGGGAGCCGAACTGTGGCGCCACGACCTGATGCAGGAACTTGACGCCCAACTCCCGGTATGGGGCTTCTCGGGATCCCCGATCGTTGTGGGGGATGCCGTCATGGTCTATGCCGGTGGCCGGGGAGATCACGGCTTGTGTGCCTGGGACAAGCAGACGGGCAAGCTGCTCTGGTCGCGGGCCCAGCAGGGAATGAATTTCAGTACGGCCCAGCCTGTGACGATGAATGGGGTCATCCAGGTCCTGTTTGCAGCCCCCGAGGGACTCGAATCGCTCGATCCGGCGACGGGAACACTGCTCTGGAGTCACAAGCCGACCGACTGGCACGTCCCGGGCAAGTGCCAGCCCCAACAGATCGCCCCCGACAGTCTTGTCGTTCCGCTGGGAGATGGCGTGGGGCTCGCCCGGCTTGATGTGACGCACAAAGATGGCGCGTGGCAGGTGACCGAGCGGTGGATCAGCAAGGCCCTCAAACCGTCGTTCAATGACTTCGTCTTCCACCAGGGTTTTCTGTATGGATTCGACCAGAACATCCTCGCCTGCATCTCGGCCGAGGATGGAAAGAAACGCTGGAAAAACGGTCGGTTTGGATTTGGGCAAATGCTGCTGCTCGAGGCCGACAACCGCATCATCGTCGCTTCGGAAGGGGGGGATCTCGTCCTGCTGGAAACGAATCCCGACCGCCTCGTCGAACTTGGCCGGGTGACCGCCTCTCCCGAGAAGACCTGGAATCACTCGATCGTCGCGGGAAACCTGCTGTTCTTCCGCAACGGAGCCGAGGCGGTCGCCTATCAACTCGCCCCAGCCTCAACCGCCGTGGCGGCCACAACGGATGCGGAACCCCCCGCAAAGCCGATCACCACCCAGGAAGAGTCACCCGACGCTGGTGCGACCCCTTAGCAATCGGCTCGCTGGTCCGACGGCTCCGCGATTCCGGAATTCCTGCGAACAACAGAGTATCGCGAGCCACATCGCGCAACCCGCTTCCGGCAACAGCCGTCGGAATTGCTCACAGAACGTCCGTCGTGGCTCACCGTCTGGCTTATCGATCACCTCTCCGAGGGACGATGCCTGCTGTGGGTTCCGTCGCTTACCGCCATTGACTTACGGCCGACTCCTGAGACTCACTCCACACCGCCGAGCGGCTGTTCAACAAAAGAGTCTGGTCGGGAAGGTGATTTGTTCCACCGACTGCTACTGGACAGCACTCACCGCTTGTGCCATTTGATGGGCCGCCGACAGGAATTCGCGATACGCCCTGGCTGGGACATTCTGAAGCTGCGGGAAGACAATGAGCGTTCCGTCTTCGATGACCAGCGACAACTCCGGGTTCCGATGAAACACCTGCCGCAGCGGAACTGTGATCATCCGCTGGGCGGTGGCGGGATCAGCGCTTCCGATATGGAAACGCTTCGAAAACTCCGGTGCCGCCGGCACTTTGACCTGCTGAAAGGCCCCGAAGAATTGACTGAGCAACCGGTCGCCGAGACCCATCGGAAACACGCAGAGATCGGGAAGGTGCGGCACGAGTTCCGGAAACACCACCAGCGACTCGTCGGCCTCGAAGGAAACAGCCCCATAGTCGTAGGCATAAAAATAGTCGAGCGCAAAGTGGGGCATCTTCCCGTCCCCCGAAGACAACACGTTTCTTCCGTTGGCGGACGTCGGATTCTGCATGAAGCTGATGGAATTCAGCCGTTCCAGCATCGAGTTCGATGCTTTCATGGCAAATTCGCAGTTCATCTCGCCTGCCAGTCGGGCCAGATCGACACTGCGTCGGGCCTGCCTGCGGGCTCCGCGCACCAACAGGGCAATCGCGAGACCTGCGACAGACCACAGCGGCGCGCTCAAGCCAATCGGAGACGACAGGTTGCTGTTCTTCGTGATCTGGTAGACCACCATGGCCACGATCAATGCGACCACAGGAAACAGGACCATTCCCGAGAGACCCAACCAGAACAGACGGTTGAGACGGCGGTATTTTCTGATGGCTTCCTGCATCGATTCGGACGGAACCACGAATCCAACTTCCTGAAGGGTTTGATGAACAAACGGAAGGGACCATCGAACCTGAAGGCCGCCTTCGAGGCGAATGAACAAATCATCGTTGCAATCGCAGCATAATCGTGATTCCGCACCGCTTCCAGTGGCCCATTCCGAGACACCACACCGGCACAAGCGACTCCCTCAGCCGATGGGCCTGCGCCACAGGCATGTCCCCTTTCACTGCCAGCCACTGTGCTCGGTACAGGCTGCGAGCCGGTCCGGACATCGCTGGAAACCGGGCGAACCCCATGGCCCGAGTGCCTGGTGACGCGCCCGCACGTTGGCCGGTCGTCTCAGCCATTCTCAAGCAGCAGGCAGGCCAAGGCATGTGCGGGAGCACTTTCGGCCACCTCGGGCGAGAGCCAGTCGGCGAGGCTCAAGGGCCGTGCGGTGCTCAGCAGCGGATGCCGTCGACAGAGCGCTTCCCCCACGAACTGCCCACTCCCCGACAGCACCACGCTCTCCCAGCCCCGGGGCCACCGGGCGGCTTGACGGTCGACCGCCGCCAGCAACTGGTTGAGCTGCGCTTCAGCCAATTGATCGGCCAGCGATTTCAGTTCGTCGTCCGTCAGCTCGGTGCGGTCGCAGCAGAGGGTGCGGGCCAGACGATCGATCGCCCCGGCCCGGGTGGCGGGTTGCCCGTTCGCCGTATCGCGGTCGTCCGGATCCTCAGCCACATCCCCCCGCAGCAGATGGATGTCGAGCGTCGTGGCGAACAGTTCCGCCGCCAGGTGCAGGGACACGCCCCGCAGTTGGACTGGGCCGGGAATGGCGCACAGCGGTGTTCGCCGGGCCCCGGTGTAGACCAGTTCCCCCTGCAGTTGCCGTCCCAGATCGGTAAGCCCCCGTGCCCGGGGCTGGCCATCCTCCAGGGGAATGAGGTCGCTGGACGTGGTGCCGATGTCGATCAGCAGCGCCCGACCCAAAGGGACCTGTCGTCCCACCCAGGTGGCCAGCGCATGCCAATTCGAGGCAGCCACGTCGAACGGGTGGCGCATCGCCTGGTCGGGAGTCACGAATCCCTCGCGGATCGACCAGAGCCAGACGGGACGGATTCCCGCCGCCGCCACCACGGCCCGGGTGATCGCGGCGACCCCCTCGGCCTTCGTTGCGAAGCAGTCGGCCAGTTCGCCCGTCATCGTGGCCACGACGCGGGTCGTCTCCGGAAATCGCGACAGCAGCGCTTCGAGCCGTGCCGCCAGGCGGTCCGATTCCCGCCACATCGCGAACGGCTCGCTGTGGGCGTTCCCCCGGCCGTCGGCCGCCTTGAGATTCGCCCCCCCAATGTCGAGCCCCAGGGGCCAACCCCGCCCCTCCGCCGGCAGCCTGCTTGTGGCGGTCACTTTCTGGGCCATCTCAGGTGCTTGTGCAGGAACTCGTACGTCTGCACCCCGTTGATCTTGTGCGGACCATTGAAGAACTCGATCTCGGTCTTGTCGGCCAGCCCCAGCTTGGCGTAGTGCCGGCGGACCTTGGCGTATTCCCAGGCCACCCACTCATCGGGAGCGACCCCGTCGTCGTGCCCGCGTTCGACCATGAAGGGCCGCGGGGCCATCAGCGACGACAACTCGGCATAGTTGGCCACATGCCCCATGTTCCACTCGAAGATCTCGTACTCGGGAGTGAAGACATAGCTGTAGCCATCGGTGACCGTGGTGTTCTTGACGACCCACTCGTTGAAATCTGCCGAGCAGATCGAGAGACAGTAGTCCTTCACCATCGGTGGGACCCGCACCGCCGTCTTCCCGCCATAGCTCAACCCGTAAAAGGCAATGCGGGTCGGGTCGGTGTTGGGAAGCGTCTTCAGGAACTCAATGGTCCGCTCGTGCTGCGGAATGATGTAGCTGAACAGTGACCGCTGCATCGGATTGCTCTTGCGCTGCAGGGTGCGGAACCGGTCCTGGCCGCGATACGGGTTCTGCGGGGCGTAGGTGATGAAACCCCGATTCGCGAGCTCGGCAGTGAAGGCCGAGTAGTATTGGAAGCCCTGCACCGTCCTGCTGATCGTGTCCATCGGGACCCCTTCCAGCCCGTGCTGGCAGACCACCACCGGTCGCTTCTCATCGGGTCGCAGGTCCTTGGGAAGCAGCAGGATCCCCCCGGCAATCACGTCCGGATAGACATCCAGCACCACTTCATAACCGGTGAATCCCGGCTCATCCAGCACCTGGCGGCTGCGGACATTGAGGGGCATCGTGCTGGGGGGCAGCCGGCCGATCAGCTCGTCATACACCATCGCCCGATAGGGCTCGACCGTGTTGTTCCAGTCGTCCAGGGACTTCCGGCTCGCCTTGCTCCACAGCCCGTCACGCACCCGGGCACTGCGGCGCAGCAGCTTCTGCGTGAAGTCGACCATCTGACCCACCTGCCGCTTCATCCGCTGGACCGGGTCGTGCCCGGTGCCGTCGAATGCCGGCTTTTCAGCCGACAGCGCGGTGGTCGGGTCGGCCTTCACACCCACAAGTTTCAGCAGGGCTGTCACCGCCAATTGCGAGCCGGCGGGGACCGAGCCCGACGGGTTGTGGGCCACCACGACAAGCTGGGCGGGACGTCCCAGCTTGTCAAAGTGGGTCTGGGCCCGGCTCGCCTCAGCGAGCACATCTCCCGTGGCGGGTGTCACGATCTTCCCCGGGGCCGCGCCGCCGCTGCGCCCCTGGCGGACGGCCGGAGGCCCCGCCACCTCGGGGGCCGGAGCAGCCTCAATCACCAGTCCTCGCGGGGCCACCAGGCTCGCCAGGTCGGCATCCCCGAATTCCTTCAGCAGGGCCCAGACGTTGCGATAGATTGGC
>Ga0315902_10009811_pt1 | contig 12743 bp, 15 predicted proteins | sample LakEriMetagenome_9_FD_203523 | JGI IMG/M metagenome (GOLD analysis project Ga0315902, IMG submission 203523) | Freshwater fungal communities from buoy surface, Lake Erie, Ohio, United States - Buoy 12 MA117 | ecosystem: Environmental > Aquatic > Freshwater > Lake > Lake biofilm | place: USA... | reverse complement strand
ATTGGTCTGGAAGAATAGTAGGGAGATGGTTGACTGATGGCTTTTGATATAAATCGATTCTCAACTAACATCAATACTTATGGCACACTAAAGACTAGCAAGTTTGACATTAATATAACTCCACCATCTATTCTGTTATCATTGGGTGGTATGTCAAATAGCATTATAAGATTTAGAGCTGAACAAATAGACTTACCATCAATCAGTTTAGATTTAACATCTGTTAATAGATATGGTATAGGTCCAAAACAAAGATTTGCTACTAATGTATCTTATCCAGAATCAGTATCTATATCATTTTTAGAAGTAGAAGATGGTATGATACAACGTTGTATGCTGCATTGGATGAATTCTATATTTGCTTTTGATAGACCATTATATGGCATAACACCATATGTTTATGTTACTCAATATAAAGATGATATAGCAACAATAATTCAAGTAATACAGTATACTGATGACGCAAAAATAGGAAACATCATTGATATACTAGATGCGTTTCCAGTAAATTTGAGTGTAAGTCCATTATCATGGGCTGAAACTAACACATTAGTCAAGGTTAAAGTAGAGTTTGCATTTACAGAATGGAGAAATCCAATTCCGTGCACAGAAGAAGTTGTTTCACAATCTCGTGAAACAGATACGTATAGAGAACAAAAAGAACGTAATGGTATATTGGAAAGTCTTCCAGGAGAATTTAGTCCTTCATTGCCAATAACACCACCAATTTCCACTACACCACCTGCAGAAATTCCAACTAAAAAAAGACCAATAATACTACCATAATAAAAGTGACTTGAAGGAGTTCTTAAATCATGCTACCAAAGATACAACATCCAATCTTTGAATTTACGGTGCCATCTACTAAAGTTACAACAAACTTTAGACCATTCTTGGTGAAAGAAGAAAAGATACTACTCATGGCTAAGAGTTCTGATGATAGAGCAGATATCCTCAGAGCCATCAAACAAGTCGTGAATAACTGTGCTATCGATGAAAAGTTCGATGTAGATAAACTGACTCTATTTGACCTGGAGTACTTGTTCCTCAAGTTACGCTCCGTGTCAGTAGACAACGTAGTAAGAGTATCTTACAGGGACAACGATGACCAGAAAGTCTACGACTTTGAGATAGACTTATCATCAGTCGAAGTAAAGTTTCCAGAAAACGTTGAGTCAGTCATTAAGATCACTAATGACATGGGTATAGTAATGAAGTACCCATCAGCGTCTATATTTGATGATCGTAGCTACTTCAGAGCAGGTGACGACGCTTACTACGAGTTAGTACTACGCTGCATAGACAAGATCTATAGCTCTGATGACGTATACCAAGCCAGCGACTACACAAAAGAAGACTTGGAGTCATTTCTTGACGACTGTGGTGTAGCCACTTTCAATCAGATCCAAAAGTTCATGACGAACGTACCAAAACTCTATCACCGACTCGAGTATAGAAACTCAAATGGAAAGGATAGAGTCATAGAACTGACAAGCCTAACAGATTTTTTTACGTTGGGCTGAACCATAATACACTGGAGAACTACTACATCTCCATGTTTGCTTTGGTTCAGCACCATAAATATTCTGTTGCAGATGTTGAGAATTTAATACCATTTGAACGTGACATGTTTGTTGAGATGCTGCTGCAATTCCTTAAGGAACTTGAAGAGCAAAGGAATAGACATGCCAGCTAGACCGACGGATGACGATGACAATGGACCAGATCCATTACCTAATAACTCATCACGTTTTCCTCAATCTGATTATACCAATACTTCAAGTAATAGTCAACAAAAAAGTTCTGTTAATACTGAAGTAGAAAAATTAATTGCTGAGTATAATTTAAAAAAACAAGATGAATCATGGGTCAGAAGTTATTGGAGACCAGCCATGGGCTGGCTCTATATGGTTATCTGTGCATTTGATTTTATAATCTTTCCATTAATGACTATGTTTTTGCCAGTAATAGCTAAAGCATTCGGTTTCAACATAACTTATTCACCATGGCTCAGTCTGACACTCAGCAATGGTGGACTAATTCACATGGCATTTGGTGCAATACTTGGTGTAGCTGCTTGGTCAAGAGGTCAAGAAAAAATACAGAGTATAGGTAGGTAATGTTAGAAAACCAAGTCGGCGATGCAGATAAATTAAGTCTGTCTGAATACATGGCTTCACAAGCATCTCAAATGTCTGAAGACAGAGATGCTGAGCGTATTGCTGAAAACGAGATAGTCAGTACTTTTCTATCAAAGAAAGTATTTTCAGAGATAGAACTAGTAAGCCAAAACTTGGTTTTTGATGTTGATGAATTAGACTTCACGCTATCAGATATACTCAATGGTTTTAAAAGACCAAGTATGCAACCTAGTTTTTCTGGTGGTGATGATCTGACTACAAATGTCTCTAGCATGACTCCCGCACCCGCAGGTACGGGACAAAGTATGGCATCTCCAAGTCCATCAATGCCACCAGCTTTTAGCTCTTTACAATCAGTTGTGCAATCATTATCACAAGCTGCTAGTGGTGGTCAAAGAAGTTATTCGTCACAACCAGCGGGTCTAGCGGGTGGCATGGGATCGTCGGGTGGTTATACCCCTAGATCAGTAGCACCACAGATGCCGAGTGTAACACCCATGTCTGCTTCACCCATGACACCGGGTGCACAGCCACAAGGTATGACTCCACAGGGTGGACAAGTATCAATGCCGTCTGGAGACGACGCTTCTATCATGGCTATGATTAAGAAACATGAGGGCGTTAGAGACACGCCCTATAAAGACTCAGTCGGGCTATGGACAGTCGGTGTTGGTCATATGATAGGACCAACACTGCCACGTGAGTGGAATAGAAAATTCACACCACAGGAAATAGATCAACTATTTGCAAAAGATTACGCTGAACATAAAGCAGCTGCACAAAGGATACCAGGGTTTGAGAAATTAAACTCAAACGGTCAGGCTGCGGTGATAGATTTAACGTTTAACATGGGACCAGCATGGTTTAGAAAGTTTCCAGCTGCATCTGCAGCTTTAGCTAAAGGTGATATGCAGACTTTTGCTAATGAGATGCAAAACAGTGCATGGTTTAGACAAGTAGGTAATCGTGGTCCTACAATTGTAGCTATGATTCGTAGTGGTGGCGGTGACGCTACACAGCAAGCACAACAAGTCCCTGGAACACCAAGTACTGGTCCACAACTATCACAAGCTGGAGCAACTACTGAAGCAGCAGATCAAGCACAGATGAGGGGTGCTGGGCAACAGATTAGTTCTTTAGCTGCGCCAACACCACCACCAATGAACCAACCAACACCATCAACAATAACGCCGTCTGGTGGTGAAGTACCCATTAACGTTAGACTCCAAAACTTGCAGGCATAAAATGGCGCTCCCAGAAGTAAAAAAACAAGATAAAGTAGCTACTAGAAAGATAGCAGAAGGATCTGATTTATCTACAGCAGCGCCTGTTCTTAATAAACTTTTTGATACAATACGCAATAGTGATCAAAAAGAAAATAGATTCTTGACTAAGCATATTGATGGTGAGTCGACCGAATATACACTCATTCAAGATAACAATATTAATATGCTTAATATACTGAGTAGTCAATCTATAACAGAGAGTCTACTCGGTACTATGAGAGACACTGTAGGTGCTGGAACCACAAGCAGTGCTACTATGGTATCTTCATCACAAGTCTTGCAACAGACTAGACAAGAGCCACGACGAGACAGTAACGAGAGACCGAGAGAAAGACAAAGAGTAGTGCCCTCTGCATCCGTGACAAGTACCGGGTCAAGCGATAACAGGAGTGTCCCTCGCGTAGTATCAGAATCAGTAAAAAAGATAGACAGTTATGTAAGCACTCAATCGGGTCAAACCAAATTTTCAGAATTAAAAATTATAAATGAAGAGACCGGTGAAGCGCTGGAAAGGTCTGCATCATTACTATCAAATATAAATGAAAGCGTACAAAGACAGAACCGACTACTAGAAGAGACTATAGAAAACCTAAAGAGACAACTAGAAGAAACTGACGATAACTTACCAGATATCGATATCGACATAGATCTAGATAGAAGAAGAAATCGGGGGAGAGGACGAGGCGGTAGACCAGGTCAACGTCCATCTACTGGTTCTAGACCACAAGCTCGTGGAAGTGTCCCACGAGTGACACCTCCTGCAACACCAGAGACTCCTAGACCAGCTGCAACACCAGAGACTCCTAGACCAGCTGCAACACCAGAGACTCCTAGACCAGCTGCAACACCAGAGACTCCTAGACCAGCTGCAAGAGGTCGGGGATTAACAGCGTCTAGATTTGCGTCAGTTGGATTGGGTGCTGTATTTACAGCAATTGACGGTCTTCAATTAGTATCAGAACTAGATCAAATTGAATATGAATATTCTACAAATCAAATAGATGCAAATACATATAAGCAAAGATATGGGGCTGCGTTTGGATCCTTTTTTGGTTCAGCCGCTGGGGCAGCGTCGCTTGGTGCTATAGGTGCAGCGATAGGTGCTCCAATAGCAGGTGTAGGTGCATTAGTTCTAGGAATAGTAGGTGGTGTTGCGGGGGCTTTTGCTGGTGGTGAAGTAGGTGCTTGGATAGGCGCTACGATAGCAGCATCACTGATGGGTGAGCCAATGCCAAGACCACCTAATCCTAGAAATATGACTGTTCAAGATCAAAAAAATATTCAAGAATTACTCAAAGATGAAGAATTTAGAAGATCTGTAGATCCAAAAGTCATAGAAATTCTTGAAATTATTTCCGACGAAGAACAAATTGACTTGAGTAGCCGAACACAGGCGCGTGGTGCTCAAAATATTTTAAGAAATTTGATTGAAGAAAATAAAGAAGCATTTAGCAGGGCACAGCAAAGAAGAGAACAAACTCCGTCAGATACACCAGACGCTGCACTAGTACCAGCAACACCAGCTAGTAATATAACTCCAGTACAAGCAACACCAGCTAGTGCTAATGTAACTCCAGTACCAGCAACACCAGTACCAGCAACACCAGCTAGTGCTAATGTAACTCCAGTACCAGCAACACCAGTATCCAGTGTTAATAAAGAACAACTATATAGTGAATTATTACAAAAATATAAAATTGAAGAATTAGCTTTAGTTCAACCAGGTTCTGGTGGTTCTGCTCAATCAGAAGCAATAGCTAATGCAGAAAAAAGAGCTCAACAAGAGTCAGGCTATACACCGCCGAGACAAGTAGCAACACCAGCTAGACCGGACACAGAAACACAAAGAAGAGACGAAGTAGTTAGTCAATCTATATCTGATGCTTTTGAAAGAAAATCTAATAAACCTAGAATTGATCAATTTTCACCAGAATTTAATAAAATGGTGGATGAGATTTATGAAAAAAGGTTAAAAGAAGAACAAGAAGCACTTGGTCGTAACTTGCTTCCAGCAGAAAAAGCTGAAATAAGAAATCAAGCTACGGATGAAGTCTTATTAAGACCAACACCTAATGTGACTGCAACCCCAGTTACACCACCGCCAGCAACAAATATTACACCAATACCAGCATCACCTCCAAATGAAGCCACTCCAGAAGTTAGACAATCTGTTATAGACAGAACTAGAGCAACTGAGTTAGTCAATAGACTAATTGCTGTTTCTAAAAAGGTAGAGACTCCAGACCCCAGAACAATGACCATTCTTGAAAATATAACAAGAATGATTCAAGAACATGACTATGATACAGCATCTGATGCTATTGAAAGATTGGAAAAAAGAGTATCACCCAGAGAAAATGCGACTAGAGAACCATCTGCTAGAGATGTGTTTAGAGAAAGATTTGAGTCACCAATTAGACCGACGCCTAGAGCTGATGCTGGTGCCGACGATAAAAAAGCTGAGCTAGAAGATGCTGAACCATTAGATAAAGACTTATTGAGTCCAGTATCACAATCTTATATGGAAGAAGATATAGATACTGGTTGGCAAGAAGCTGGTGCTGAAGGTGACACAGGTTGGCAAAAAGCCGGAGACACCCCGTCACCGCGACCTGTGCCAGTCAGACCCGTACGTGCGAGGAGAAGAGAAACTAATGACTCAACAGATAGTTTGACTATTACTGCTCAAGAAGTAGTGTTTAAATCAGACAAGATGGAAGCACCATTCTTAGACGCTATAAAAGAAGAACTATCTGACTTTATGAATACCATCATGAATATCTCTAGCTCACCCGTGAGTCCTAACTTATCTGGTGGCGGATTAGCTTCACCAGTATCATTTGCTAACATCAGCGGTGGTATGACACCATCAACTCCTTCTTTTGGTTCATCTCCATCAGGTACACCAACGCCAGGAGGTGGTGCAGTACAAGGTGTTGAATCTGCTTCAGGTGATATGTCTAGCACAGAAAAACCTGGTAACGTAACAGTAGATTCCGGTGTAGATGTATCTAAAGTAGATAAAGACTTAATGGGTAGGTTTTATGCTGCAGCTAAAGAGTATGGTAAGCCAGTAAAGATTAATTCTGGATTCCGTAGTGACGAGAAGCAAGCGGAACTCTGGGTTAGAGCTAATGTTTTTAAAGAACCCGGTATCTATATGCCGGCTAATCCAGATAAACCAACTACTATTAATTACAAAGGACAAACATTTAACGTTCCCGGTGGTCGTGCTAAATCATCCCATGGTGGATCTTCACCAAATGCTAGAGCTTTAGACGTTACTAGAACAGCCATTGAAGAAATGGATAGGATGGGTCTATTAAGGAAGTATGGTCTTCATAGACCATTTCCCAATGATCCTGTACACGTAGAAAGAATAGGCGGTGGATCTTCAGCACCAGATACCAGTACTGATGGAGCACAACAAGCAGCAACACAAGTATCTGCATCACCCGCAACTGCAGTTGCATCAAGCGAAGGTGGGCAACAAGCAGAGAGTGGTGGGGAAACTGCAACTCCAGTAGCAAGTGAAGCTTCTGGTGGAGAAGCGATGGCTTCTGGTGCAAGTGGAACAGCTGAGTCAGGTGCTTCTATGACTCCATCAACCCCGTCTTCTGGTCCGACAGTAGCCACAGCTTCGGTCGAGAATGAAGTCGCTAAGAGAACACCAATGACACCATCTGCTCCAACTCCAGAAATGCCAAGTTCTGGATCTTCTTCTCCAGGAGTCGGTGACACGTCTTATCCAATTAGTATGGGTGATCCAGGAAATGTTGAACCACCAGATGCAGCCCAGAGATACGCGTTGTTGTTTGATATGGCAGCATAAAAAAAGGGGAATCATTTGGTTCCCCTTGAAGTATCAGTCCTTTGCAAGTTTCTTAAAGAACTCGATATCATCGTCATCCTCGTCAGAGGAAGCAGGTGCTTGTCGAGTCTCAGTCGCTTTAGCGGTCTTTGGTTCAGCCCAAGGTAGATCATCTGAAGTAGGATCAGCTTGACGAGCCGCAGCCTGAGCACGTGAAGAAGCTGGAGTCTTGTCTGTACCAAGAACAGCGGCTAGACGCTTAGATAGTTCCTCATAGCTCTTGAAGTTAGATGGAGCTAAGAAGCTCTGTAGAGAATGCTCTTGCTTCCAGACTGACTCAAGCTCAGAGTCATCCTCAAACAGAGGACCGGCAGCTGCAAACTCAGACTTATCGTAGTTACGATAACCTTCAACGTTACGAATCTTAAGTTTAAAGTTTGCACCAGCCCATAGATCAAATGGGTTGATTGGATCTTCATCCGCGAACTGCGGGTTCATTGCTTCATTTAGCTTGTCAAAAATCTTTTTACCAAACTTAAAGAGAAACACTTTACCGTTGTTCTCTGGGTTATTCTGATCTTGAATAACGTAAATGTTCGAGATAAAAGTTAGCTTACGCTTTTGCAGACGAGCCTGCTTTCGTGCGGGTGACTCATCATCAGTCGTGGAATTCCACAGCTTTGAGTTAAGTTCACCGACAGGATCAGTTTGCCCGATAGTAGTCAGGGAGTTCTCAATGTACCACAGTCCGGTAGGACCCTTGAAGCCATGTTCAAAGACTCGAACGAAAGGAACATCTTCGTTAGCTGGTGCGGGGAGAAACCTAATGACTGCATAACCGTTACCGGCTTTATCAGTCTGAGGATACCAGAATCGAGTATCAGACTTAGATTCTGTGTTATTGAGCTTAGATAGCTCCTGTGTAAGCTTATCGAGTGAAGACTTACCAGAATTCTTTTTTAGTGCAGAAAAATCCATTTATATATTCCTTGTATGATTGTATGTATAGTATATTAGTATATATTGAGTGAGGTTGTTTCCTCACTTATATTTATATATCAATCAAGAGAACTTGTCAAGGAAGATCTTCTTGATCTTAGTTTTGTCGTACTTCATAAATGGCATAGACTTTTTTATAATCATGCCAGTCTCACTCCATACGACGTTGTCTCTCAATTTGTTATCCCAGTAGGATAGGCACCCAACGATGTCAGCACAGATCAAGAGAGTCTCTAGTGAGATCTTACCACCTAAGTACATATCAATTATAGGTGGCAATTGACCATCATTTATCTTAAAGTTAGAATCAAAGTCTTCTTTTAAATTTGATAAGTCATTACTGACTACATATGTTAGAGATTGTCTTTTACGAATCCAGTCCTGGTAGTTAGACTCAGCAGCTTCTGAGTAAGCTAAGTCTCTAACCCAAGCCCTTGGGTTTTTTACTAAGTTTGAGACTATAAACTCATGTGGGTCTTTATGCTTAGATATTTTTTCAAAGAAAAATTTGTCTTTTCTCTTATCAAAAGAATCTCTTTTTGCAGAGACTTTACCATTGTACTTAAAATAGTCGTAGCTCTCAGAAGTAAAGTGTCTCTTGAGAGCCAGGTAGTCTACGTAACACTCGTATGGTGTCATATCATACCGGTAGTTGTGCTGTTCTCTTTAAAATATTTAGGCTCTCGGCTTCGGCTTGAATCTTTGACAAAAGAACCGCGTTACTCTTTACCAAAAGAGCTGCATAATCTACTTCTACTTCGTTAGACTCACACCAGTGAATGACTGCATCAATGCAGTCCATTTTTCTCTCACTAATGAGGAACTCAATGTCATTAGCAAAGTTATCAGTCTTCTTTTCGATCATTTCCATCACGCTCAGCCATCTCCCTAGCATTATCACTAATTTTATCTAGAAACTCGTTTATCTCATTGGGAGACATAGAGCTGTATCTCAGCATGTTGACTCTAAAAGCTGTCCTTAACATACCAACTTCATAATCATTTTTTGTCATTAGTTACTTTCTCTGGAAACCAACACTCTTTAGATTTATCAATGCAAACTTTTGCTAAAAACCCTAAGATCAAAGCTCCAAAGAAGTGAATGAAGCCAGTGAGTGGCTGGGTAATAAGAGCAGCTAAGGGTACTATACACCATAGACTTAGAGTAAACCAAAAAGCACCGAGTGTGATGTCTCTTTTCATAAGATTAATTCCACAGGGACTCATAGTATTTGGCAAACAAGCGTCGACCGTTATCCATCCTGGCACGATGAGCCGCAATCTTATCTTCAGCCCTGGTGTAAGTGTGGTTAGGTCCGTGCTTTAATGTAGATAGACTATTGGGATCATCTTGATCGATTTTAACGATCTGTAGGTCGATGTTTCCTGATGTGTATTGATCAACCCACTCATCACCGTTCTTATGTTGTTCAAAAGCCCAGATCATCTCGTCCAGAACATAGTCCCATCGAGCATCATGAAACTCATCAGTATCGTATTCATGTACTTTTGGTTCTGCATTGATTGAGCGAATGTTTTCTGGTACGTCTTCATCATCTACAAATGGTGAACCCATCTTAATCTCTTTAAGACGAACTAACAGAGGATAGATAATGAGAGCCAGGGTATGATCGGCTGACCAAGTATCATAGTTATCAATATGAACTTTGATCTTACGTTCACGTTTCTCGTAGATCCACTGGCAAAGTCTCAGGAGTCGTGATGGCTTATCTTTCGGACCAGATAGATAAGAACCAAAGCGATGTACAATATCTTCATCCTCACTTAGATCGTTATAATGATCTTTCCAGAAAAAGATTGCTCGAGCAATCTGATATGGTCCAATCCATTTTGTATATGGACCGATCTTAACTTTCACAGTCATTCTCCATTTGTTTGGTAGGCCCACCCGGATTCGAACCAGGACCGCGCACCAATCTAGTGCATACCACGTGTATAAGACGTGCGTTCTACCATTAAACTATAGGCCCATATGGCGACCCTGGAGAGGTTCGAACTCCCATACTCCAATTACAGCTTTAACGACCGCTTAGAAGGCGGGACTGATACAGGGTCATTTATATGTATATATTATACCATGAGACGCAGTCTGTCAACCACTATTTAACGTACTCGAAAAGTACTACAACGAACCTTGAAGTTATTAGGTGAGTTGTAGATAGTGGCCTGTAAGAATGGACCGTGTAGAACATCTACCACTTCAAAGACATTAGCTTCTTCTTTAGTTCCCCATGGTGTATTAACCATCATCTTTTTTCCAAGCGGAGCATCTAGTGGTTGCTTTAGGACTCGTTGTGTGTTGATCATTTTGTACCTCAATTGACTTTAAGAAGGATAGTGTTCTCGTTGATCCTATCCTGAACGTTGTCTAGCTTCTTACACTCATTCAGAGCTTTGGCGAAGTTCTTTTTACCACCAGATAGAGCCAGGCTCAGGACACTCTCAGCCTTGCGTGAGCCCACTCGATACGTAGCCGTAGTAGACTCATCGTACTTCTTGATAGTCGTCCCAGCCACGTCTAGTCCACCCCTATCGATAGCTTGGAACACGGTAAGGGTATTATACCGCGTGTTGTACGCTAGGAGGCCCTGAGACCCTAGAATCTTTTCTGGAGAGACTGATGTCAGCTTAAGCTCTTTAGACTCTTTTAGGTACTTAAAGTTCTTAAGTTTCTTGTCAGCCGTGACTGGCTTAGGCTTACGTTGTGCTTTCTGCTTCTTGGTGTTACCGACATAGCGCTCGACATCACTGATCAATGATGAGTAGAAAGTGGCTCTCTGCTTAATCTGGTCTCGAGTTAGGTGGTTATACCCTTCACGGAGCTGAGGATCACAGTTCTTATCCAAGAGCTGGTTAGCTTCGTCAGAGATTGGCTTGAAGTGGTCGATAAACTTAGAAGCAATCATAGGTGGAACTTCACGCTTTGTCAACCACTCATACGTATCGATGTTCCACCCTACTTGATCAATCTCTTCATCAAACATCCCAATAAAGTTAGAAGCTTTCTCTCGCACGCGGTCCTGGATAGAGACAACTCTTTCTTCTCTGGGCTTGTCTTCTTTATCACCAGTCAGGCGCTTGACGTCTTCGTCTTCTTTCTTATCTGAAGCCAGGATCATGTCCTTGATCCTGTCATTCATGTGGTTGATAGAACGCTGAGTAAGCTTAGAACCACGAGTCAGCATTCTAGCGATCCAGCAAGCGTGTTCATTCAGACGATTGTCCGGTAGAGCCTTGATCTTCTGCAGCTCGTCGATCCTACCAGACGCTTTCAGAAAAGTTTCTAGGTAAGATCGTGCGTCTGACTTGTTGCACATGTAGTTGTACCAAGTCAGAGCCGAGCTGTAGTCAGTGTCGTTTACCTGAATACCAAGCTTAAAAGTCGGCTCGTCACCCATGTACTTGAGGTTGATAAGATACTGTTCAGTCCTAGTAACCTTAGGCTTGATCTTCTTAGTAGCCTTCAATGACTTTGGTGTGGCAGCCGACTTAGCCATGGTATGATCCTATCAAGGATTGATGGTAAACATTGTAGTCACGTTAGAAGGAGTCTCTTGTAGGAAAGAGACCTTAGTGTCCTGTGTCTCACTGCTCACAAATTCTAGGTGACCACTGGGTACGTAACCAAGAGCCACGATAAGTTGCTCTACCTTTTCTAGGAGAGGATAGTATGTCTCGTCCTGTTTCAGGTTAAAGTTGAATGAGACTTCTTCGTCACGTTCACCACCGTAGCGGCTGAAAGAGAGTGTGATATTGATTCGTTCGTCGTTCATGATATATTCCTTTTTGTTAAGTGCGAACTTCTAGGTTAAGAAGCTCATTAGGATCATCGATTCCAAAAGTCCAAGCGTTAGCCTGAAGAGCCGTCTTCATATCGGGTGGGACCGGCAGGGCAAACTCACGACCAGTACCGCAAAGAACTCGGAGGAACTTCTCGCGACCAATCTCGGGGATGTCAGCCTCGAGAAGAGTACCGATCATGGGGTCCTCGTCTTCATCGATGACCTTAGCATCCAGCTCCTTGATGATGTTGACCCAGCCAAGAATCTCACAGGCGGCTCGACGCTGCTCCACGTTCTCCCAGGTGAGAGCAATCTTAGCAGTTAGGCTTGCCTTGTCCTCAATCCACTCATGCGGAATGCGAACACCGTGCCAGCTATAAACCGTAAAGCCATCGGCATACAGAATAGCCGGTCCAGTCTCACAGTGGAGGCGGTTGTCCTCATCCATCTTGATGTGAAGGGGACGATCCTGGATGACCGCCATGGTGTCGTAGCAAGATACCCAACCACACTCATTAGCCACTGCCATAAGGCCGTCTAGCTTACCCTCGAAGTCGATACCACACACGTTCTGCATGTAGTCGTAGAAAGAGAGCCAGGCAGCCTCGTGATTGCCATAGACACAGCTGTCAGTAACAGAATGGTTCTTGCCGAGGAGTTCCTTAGCATGGCGAGGACCATTAGCAAATACGATCTTATCAGG
>Ga0315902_10009810_pt1 | contig 12743 bp, 14 predicted proteins | sample LakEriMetagenome_9_FD_203523 | JGI IMG/M metagenome (GOLD analysis project Ga0315902, IMG submission 203523) | Freshwater fungal communities from buoy surface, Lake Erie, Ohio, United States - Buoy 12 MA117 | ecosystem: Environmental > Aquatic > Freshwater > Lake > Lake biofilm | place: USA... | reverse complement strand
CTTCCACTGCGGCACCTTCGGCTCCGCGGCCAACAGCACCGACAGATTCAATTCGAGCACCGCCACCCGCTCACTCACCTCGTAGGCATCGAGAACGTCGGGATGGATCTCTCCGACCGCACCCACGACGTCGCGACCGGCTGACAGCGTCGCCGAGCGCGTGGGGTGCAGGCCGTCGGGAACCTTCGACTGGTCGAGGCGTGCACCCCAACCCATGGCCGCCACCAATTCGCGCCACACCGCAACCGCGCGCGGAGCCTCGGCCCCGGCAATGAGCACACACAGAGCCTCGTACTCGGCCGGGAGAACGTCGTCACTCGGCGGATACACGTGGCCGATCTCGAAGAAAGCCACTCCACCGCGGCGATGCGATTCGTTGAAAGCGACCGCCTTCAACAGTCCGGGGCGCAACGAGGTGCGCAACACGTCGTCCCCCACCACCAACGGATTGACCAGACGAACCGCATCGGCCGACAAACCAGCGCTCGACAGATCGCCGTCGGTGAGGAACGGATGCGGCATGGCCTCGTCGAGGCCCAGGCCGAGCAGAACGTCGCGCACACGGCGACGGCGTTGCTGCACCGGTGACAGTCCGCCGGCGAGAGTCGACTTCGGAACCGTCTTGCCCAACTTGTCGTAGCCGAACAGACGAGCCACCTCTTCGACGACGTCGATCTCGAGCGTGCAATCGGGCCGCCACGACGGAACCGACACCACGAGCGCCGAGCCATCGGCGCGGCAGGTGAAGCCGATCGGTTCGACCAACGCCGTGATCTCGTTCGCGCTGAACGGTCGACCCAACAACGCACCCACGCGCTCGGGCCGCACGGTGATCGTGAGCGGGGTCGGCAGCGACGGCGTACGAGCGTCGACGAAACCATCGTGCACCACGAGATCGGGGCAGGTGATGCGCAGCAACTCGACGAGGCGGGCAATCGAGGATTCGATTCCGAGAGGATCGACGCCCCGCTCGAACCGAGCCGACGCCTCGCTGCGCAACCCGAGCCGCTGAACCGTCTTCATGATGCCGGGCACCTCGAAGTACGCGGTCTCGAGCGCGACCGTGGTGGTGCCGTCGCTGATCTCGGTGTTCTGACCGCCCATGATGCCGGCGATACCGATGGGCCGATCGGTCGCGTCGCAGATCAACAGATCGTCGGCGGTGAGCGTGCGCTCCACGCCGTCGAGCGTGATCATCGACTCGCCGTCACGCGCCACACGAATTCGGAAACCTCCCCCACCCAGCGTGTCGAAGTCGTACGCGTGGTTGGGCTGATTGGTCTCGAGCATCACGTAGTTGCTCGCGTCGACCACGTTGTTGATGGGCCGCATACCCGCCGCGGCCAAGCGGCTCTTCATCCAGTCGGGCGATTCGGCCACTCGGATACCCGAGATGATGACGGTGGTGAACCGCGGGCAACGATCGCCAGCCACGATCTCGACCGATGCCGACCTGGTCGGACCGCTGGTCACGACCGCACCGTTCGGGGCGCTGAACGGAACTCCGAACCGTGCCGCCAGGTCGCGAGCCACGCCCACGTGCCCGTAGGCATCGGGACGATTACGCAAGACGTCGAGGTCGTACACGATCTCCTCGGCCAGACCGAGGGCCTGGCCGTACGGAACTCCGAGTGACGTCTTCGGATCGAGGATGAGGATCCCGCTGTGATCGTCGCCGAGACCCAACTCGCGCGACGAGCAGCACATTCCCTCGCTCGGGATTCCGACGATCGGCTTGGTCTCGATGAGTCGGCCGTCGGGCATGGCCGTGCCGGGGGTGGCCCACGGGATCACGTCGCCGGGCTGCATGTTGAACGCACCACACCACACGTGGTGTTCGGTGCCGTCGCCGATGTCGAGGAACACGCGATGCACCTTGGCCGCATCGGGGTGGCGCTCGGTGCGAATCACGCGGGCGGTGATGACACCGGCCACCGTGGCCCCCACGCGATCGACACTCTCGACCGCCAGGCCGACATCGGACAACGTGTGAGCGATCGCATCGACGTCATCGGGCAGTGGTGCCAGTTCGCGGAGCCAGGAGTGAACGATCTTCATGTCAGAACTGCTCGATGAACCGGACGTCGTTGGTGTACATCTCGCGCACGTCGCCCACGCCGTGACGCTCCTTGGCCATACGGTCGATGCCGAAGCCGAATGCGAAGCCACTCCATTCCTCGGGATCGAGGCCTCCGGCCCGCAACACGTTGGGATGCACCATCCCACAGCCACCCAGCTCGAGCCAATCGCCCTTCGGTGTGCGGATGTCGAACTCGGCCGACGGTTCGGTGAACGGGAAGTAGGAAGGGCGCAGTCGGCTACCGAACTCGGTGCCGAAGAACGCCTTGGTGAAGGCGTCGATGGTGCCGGCCAGATCGGCGAGCGTGATCCCACGATCGATCACGAGCCCTTCGATCTGATGGAAGACGGCGAGGTGCGTGGCGTCAGTGGTCTCGTTGCGGAACACGCGGCCCGGCATCACCATGTAAATGGGCGGCTGGATGGCCTGCATCACGCGGATCTGCACCGGCGAGGTGTGCGTCCGCAGCACCGTGCTCCCGGGCGCGCCGTGGTCGACGTAGAAGGTGTCGTGCATGCTGCGCGCGGGATGCGACGGCGGCATGTTGAGCGCCTCGAAGTTGTACCAATCGGTCTCCACTTCGGGTCCCTCAGCGATCTGGAAACCGAGGCCCACGAACACATCTTCGAGTCGTTCCCAGGCCTGGGTCACCAAGTGAGCGCGACCTCGCGTGGGCGGCTTCACGAATTCGGTCAGATCGAGCGCCTCGGCCGCCAATTGCACGGCGCGCTCGGCCCGGGCCAACACCGCGCGGCGTTCGTCGAGCGCCGACTGCACCGCCGACATCGCGTCATTGAGCGCGGCGCCCATGGCCTTCTTCTCGTCGACCGTGGCCAACTTGCCGAGTCCGGCCTTCAACTGTGCGAGCGGACCCTTCTTGCCCAGCAATTCGGCGTCGAGACGACGCAGATCGTCGACGGTCGCCGCGCTGGAGATACTGGCCACGGCGGCGGCCCGGGCGGCGTCGATGTCGGCGATCATGAGCAGGTCAAACCGTACCGTTTCGGCCGCGTCGCTGACGAGCAACTTCGAAGCACAGCACCGTGGCGGCCATGGCCACGTTCAGGCTCTCGGTGCGACCCACGTGAGGAATGGACACCCACTCGTGAACGGGAGCATCAGAACTCATGCCGTGAGCCTCGTGACCCACCACGATGGCGACCCGGCGCGTGAAGTCGAACGACCACATGTCGACGCCCGAGTGCGACGAAGTACCCACCAACACGAGGTCGAAACCGATCGCCGCGAGCGACTCGACCTCGACCACCGGCAATCGGAACAACGAACCGGCCGATGCCCTCACGCACTTGGGATTGGTGGGGTCGACGGTGCCAGCTGTGATCACGACCGCGTGCGTACCAGCCGCTTCGGCCGAGCGCATGATGGTTCCGAGATTTCCCGGATCGGACACGCCGTCGGCCACCACCACGAACGTGGCCGCACTCAGGACATCAGGGGCGACCGGGCGACGGCGCGCGATGGCCACGATGCCGTTGGGCGACTCGGTGTCGGCCACCTTGTCGAGCACTCCGTCGGCGAGACGGTGAACCGTGCCCGCGCCCGGAACGGGCGATGCATTAGGTGCGAGGAACTGGGCTTCGAACTCGAGGCCGGCCGCGACCGCTTCGGCGACGAGCACGGGCCCGTCGATCACGAGCGCGTTCTCCTCGATACGCGAACTGCGGCGCCCGATCAGGCGCCGCAGTCGTTGAACGTGCTGGTTGGTGAGACCGAGACCGGTACTCACACGTCAGCCAAGGGCAGCCTTGGCGGTGGCCACCAACTTGGAGAAGGCGGCCGCATCGGTGACGGCAAGATCGGCGAGGATCTTGCGGTCGACTTCGATGCCAGCGGCATTGAGGCCGGCGATGAAACGCGAGTAGCTGATGTCGTTCAGACGGCAGGCCGCGTTGATGCGCTGGATCCACAGACGACGGAACTCACCCTTCTTCGCGCGGCGGTCGCGGAACGCGTACTGCCCCGACTTCATCACCTGCTCGTTGGCAGCGCGGACCGAACGGCTCTTGTTGCCGTAGTAGCCCTTGGCGCGCTCGAGGATCTGGCGGCGCTTCTTCTTGGCGTTGACCGAACGCTTGACTCTGGCCATTTCGACTTTCCTTTACTCGATGGGGGACGACGGGACGGAACTGCTCAGCGCTCGGCGAGAAGACGCTTGATCTTCTTCTCGTCACCCGAGTGAACGTCGACCATGCCGTCGAGACGACGGGTACGGGTGGACGGCTTCTTCTCGAAGAGGTGCTGACGGTTCTGCTGGAGGCGGCGCAACTTGCCAGTTCCGGTCTTGCGGAACCGCTTGGCGGCCGTCTTGCTGGTCTTCATCTTGGGCATTGCTTCCTCACTCTGTTGTTTGTGGGGCTGATTCAGGGGCTGTCTCAGAGGCTGTATCGGTCGTGGAAGCCGGCGCATCGGACTTGGAGTTCTTCTTCGGTGCGGGCTTCTTGTCGGGTATGAGCACGAGAGTCATGTTGCGACCTTCGAGTCGCGCCTGCGTCTCCACCTTGGCGATGGAACCGACTTGTTCGAGCACACCATCCAGGATCCGGCTGCCGAGTTCGGGGTGAGCCATCTCACGGCCCCGGAACTGCAACGTCACCTTCACCTTGTGGCCGTCTTCGAGGAACTCCTGCACGTGACGAACCTTGGTGTCGAAGTCACCCTTTCCGATCTTGGGTCGGAACTTGACTTCCTTCACCGTCACGTGCGACGCCTTCTTGCGCGCTTCGCGCAGACGCTGACTCTCCTCGTAGCGGAACTTGCCGTAATCCATGATGCGACACACCGGCGGTGTGGCCGTGGGGGCCACTTCGACCAAGTCGAGGTCGAGTTCACGAGCCAAGCTCAGCGCCTCGGGCAGAGGCTTGATACCGAACTGGGCTCCGTCGGGGCCGATCACCCTCACTTCACGAGCACGAATGCGTTCGTTGTAGCGAGGTTCGTTCTGCGGCGGTGCTATGGCTGCTCTCTCTTGTGCAAAGGGTTTGCCTCCCTAGATCGGACGACACGAAGCCGATCGGAGGCGAGCAGCGCTCGCTCAGACTGACCTGACGCACGCTGGTCGTGGCCAGGTGGGGGCGAACCCCACTTCGCATGAGTTGTGGCCTTGTAGGGTAACCGCCCGACGAGGCAAAACCCATGACGACCGCCGATTCCCACCCCTTCTCGACCGAGCCCGAACCCGACGAATCAGAGCTCGAAGAATCGATGGAAGCCCTGGCCGAGGCCCGGCGCCGTCTGGCCGAAGTCCCCGCCGAGGTCGTGGTCGTGAACCACGCGATGGGGCTCTACGAGTTGGCCGCCATCCACCTGACGGCCACACCCCCCGATCTCGGGGCGGCCGCGCTCTCCATCGACGCGTTGGCCTGTTTGGTGGACGGTCTGGGCGATCGCCTGGGCCCCGATGCGGCCGTTCTGGGCGATGCTCTGAGCAACATCCGCCTGGCCTTCGTACAGATCAAGGGCTAGCGGCGCAGAGCGAATGCTTCGGGACGCGAGAACTTCTCGCGCACCTCGAACTCGACCGACTCCCCCACTGAAACCTCGCGCGACCCGTCGGCGATCTCCACACAGTGGAACGCGAACCGTTCGCCGTCGCTCTCGACCACACCGAGTCCGATGTGTGCGTCGAACTCGACCACGACACCACGGCGGCGGGACGTCCGTGTGTTCATGTCAGGCGACGATCTTGGCGATGGGGATCTCGAGCAGGTCGGACGCGCCCGCGTCCTTGAGCGCCGGAATGAGCGTGTTGATCGAACGCTTCTCGACCACCGACTCGACGGCGAATCCGCCCCCGGCCAACTCGCTGATGGTGGGTGACTTCGCCGAGGGCAGCACCGCCAACACCTTGGCCAGATCGTCGGCACCGACGTTCAACTTCACCAACACCTTGCCACGCGCGTCGAGAGTGCCGAGCAACAGGGTCATGAGTTGACCCATCGCGTGGCGCTTGGCCGGATCGGCGTACGCCGCAGGGTTGGCGATCATCTCGGTGTACGACACGAGCATGGTGTCGATCACGCGCAGACCGGCGGCGCGCAATGCGCGACCGGTCTCGGTGATGTCGACGATGCAGTCGGCGATGTCGGGAATCTTGGCTTCGGATGCGCCGTACGACAGACGTACGTCGGCATCGATTCCGCGCGACGCGAAGAAGCGCTTGGTGAGACCTGGATACTCGGTGCTGACGCGCACACCTTGCGGAAGGTCGGCCACCGACGATGCCGTCGAGTCATCGGCCACCGCCACCACGACCTTGACCGGATCGGACGTGGCCTTCGAGTACTTCAACTCGCCCAGGCTCTGCACGTCGCTCTGGGTTTCTTCCACCCAGTCACGGCCGGTGATTCCGATGTCGAAGAGTCCCTCGGCCACGTACTGCGGAATCTCCTGCGGACGCAGGATGCGAACCTCGGCAATGCGCGGATCGTCGATACTCGCCTTGTAATCGACGCTCGATGAACGGCGGATGGGCAGATCGGCCGCCTCGAACAGATCGAAGGTGGCCTTCTCCAGTGAACCCTTGGGAACGACGAGCCGTAACACGACCGCGAACGCTATCGGGCCGGCCTTCAGTGATTCGTGGGAGTTTCAGCCAAGAGACGCAGTGCGTGCGGCAGCACGTCGACGATCGCATTGATCTGCTCGACGCACCCCTTGGGCGAACCCGGTGTGTTGCACACGATGGCCTGACCACGCACACCCGCGATTCCCCGCGAGAGTCGACCCAACGGACTCGCCAGTCGCATGGCCTCGGCCAAGCCAGGTGCCTCGCGTTCGATCACACGGCGTGTTCCTTCCGGGGTCTGATCGCGCGGTGCGAATCCGGTACCGCCAGTGGTGACCACCAGACCGGCGAAACCATCGCACAGAGCGGTGAGAGCGCGGGCCACTTCGTCGGTGCCGTCGGGGGTTAGTGCTCGCTCGACCACCGTGAAACCAGCCGCGGTGAGCGCATCGGCGAGAGCCGCTCCCGACAGGTCTTCGCGCGTGCCGTGAACCACACCGTCGCTCACGGTGAGCACCTTGGCGAACAGGTCAGCCATGGACCCGACGGTATCGGACGATCACCATGCCGTCGGTGTCGGACACGTGCGGTAGCAGACGGTGACCGGTTCCGAATCGTTGCCATGGAGCGGGCAGTTCGGCGTCGTCGATCTCGAATCCGTCGGGCGTGCGATGGTCGATCGATTCGACAGCGGTGATCGTGCACACGCTGTACACCAATCGGCCGCCCGGAGCGACCAACGCGGCTGACGCGGCGAGGATCTCTCGCTGCAACACCACCAAGTCGGTCGCATCGTCGGGAGTGATGCGCCACCGTGCATCGGGGCGCCGCCGCAACGCGCCGAGACCCGAGCACGGTGCGTCGACGAGGACGCAATCGAACGAACCATGCGCGAACGGAGGTCGACGGCCGTCGGCCACCAACACCGGGACCTTCTGGCCGAGTTGCTGCGCGTTGCGCGCGACCAACGTCGCCCGGGTCACGCTCACATCGGCTCCGATCACGCGAGCACCCGAAGCGGCCAAACCAGTGGACTTGCCACCCGGTCCGGCGCACACGTCGAGGACTCGCTCGTGTGGTCGCGCGGCCGCAGCCTCGACCACCATCTGACTCGCGCGATCCTGCACGTAGCCGTCGTCGCGTCGAGTGACCGGTGGCGCGGTGTTCATGTGCTCGAGCGCTCTGGTGGCTTGGTCGACAACTTCACGCTCGAACGTGTCGATGATCCAGTCGGGATACGACAAGCGTGTCGCCTCATCGGGCCAGACCATGGGCGTGCGCGCAACACGACGCAACACGGCGTTCACGAACGATCGGGTGGATTTCGGTGCCAGGTCGACCGAGGCCGACACCGCGGCGTGGTCGGGCACTCCCGCGAACACGAGTTGATACGCACCGAGCCGAAGGACGCGCCGGGTGATTGCATCGGGCTCCTTCGTGACGAACCGATCGACCACCGCGTCGCACGCACGACGCATCCGTGTGGTGCCGTAGACCAGTTCGGTGGCGAAGCGACGATCGGCATCGGACAAATCGGACGTGCGAAGCATCGACGGCAGAACCAGGTTGGCGTACGCCCCACCATCCTCGATGCGGGCCAGGGCTTCGACTGCCAGTCGACGGGCCGACGTCATACGAACGAGGTTCCGTCGGGGCGAGCACCATTGGCCCAGGCCGGCGCGCTCATCACCGCTTTGCCTTCGGGCTGCACCGACAGCAGTTCGAGACTCTCGGACCCGGCGCCCACCAACACCCGGCCATCGACCACGCGACAGGTTCCCGACTCGCCGAACGTCGAGTTCAACGCGCGGGCGTCGTGAACCTTGAAACGCTTGTCGTTCCAGGTGGTCCAAGCCCCGCCCACTCGGGTCTGACGAACAGCGCGCTGTGCCGATGCGCTCCAATCGATGCGCAGATCGTCGGGGGAGATCTTGTCGGCGTACTCCGCATCGCCGGACTGAGGTACTTCGATCGGCAGTCCGTTCCGACAGGCCGCCAGCAACATCTCGGTTCCGTCGGATACGAGACGCGCGCGCACGTGATCGGCGGTCGTCGTGTCGTCGATCGACATGGTGCGGCGATCGAGCACTCCCCCGGTGTCGAGTCCGACGTCGACGCGCATGAGGCACACGCCGGTTTCGGTGTCACCAGCGAGCAGTGCTCGCTCCACCGGTGCGGCTCCGCGCCAACGCGGCAACAACGAGAAGTGCAGATTGACCATGGGCACACGGGCCAACACGTGGGGCTTGATCAAAGCGCCGTACGCCACCACGACTCCGAGGTCGCACGACACCGCGAGCACGTCATCGACCGCGTGCGACACCGTCAGCCCCAGATCGAGAGCGGCCTGCTTCACCGGACTCGGCGAGAGCTCGCTCCCCCGACCACGGCGCTTGTCGGCCCGGGTGACCACGTGCGCGACATCGACGCCCGCATCGACGAGAGCTCGCAGCGGTGGGACCGCCATGGCGGGAGTGCCGAGAAAGACGACGCGACGAATCGGCCCGCTCGGAAGCGGCGCCAGATCGGTCATTGGGCCCGCAGGCGGCGCAGCGGCTTGGCGTCGGTGTCGCCGTCGAGAATGCGCTTGTACTCGGCCAGTGCTTCCTTGCGCTGTTCGGGCTGCATGCGATCGAACATGAGAATGCCGTTGAGGTGGTCGAGTTCGTGTTGGAACAAGCGCGCTTCGAGTTCGTCGGCTTCGAGTTCGAACTCGTTTCCGTCGAGATCGAGACCGCGCAACAACACGGTCTTCGGACGAGTCATCTGCACGTACAAGCCGGGAATGCTCAGGCAACCCTCGTCGTAGACCCATTCGCCGTCGGACTCGACGATCTCGGGGTTGATCACGACCAACGGGTCGTCGCCCATGTCCCAGACGAAGATCTGGCGCTGGATGCCCACTTGCGGGGCCGCCAACCCGATACCGGAGTCGCTGCGATACAGCGTGGAGAACATCTCGTCGACGATCCGGACCACTTTGGCGTCGATGTCGGCAACAGTGGCGGCCTTCGACGCCAGTACCGGGTCTCCGTATGTCCGGATCTGATAGGCCATGTCTGCGAGGCTACTTCCGGCATGTCTCACTACTTCGACAACTCGCCGAGCGCGGCGTCACAGCCCGAGATGGTCGAAGTGCTCCTTCCCGGTGATGCCTTCGACTACGTGTCGGACGCCGGGGTCTTCTCTCACGGCCAACTCGACGCCGGAACCAAGATCCTGTTGTCGGACGCACCCGGTCCGCCGCCCACGGGAACCTTTCTCGATCTCGGGTGCGGGGCCGGACCCATCGCATTGGCGCTGGCTCGACGATCACCGGCGGCCACCGTGTGGGCCATCGATGTCAATCAGCGCGCACTCGAACTCACGCGAACGAACGCCGAACGCCTGGGCCTCGCCAACGTGAAGGTGGGCGAGCCCGACGACGTGCCCGACGATGTCGTCTTCGATCTGATCTGGAGCAATCCCCCGATCAAGGTCGGCAAGGACGTTCTGCACAAGATGCTCACGCGCTGGCTGGCCCGTCTGACCCCGACCGGACACGCGATTCTCGTGGTCAACAAGAACCTCGGCAGCGACTCGCTCGCCCGTTGGCTCGGTACCGAGGGCTACGAAGTCGAGCGCCTCGGTTCGCGTCGTGGCTATCGCCTGCTCGACGTGTGGCGCGCCTAGACGCGCGGCGGATCGACTTCGATACGAACACCAGCCGGCCGTTCGGCCCGGGTCACCGCATCGGCCAAGACGTCGGGTGACGACGCGCGCACCAAGAAACCTTCACCGTGTCGAGCCACCATCACATCGGACCCCAATCGCGTCGTGAACGACTCGGCGTCATCGCCTTCGACGAGCGCGAGCGCGGAGAAGGGCGGCAGCGAGAGATCGCGCCGGCGAACGGTCTCACGCTCGGCCGCCACGGCCGGATCACCGGTCACAGCGCTCGTGATCACGTCGTGGTCGACGAGGGTGGTCTGGACCAACACCTTGCCTCCACGTCCCCGCGGCCCCACCAGACGTCCGGCTCGCACCAGCAACGACATCGCCTGTTCGGCGGCGCGATAACGCGGAGCCAGCAACTCGGCGTCGAAGTCGAGGAACACCACGGTGTCGATGCGTCGTACTCGATGCAGCACGGCTTCCGTGCCGACGAACACGTCGCAGCTCGTGTCGTCGAACGTGGACGAACCCGTCACTTCCATGACCGACCGGTGGGCGGCCGCTTCGATCTCGGCGCGCAACCGCGCCGTGCCGGGCTTCACGCGAGCCATGGCTGTCGAGCCGCAGGCGGCGCAGAGCGTGGCCCGCGAGGTCGAACACGACGCACAGGTCAACGTTCCCTCCGTGATCTCGGCCACCGATGCACCACACGATTCACAGCGCGCCAACTCGCGGCACTGGCGACACGCAACCAGGCGAGCCTGACCTTTCGTGTTCACCACACAGGCCACTCGCCGCGCATGATCGCGCAACTCGGCGATCAATTCATCAGATACAAGCGAGCGCTTCCACGGTTCGACGGCCCGACGATCGACCGCGACCACCTCGGGCCAGGCGGCTGCTTCACGTTCGACCGGTGGCGCCAACACGAACCGTTCGTGGCGCACCATCGCACTGGGGGTGGGTGACACCGCCACGAACACTGCCCCGGCACGACGGGCCCGCTCGACGAGCACGTCACGCGCGTGCCACGTGGGGGTGCGCTCTTCCTGTAGCGCCTCGTCGTGATCGTCGAGCAAGAGTGCAACCGCGAGATCGGGACACGGAGCGAATGCCGCCTGTCGTGCGCCGATCACCACGTCGACTCCCCCACGAGCCTGGGCCCAGTCGTCGGGAACCAAGGCGACCGACACCGCGGTGCGACGCAGACGAGCCGCCAAGGCGCGTGCGCCGTCGACCGACGGACACACCACGAGGGTCGGACCCACGCGCGTGGCCGACAGGATCGCCGGCAACTGATCGGCGGTGGGCGGAAGACGCAACACGCCACCACCCCGCTCGATGAGCGATGTCGTGGCCGGCGACGACGGTTCGGCCACCACAGTGGTGCGTCGCGGAGTTCCGGCGCGGTGCACGACGACGGGCGGTGATGCGGTGACGAGAAGAGGGCGCAAGCGACCGGAGCACCAGCGATGGGCGGCCCACTCGCACAGCGACAGCACGTCGGCGTCGGGACCGAGTCCGCTCGATTTCGCGATGGGTTTCAGAGTCGCGGTGACGTCACTCACCACATCGTCCTCGACCACCCAACCTCCGACCCGACGGCCGTGTAGCGACACACGAACACGAGAACCCAGGCCGACCGACGACGCGAGATCGTCGGGCACGACGTAGTCGAAGACGCGATCGATCCCGGTGACGTCGGGGGCGACGCGAACGACTCGAGTCAGGGTCGTCTCAGAGTCCGAGAGCCGACGAGAAGTCGGAGAGTCGCGACAACTTCTCCCACTCGAACTCAGGCAGTTCGCGGCCGAAGTGACCGTAGGCCGCGGTCTTGCGGTAGATCGGACGCTTGAGCTTGAGGTCGCGCACGATGGCGGCGGGACGCAAGTCGAACACCGCGCGTACCGCGGACTCGATCGTGGCGGCCGGGACCTTCTCGGTCCCGAATGTCTCGACGAGGATGCTCACCGGGTGCGCCATACCGATCGCGTAGGCCACCTGTACTTCACAGCGGTCGGCCGCACCAGCGGCCACCACGTGCTTGGCCACCCAGCGAGCGGCGTACGCCGCCGAACGATCGACCTTGCTCGGATCCTTACCGCTGAACGCGCCACCTCCGTGACGACCCATGCCGCCGTAGGTGTCGACGATGATCTTGCGGCCGGTCAAGCCGGTGTCGGCGTGCGGACCACCGAGCACGAACTTGCCGGTGGGATTCACGAACACCGCGTAGTCGTCCTTGGCGAACTGAGCCGGGATGACGGGGCGAATGACCTGCTCGATGAGATCAGGGCGGATGACCGTGTCGCGATCGACTCCATCGTGGTGCTGTGTGGACACGAGCACCGTGCGCAAGCGAACGGGCTTGCCGTCTTCGTAATCGAACGTGACCTGGGTCTTGCCGTCGGGGCGCAGGTACGGAATCTGTCCGGACTTACGGGCGTCGGTGAGGCGTTCGGCCAAGCGGTGGGCCAGATGGAT
>Ga0315902_10009809_pt1 | contig 12744 bp, 16 predicted proteins | sample LakEriMetagenome_9_FD_203523 | JGI IMG/M metagenome (GOLD analysis project Ga0315902, IMG submission 203523) | Freshwater fungal communities from buoy surface, Lake Erie, Ohio, United States - Buoy 12 MA117 | ecosystem: Environmental > Aquatic > Freshwater > Lake > Lake biofilm | place: USA... | reverse complement strand
GGCGATCCTCTTCGGTGATCTTGGGCAGATCTACACCGCTCTCGTGGGCGGCGTGCGAGTTGAAGTTTCCCGCGAGTTCGCGTGGAACCTCGGCCTGATCTCCTACAAGGTAGAAGTGCGCGGCGCGACTGGTCTTGCTCAGGCAAGCGCAGTCAAGTCGTTCAAGTCAGCCAACGTTTCCTAATCAGTAGGCGACTAGGTTGAGCGGTGGGGTGTCGGGCTTCGGCTCGGCACCCCACTCGCATCAGGAGGGGAAATGAACATCTTGAAGAAGCTCAAGGAACTGGCTCGGCGGACGCCTCGTAAAATCAACGCAGAGGCATCTAGGAGCCACGTAGAGCGCGCTATTATCACGAGGTGGGGCAATACAGCCACTGTGACCAGAGAGCCGCTTAGAGAGCGGGAAAGAGGGACTGACGAGTGATCCAGCACCTAAGCAGCAGGCAGATGAGCGTGGGAACGGCGGCAGCGTCCGTCTGCGAGGGCTACGTCTCAGGCACTGAAATCCACTTACACGCGCTCGCCGGCAACTCTAAGGACGTGCTGATCGGCGCAAGCAACCTGACCCTGAACAATGGCTTTGTGCTACGCAAGGGTGAACACATCACAGTTCGGCTGATGGAACGACAGACGCTCTATGCTATCGCCGAGAACGATGGTCAAGTCCTGACCGTCCTTGCAGTCGGAGGCATCTGATGTCATACGCAACCCTCGCAGAGTTCAAGAGCGCCATCGGGATCGGCACTGCCGATACGACCGATGACGGCGCGTTGCAGTCGGTGCTCGATGCGACCGACGCACTGATTGACCTCTACACCGACCGCAAGCAAGGCTTCGGCACCGCGACGGAGACGCGGTACTACACGGCAGAGGAATACAAGTACGTGCTCGTGGACGACCTTGTGAGCATCTCATCACTTACGACCGACGACGATGGCAACGGAACCTACGAGACCACGTGGACCGTAAACACCGACTACAACCTCGCACCCGGCAACGCCGCACTTGACGGCTGGCCGTACAACGAGATTGACGTGTCGGTCACGTGGCCGCGCAACTTCCCACGCGACGTCTATCGCGGCGTCAAGGTGGTCGGCGTCTTCGGATGGCCGGCAGTGCCGAGCGCAGTGAAGCAAGCCGCAATCATTCAGGCTGGCGCAGTCTGGTCGAGCCGCACCTCGCCGTTCGGTGTCATCGGCAGCCAAGACCTCGGCGGCATCTTGCGACAGACACGCGCACTGCATCCCGAAGCGCAGGTCTTGCTGGAGGCGTACCGCAGGCGCGAAGGTCTGGCTCGGTGAGCTTCAACGACGCCACGATCATCGCAGGACTTGCCGCGCACCTGACGGCAATCTCCAAGCCATCCGGCTACACGCTCCGCACCGTCCACGCATTCCCACCAGACAACCTCGCGGTGGTCCCAGCTGCGGTCATCGTGCCAGGCGACGACACCATCAGCTACGGCGCAGCGAATCGCCAAGTCGTGCTGACGCTGAACGTGGTCATCTACATCCAGCCACAGGCAGACCTCGGCCGCAAGTACGCCGACCTGATGGTCTGGCGCACGTGGCTCAGGGACTCGCTCATTGACGGAGTGACGCTGAACAACACAGACGCCGTGGCGCAGGCAAGCGTGACCTCCACGAACATCGGCACCGACACGTGGGGTGACCAAGACTTCCTGACCATCTCTGCGACGGTCGAGGTCTCATCCGTGGAGGCGATCAGTGCCAGCGCATAAGCCTCTGACCTACCCGATCATCAGCCACATTGACGTGTGCTACATCCCTGGCTCGCTTCCACAAGGCGAGTTCGTGGGAGGTTTGCCTGTTGATGGGTCTACAATCAGCGCACCAGCCGTCCTCGCGGAAGCGTGGATTGCCGCAGGAATCGCTCAACGAGTAAGTGCCGCACCAGCGGCTGAAGACGACAAGGAGAACGAATAATGCCAGCCGCATCCGCAGGCAACGTCCTGTTCAGCAAACTCGTCGCCTTCAAGGAAGCGACGCCTGGAACCATCCCAACGCTGACCTCTGGCGGCCGCAAGCTGCTCGTCACGCCAACTGGCGTCATCTCCGAAGGCACGACGATTGAACTTGGCACCGAGCGATCCGTTGCACTTCGCAACCCGCTCATCGGCTCCACCGGCACAATCGTCTCCGTTGAGCCAACACTCAGCGCCACCGTTCCTGCGGTCAGCGTCGGTGAACTTCCGCTCTGGCTCTCAATGACACGAACGGACGCACCTTCAGGCACCGCTGCGCCATACGAGTGGGACTACGACTACTCGATGACGGCGGCGAACTCGCCAACCTCCTACTCGCTCGTCGCAACCGATGGTCAGCAGCAGTACGTTGCAAACTACTGCCTCGCTGAGTCAATCACGATTGCGGCAGACCGAAGCGGACTGACGAACCTGAGTGCGTCACTCTTCGCGCAGCAGATTGCCAAGAACAGCGCGACGCTTGCGGATGGCACGCCAACATCGCCGTTTATGTCAGGACGCCTCTGGAACGCCTTCCAGCACGGCAGCACCTTCCCAGGCACCGCTGACGGCACGGCATACGAATACCTGCTCGACTTCTCACTGGAGTTCAACGCAGGCATCACGCGCCAGGCGTACCTTGCAGGCACGACCGTGTTCAGCACACACGCTGAGAGCAACCCATTCAGCGGCACGCTGACGATGACGGTCTCCTCGACCGCTTCGGCAGTGAGCACGTGGTACGACGCATACAAGGCGGCAACACCGAAGGGCGTGCGCCTGAGCTGGAGCAACGGCACCTACAGCGCGCACATTATGGCGATGATCGTCCCAACCGAAGTGCAGCAGATGGCTGGCGCTGAAGATGGGCTGACCACGATGGCCGTGACTGGCACGCTGGTCTACGACACGGTGAGCGCGAAGAGCCTTCGCATCCTTGTGAACAGCGACTTGGCGGCGCTTCCGTAAGTTCAACCTAGTAGCAGAGAAGGAGGAGGCTAGATGAGCCAGAGCAAGCCACAGTTCCGCACCGTAGAGATCACCTTGTCCGCGCCGTTTGACGGCTGGACAGCCACGATGAAGGCAGAGGGCGTCCCTGCTCGCGTCTTTATCGAGCTGCAGAGCGGCAGCGCCGAGCGCGCACTGAACGCATTGCAGAAACTCGTGATCAAGCACAACTTCCTGACCGAAGATGGCGAGCCGGCGACAGAGGTGCTTGACGCACCGATGGACGCACTGAGCGATGCGATCAGCAAGTGGAGCGACGCGGTAGCAGCACTCCCCCCTCGATAAGGCTCGACGCCCAGCGGCTGGCGGCGGGTCGGACTCTCTCGCCGCATCCGCTGATCGCAGCGCACCTGATCGCCAAAGAGTTCCACATCCCACCACACGAGGTTTTAGAGTGGGAGGCGCAGGACTTCGCTCGTACACTTGCGCTGATGTCTGACCTTCAGCCAAAGGAGACGAATGGCCGCTAACTCGCTTGACCGACTGACGATCTCCTTCAATGTGGACTCGAACTACAAGGCATTGCAGCTCGGCTTCCTTGAAGGCGCGAACCCTGGCGCCTACAAGCGCCTCCTGAGCATTGCGACCCTAAACGCTGCTCGCACGATGGTGAGGCCGATGCGAGCCGAGGCTCCAGTCGGCAGGACCACAAAGTCGCCAGGACGCCTCCGCAAGTCGGTCACTGCACGCCGCGCTCGCTTCGGCACACCGGCTGCGGTTGTCGGTCCGAGGGCTGGACGCAGCCGAGATGGTGGAAGTGGTGGAGCGTGGTATCGCTGGTTCGTGACCTCTGGGATCAGCGGCGTGCGTCAGACTAAGAACGGACCGAAGGCAGTCAAGGCCGTTCCAGCCAATCCATTCGTGACGCGAGTCTCCAAGAACGCAGCGCACCAGAAGACTGCGATGGAAGCGATGGCGAAGACGGTAGAATCATTCTTCAACAACGACGCATTCCGCAGGACGATCCTGAAGTTCAAGCGAGGTAGATAAATGGCATTCGGGTCTGACCGTTCAGCGAACTTTGTAATCGCGGCGAAGGACGCTGCGACTAAGCCGATGGGCAACATCGGCAAGGCAATGGGGCGACTTCAAGGCGTCGCGGGTACTGCGTTCAGAGCGATTGGTGCAGCGGCGATTGCAGCCGGTGCAGCACTGGTCGCCTTCGCAGCCAGCGCGGTCAAGGCTGCGGCAGATGATGAGAAGCAGACGATCAGGCTGAACGCAGCTCTCCAAGCGCGCGGCTACCAGATGGATCAACTATCGCCAAAGATTGAGGACCAGATCAAGGCGATGGCCCGCCTCGGCTTTACCGACGATCAGGTGCGAGATGGACTAGAAATCGGAAGCCGATTCTTCAAAAATCAGGAGAACCTACTCAGGGCAAACGCCACTGCCGCCAACATTGCAGCAGCAACCGGCAAAGACCTCAGCACCGTGATGCTCGCTATCGGGCGAGGCGCGTTGGGAAGCACACGCGGTTTGATGCAACTCGGCATCCAGGTCGAGAAGGGCGCCAAGCTCAAGGACATCCTGCGAGCCGCCGATGAGAAGTATCTCGGCGTGGCTGAGGAGGTCGCCAACAGCACGAGCGGCAAGTTCGCCGCAGCGCAGATTCGCTTCAACGAGGCGATTGAGAACTTTGGGTACAAGCTGCTTCCAGTGGTCAATGAGGCACTGGCTTTCCTGACTGAGAAGGCTCTGCCTGCCTTTGAGCAACTGATGGAGGACCTCGGACCTATCTTCACGGACATCTTGGATAACTATGTGCGACCACTGTTTGATTCTTTCAGCGAGCTGTTCGCCATCTTTGACAGTGGAGAAGGCTCCATCAACGTCTTGACCATTGCACTGACGCCACTGAAGTTGGCACTTCAGGCGATCAAGTTTGTCATTGACGCGATCGTGGCTGGACTCAAGTTCATTGGCGTGGGCGGCGGACTCAAGACCCAGAAGCTTGACAGGGCTGCAGCCGGCGCAGGCTACAGCGGAGGCCCACGAGCGACAGGCACGCCGATGAGGGGCGGAGGCGGTGGTGGAGGCGGCGGCTCATCCTATCTGCAGGTCAATAACTCAATCACGCTAGGACGCGACGCCACCTCAAGCGTAAACACGCAACTGGGGCGAGCAGCAAAGGCGCGCGGATCAAAGCGGACTCCGTAAATGGCGACCGCACCATTCCAACTCTGGCTTGACCTAGCACCAGTCGCCTCGGCGGTTCGCGTCAGCTCAACAGTCACGGTCACGACTTCCTCGCCACACGCGATCTCAACTGGCGCCTACATCCAGATTGACGGCACATTCGGCACCGCTGGGACCTCGATGGCTGGCGTCTACAGCGTGACGGTGACTTCAGGAACGACCTTCACCTACACCTCGGCAGGATCGGCTGGGACCGCTGACCTCTCAGGCGCGTTTATCTCTTACGACCTGATGACACCGCTGCTTGACTACAGCGGTGCCTCACGCGAGACGGCGCTGTACGTGCCGCTGGAGAGCCTGCAGATGGCCGCAGCCGGTGACGGCGCTGGCGTCAGCTTCGGCTTCACGGTCAACCAAGACGACACGCCAGCGGAGGGTCCGTGGTATCTGCTCGTGCCTGATCAGACGCGCGTTCGTCTCGTGGAGAAGGAGACTGGGCAGACGCCAGCGACCGACAAGACCGACGTGCGCTTTGTCGGCGCGTTGTCCAACGTCCAAGCGAAGATGAGCGGGTCTGGTCAGGGAACAACCGCAGACGTGGACTTTGATGACCCCAACGCCCTTCTTGAACGGATGATGGTCTTCGGCGGAGGGACTCGCGCTCGGACAGTTGCAGTGACTGGTGGGTTTGTCCGTGCAGCCAATGTCACAACTGTCACCACCACTTCAATCCACGGCTTTGCAGTCGGACAGAAAGTGCAGATCACCGGAGTTATCGGCGGCAACGGAACCTCTTTCAACGGAATCTTCACGATTGCAAGCACGCCGTCTTCACGGTCGTTTACCTATAGCAATGCTGGCTCTGCGGCGAATGGCAACGAGTTCACAGCGATCACTGCGGCAGTACGCAGCACGAAGCGACTCGATCAAGTGATTATTACCTGTAATAACCACGGCTTGGACTCAAACACCCCGAACGTGACCTATTCCATCAAAGGCGTGACCTCAGCAAACGCAACAGCGCAAAACTACATCAACGGAACATTCAAGGGTCTTATCAGCCCGACCACAAACACCTTGACCGTGCGCTTGCCAGCCACAATCCCTGCATCAACATCTTTCACGGTCAGCGGCGCGGAGATCAAGGGCAACCCAACAATCGTGACCCTGAACAGCCCACAAGCGAACACGCTTACGATCAAGAGCGGCCAGTCAGAAGTCAATGCCGTGACGCAAGTATTGGCAGCGGTCAGCGACTACAAGGCAGACGATCAGGCTGTTCTGCGCCTCGTGGACACGACGGATACGACGCAGATCGTTGGGTCTGGGACTCAGTTCAGCAAGACAAAGACAACCCTGCCGACCTCATCTTTGCGCTCGGCTTTGGATTCTCTGGTTGAACTCTTCTCAGGACTCGACCAGCGTCAGCGCCGTTACTACATTGACCAGGCGGGAAGGCTGAACTGGAGGATGGCTGATCCAGTCGCGGCGCCGACCTATGCCACGGCTCCGTACAAAATCATCACAAGCGGCGCAGGCAATCCCAACACGACCACAGCTGCGGCGACAATCGCTCCCTTTGACCTGTCAGTGAACTGGGATCACGACACGATCAAGGCGATGGTTTTCAACGCGGCCACCACATCAAACTCAAAGCCGCCTGTTGTGCAGACCTACATCTCTGCTGGCTATCCAGACCGTCCAGGCGCGCCCAAGTTTGATGACAACGTGGACTTCCCAACAGCAACAAAGGACAGTCAGGTGGAGATGATTGAGGCGGCGAAGTACTACTTCCTTGACCGGCACAAGCCGCTGCTATCTGGGCGCTTCACGCTGCGCGGCTCTGGCGACGAGTCGTTCAACGCCAACGGGTTCTCGGCTGGATACGCTCAGACTGGCGCTGCAACCTTTGCGCTCGTCAGCTCGTGGCAGCCTGGGCAGTGGGTGGACGTCACGTCTGCGGAACTAGGGCTGAGCGGCCTCTATCGCGTTGAGCAGGTGGACTGGAGCCTTGAGCCTGGGTCCTACAATCAGATCATCACGATCACCTTCAACCGACGCTTGCAGAATAACCTCACCTCGATTCTTGAAAGGAACATCGGATGAGCCAAGTTGGATCAACAAAGGACATCGTTTCCCAGTCAATCACTGGGGTCACCGATGATCTTGGCAACTCAGTTGTAAGCACGAGCACCGGCTTTGCCTCATCGCCGCTCGGCGTATCTGCACGCGCTCAGGCGCTCTACGGAATCGCCAACCCGAACTTCAACCTGACGCCTCCAGATGTCGACGCTGAAATTGAGGACCAGTCAAACCCGCTTCCGTTCTGGACTATTGACAACGCAAGCGATGGCGAAATGAGCGCAACAACAATCTTTGACGAGACTTCCCAGACATACGGCGTAGAGCTCAACCCAGGCACGGCTGCCATTGACTCAACGCTGACGCTCACCACTCGGTCGTACATCCTCACCGATGACAACCTTGCGCTGCGCCAAAGGGCGCTCTCGGTTCTCAGCAAGAGTGGGACTGCTGCAGGAACGACAGAATGGAACCTAACCTTGACCGCGATCTACTACGACGCAACCGACACGGCGCTCAGCACGGCGGTGATTGGCACTGCACTCGATACTGGGACGTGGACCAGCATCTCAGGCACCACCACGCCAGGTGGGTCGGCAATCAACTCAGCCGCGCAGTATGTGGACCTGTCTTTCAAGATGACGGCAACTGCGGCCGTCACTGGCTCTGCGAAGGCAACGATCAGAAGCCTCATCTTGGCGACTAGCACGCCTGCTGGCGGCGGCGGGAACTTTGTGGTCACAGAGGCACTTACCACAAGCCAGACTTGGAATGTGCCGACTGGCGTAGACACCCTACTTGCTGTGGTTGGCGTTGGTGGTGGAGGCGGAGGCGGTGGCGGTGGCGGAGTTCTACTAAGAGCAGCAACCACTCCAAACACTGGGCGCGCAGACAGCGGCGGAGGCGGTGGCGGCGCACGCTGGGCGATTCTCCGCGACTTGTACATTGGAACCGCAACCTCAATCAGTGTTGGCGTTGGTGCGGGTGGCTCAGGCGGCACTGCGGGCGCGGAGCGAACAAAAGCGGGAGGGGTCACAACCATCAGTTTTGTATCAGGAGGTGGAGGAGGCGGGAATGGCGGCAGCACTACTTTCGGAACTTATCTCACCGTTCCCGGCGGGCTTGGAGGCAACGGGGGGAGTGGCATTGGTCAAACAACTGCTGCTGGCGGAACTGCTGGGACTGGTATCGCAGGCACTGCGGCAACATCTGGCGTGTATGGATTGGAGCAACTAACCGCAAGCAATGCGGCTGGAACTTCCCAGATTGGTTTATACACGCAGCTGCCTTTCACCCCCGACACTGTTCTTGGCGCCAATGGTGCTGAAGGCTCAACATCTGGTGGCTCTGGAACTGCTGGAACTGGTGGGCCGTCAAATACTGGAACTGCAGCGCGATACGGCGGAGGCGGTGGCGGCGCGACCAACTTCACAATCGGTGCGACATCAACATTCAACTTCGGCACCCCAAGCGCCGCAACTTTTTCAGGAGGAGGCTCAGGAGCAACTGTGGGGAGGGTAATCGCAGGGACTGCGACCATTATCGCAACGGCTGGCGCAGGCGGTTCTGCTGGCGCAAACAGCGGAAGCGGTGGAGGCGGCGGCGGCGCCGCAATCCTTGCGTCATTCACCACTGCGGCAGGCACCGCAAGTTATAACGCTTCAACGCTTACTGCGACCCCAGCGGCTGGTGGCGCTGGCGCTGACGGCGTTGTTTATGTTGTCTATGTCGCATAAGGAGTTGAGATGACATACGCATTCACCAACGCTGACGGCACGGTGGTGCAAGCCATCACAGGCACACTCAACGCAGATGAGCAAGCGCGATTCTTGCGCGACTACGCCACTCTGTTCGGCGCGGTTGCCATCATTGAAGTGGAGCAAGGCACGAGCGTTTGGATTGGCGGCACCTATACTGACGGCCAGTTCCAACCACCACCTCAGCCTGAAGTGATTGAAGGAACGTCAGAGGAGCCTGAAGCCACGGAGACATCTGATGACTCGATCCCAGGTTGACGCGATCATTGACCGACTGGACGCGCAGTCCGCGAAGATTGACTCGCTCAAGGCAGAGATTGACCAGATGAAGGGCGGCCTCGCCGTTCTCAAGGGGCTTGGCGCCCTACTCGGCGTAGGAGGAATCGGCACGCTTCTGGCGTGGTTGCAAAGCCAGTCAGGTAAGTGATCCGCGTCGCGTTCCTGTTCGCGCTTGTCTGCGCGCTCAACCTTGCGCCAGTTGCCTACGCGCTCGACTCGTTTGACGAGTGGGATCAGACCACTGATTCCAACGGCACGGTCACGATCAACGAAGACGGCACGCTGACGATTGCTGGCGCGAACGACCCGCTGCCAGAGCAGCCGCGTTGGGATGCATCCACAAGCGCAACCACAACCGCAATAGAAGCTGAGACCGTTGGCTTATTCTGGACGTATTGGACGACCGACGGCGCGTTCTTTGACAAGCCGCAATACTTGAGCGGCGCAGAGTGGATCACTCTTGTCGAGGGGAATGCAATGCAAGCGAGCGGCTACCTTGAGGTCGTGCTGGCGGCTGGCGACCTGTTCGGCTTCCGCATCTTGTCCACCGACTCGTGCTGCGGCACCGGCTATCTCAACATCGCCGCAGGCAGCCCTACGCCGACGCCAGAGCCGACTCTTGAGCCGACCCCTACGCAGACACCAGAAGAGCCTTCACCAAGCCCTAGCGTGGCTCCTACCCCTACGCCAGAGCCTTCTGTAGAGCCTACGCCGACGCCTACGCCTGAACCTACGCCAACCCCTACGCCAGAACCAACGCCGCAGCCCACACCTCAGCCAACACCAGAACCCACACCCGAACCAACCCCATCACCAACGGAGGAGCCAAGTCCAGAGGTGACCAATGAGCCAACCCCAGAACCAACGCCAGAGCCGACGCCTGTACCAACAGAAGTCGCGCCATCTCCTTCCGTATCTCCTGATCCCACTCCTGTTCCTACTCCTGAGCCAACACAGCCCGCTCTGCCAGTTGTAGGCGCGGCGGTCGAGGCAGTTGCCGAGGTGTTCGCCAACATCGCGGCCATCACGGAGATCGGCAAAGACCTTGATCCGATTGAGAAGGAAGAGGCTCAGCCGGTTGCCGTCGCAATCATTGCCAGCCAAGTTGCAAGTGTGGCTGCCGCAGCGTCAAATGCAGCGAGGTCGGCTGCTAACATTGGCGGCGGCGGACCAGCGGGAGGCAATGGAAATACGCCGAGCCGAAAGGGTGGTCGCCGTGCTTAGGAACATCATCAACGATCTGGTCGGAGGCTCGTGGACGATCCTCGGTCTGCTCTTCGCAGTGGTCGTACTGCCAGAGGGTCAGACGCAGAGCACAATGGCAACGCTGTTCGCCTTGATGACAATCATCTGGGTAGCGACAGGATACTGGAGGTGGAAAGAATGACAACCGAAGAACACATCAAGGAACTCAAGGAGCAGGGCTGGACGCGGATTGACACCGCGCCAGGTGAGTGGGTGGCACTCGTCCCGAACGACGATGCAAGCGCCTACGGCGGCACGCTCTGGAAGCGTGGCGACAATGGCAACGACTACTCGGAGGGCTGCACCAGCGGTCATCCGATCAGCGCCGCGCTCTCACACGAGAACGCTGGACTGGCACTCGCAGCGCACATCAAAGAGGAGATCGGCGAGTGAAGTACCAGATCAAGTCGCAGCTCTACTCAGACGCTGAGGCGCAGAAGAAGAAGGGCGCGATCCTTGATGACTGCGGGCCATCCAGCGCGGCTGCGGCGGCATCGTTCGCCAATGGCTACTCGCCAGACTTCAGCGCAGCCGACGGCGTGGCGGCTAAGGAGCGCGCCACTGGCTTCAAGGAGAAGCAAGGCGTGAGCGATAACGGCTCGTCCCTCAACGAAATGATGAAGACCGTCAGGGAACTGGGCTGCAAGGCTCGACCTGCCGACACGTTCGCCGAGGCGGTGGAAGCTGCGAAGGCTGGAGCCGCGCTGATCGTTTGGGTGCAGGCACCAATCGGCTATCCCAAGCAGGCGCTCTCCAAGTGGCACCGCAACTGGGCGAAGTACTGGGAGAAGACTGACCCGAAGGTGATCACCGCAGGGTACGGCCACCTCACCTCCGCAGGCTACGACGCTGAGGCGAAGACGCTGGTCTTTGCCGACCCAACCTTTGATGAGCGTGATCCCAAAGAGAAGTTCGCCGTGCCGGTGACGGAGGCAGAACTCAAGGCGATCGCTTCAGGCAAGCCAGGCTCGCCTGCATCACACATCGTCATTGTGACGAAGAAATGAAAGGAAAAGAAATGAGCAAGTTCCAGAAGATTCTAGACGGAAGCAAACTCGATGAGATGATCTTGGACGCAGTTCGCACATTCCTGACCGTCTCCATCTCGGTGGCACTCGGTCTTGGCATCCCGCTCCTTGACATCACTGGCGGTGACTTCCGCACCGTGCTGTCAGCAGGGCTGGCGTCAGGCTTGGCGGTCATCGTCAAGGCGCTTGACCCAAGCCAGACTGACTACGGAATCAACGGAAAGAAGTAAGTCTTGACAACGGCGTGAGCCGTCGTCAGGATCGCTTCAGCGGGTCGTAGCCGATCCGCAGTAGGGGGAGGTTCAATGGGTGGCATAGACGAGTTTCTGGAGCTGCAGAGCGTGACCAAAGGTCCGCGCTGCGGCTACCAGTTGCTTGACATCTCGGACTCTGATCGCAAGGCGCTAGACGAGGCATTGGCGGCCGCACGAATCACCGCAAGGGCAATCCAGAAATGGTGCGAACTTCGGGGTCAGAAGTGGGCTGACTACAACATCCAGCGACATAGGAGAGGAGACTGCAGATGTCAGAAGATCTGATTGAGTTTCTGAACGTCCAGCAAGAACTGGATGCAGGCAAGAAGCCTCGCCGAGAACACGCTGAAGGCTGGGAGCCTGGCGTCGCGTGGAACGGCAAAGAGGGGACGATCACCACGAACGCTCTGCCTGCAGAGAACGCGCCTGACTGGACGACCGTCCTCCGAGTATGGGGACTGAACCCTGATCTCTTTGAGGTCGTGGAGCCTGTTCTCTTCAATGTCTGGGGCGACCCTCTTGGGACGCTGAACCGGCAGTGGAAGGGCAAGGTCATTCAGAAGCGCGTCGGCGTAGACGGCGATGTTGCGACGCTGATCAGCGAGATCAAGAAGTTCAAGCCACGCAAGCCCATCGTCAAGGATGTCGGCTCGGCAATGGTGGTCGCACTCTCGGACTTCCAGATGGGCAAGGGCGAAGGTGGAGGCTCCGCTGGCATCGTGTCGCGCTTCCTTGCTGGGATCGGTGAGGTGGAACATCGCTGGAAGGAACTCGTCAAGACAGGACGGCCGCTGGACAAGATGGTCGTCGTCGGACTTGGCGACTTAGTTGAATCCTGCTCTGGTCACTACGCGATGCAGGCGTTCCAGGCTGACTTAGATCGACGCGAGCAGGTGACTGTTCTGCGCCGCATCTTGGTCAAGGCGTTGATGCACTGGGCGACTTTCGCCCCGCAGATCATCGTCGCA
>Ga0315902_10009808_pt1 | contig 12747 bp, 10 predicted proteins | sample LakEriMetagenome_9_FD_203523 | JGI IMG/M metagenome (GOLD analysis project Ga0315902, IMG submission 203523) | Freshwater fungal communities from buoy surface, Lake Erie, Ohio, United States - Buoy 12 MA117 | ecosystem: Environmental > Aquatic > Freshwater > Lake > Lake biofilm | place: USA... | reverse complement strand
ATACACCGCGCCTGGGAAGGGCACTGACAGCAGCACGACGCTGGGCTGATGCTGCACCACGGCCTGCAGCGTCAGCCGCTCCAGGGTGCGGTCCACCAGGTTCATCGGCGCGGCCAGGGCCTGTGCCAGGGGCTCGAAGGTGGGCTGGCTCATGGCCAGGCTTTCTGCGTAGCGCACGAACTCGAAGCGCGGGTCTACGGCGTCGCGCACCACGTCGGCCAGGTCGTTCAGGTACAGCGTGGCCAGGTGGCGGGCGCGGTCTTGCTGGCCCAGCGCACCGAAGGCCCAGGCCAGAGGGTCGCCTCCTTCCGGGTCATCCGGGTCCACATACGCGTCCAGCGAGGCAAAGCGCGGGCCCTCGGGCAGGAACTGCCGGCTGGCGATACGGTGGGCCAGCGTGGCGTCGCGCCCTTGCAGGAAGGCGATGGTGGGGGTGATGGTTGCGGCGTAGCGCGTGAACTGGGCGTCAAAGGCTTCGATGCTGGGCGTGCGCCGCTGCGGTGGCAGGGCTTGCACCGCGTCCAAGATCTCCCGCAAGCCGGCGCTGCTCAGCAGTTCCAGCACCAGGGCCAGCGCCAGGTCCACCTGCGTGGCCTGTACGCCGCGCGAGCGCAAGAAACCCGTGAGGTAAGCGGTGGACGGGTAGGGCGTGTTCAGCTGCGTCATCGGCGGGATGACGGACAGCACGCGGGGCGGGGTGGAGGTGTTCATGGGGCGGCGCGTTCGATTCTGTCAGGCGCCTTCACCTGGGCCTGGAGGCTTTTCCGATGATCTGTTCATCAGGGCGTGCGGTCACCCGCAGGCTGATGTTCAAAGGCGGGTGTTGGCCATCAGTTGACATTCGAGTCAGCGACCAAAGGGTGGGAAGGAGACTGAACTGAGCCACTCGCATCGGCCGCGCCGCGCCGCAGCCCGGCCGGGCTGCGGTCACTCGACGCTCGTCTCCTTGTGTGGCTGCTTCTCGATCGAGCTCGGCTAGTTTGCAGCTCGCTCCGGCACCGAGTCGTGAAGGAGCTACAAGCTCGACCCGAGGTGAACTGGTACTCCCGTCGCTTTGCCGCCGCTCGTACGGTGCGGTCCTACTCGAATTGAACGAGGACTTCGGCGCACCGCTGCGAGCGGCTTTGCGCTGGCACCACTGCCGCCCGCGCGAAGGCAGACACCATGCGCGGCCTTTCGACTGCCTAACCCAGCGGTTGTGACGTCCGCGTTCGAGGTAGTCAGCCCACTGCGATGCGCAGATCAATCGTCCTGCGGGTGAACTCCTCGAGAAAGTCTAGGAGTTCGTTGGTCGAAGATGCTGCGGCATCGCGGTCTGCCACAGCGATGGCTCGCAGCACGCGGGCATGCAGGCGGCTGGCCGTCTGAAGGCTTTCCGGGATGCGAGGCGAGTAGGCCACCCAGAAACGGCGCGACAGACCAAAGAAGAGGTCCATCGTGCTCTGCAGGATCTCGTTGTGTGCGGCTCTGGCCTTGAGGTCCTGCACATCGCGATTGACGGCTAGGAATGCCTTGATGTCGTTGTCGGCCGCCGATGCCTCGGTGACATCGGCCAGGCGCAGCATCTCGCGGCGTTCCTGCTCGGTGGCCTGCGCGCACGCGCGCTCGGCAAGCAAGCGCTCGAGGGCTCTGCGCACATCGAGCAACTGCAGTTGCCGGATGACGTCGATCGGCGTGACTTGGATGCCTCGGTTGCGCCGTGTGGAGACGAGTTCTTCGCGAATCAGGCGGTGAAGCGCCTCCCGGACCGGGGTTCGGCCAAGACCCACGAACTCGGCCAGCTGGGCCTCGGTGTAAAGCGCCCCCGGCTTGAGGTCGAGGCCGATGATGGCCTCGCGCAGGCGCTCATAGGCCAGGTCGGTCTGCGACGTGCCCGCGACGGACTCGTTGAGGTCGCCAGATGATCGGGAGGTCGCCATTGGTCATATCTTATCTGCATATCAAATGGTGAAGCAGTCTCCAAAAAATAGCGAGGGTAAGTACTGATTATCACCGTTGAGCGCCCAACTAAACTGCGAGCATGTCATGTGATATATCACTCGCATATAAATCCGTCAGGGATCGGCGGCCCGCGCAGCGACTGACCTGCGATGTGCTGGTCGTCGGAGGGGGTGCCACCGGCTTGGCTGCTGCCGTCACTGCGGCCGAGCAAGGGTCGAGGGTATTGCTGCTTGAACGCTACGGGTTCTGTGGCGGCGGCGCAGTGGCCGGCCTCAGCGGCACGGTATGCGGGCTCTACGAAGCCACCGATGCGCCCGCTTCCGGGCCGAGGCAGGTCGTGCACGGCTTCGCCCAACGGTTTCTCGACGAGCTGCGGGCTCACAACGGGCTCGGACCGGCGGTCCAATACGGCAAGACCTGGACCCACGTACACGAGCCCCTGGCGTGGCGGGAGGCGGCCGATGCCCTGCTGGAGCGCTCCGGCGTGCAGGTGATCCACCACGCCCTCGCCACTGGCGTGCTGGTCGAGGGGGGCGAGCGCGTCGAAGGCGTAATCGCCTACACCAAGCAAGGGCCGGTCGAGGTGCGGGCCGCCGTGACCATCGATGCCAGCGGCGATGCCGACTTGGTGGCGATGGCGGGCTGGACGACCTTCATGGGCGCCGAAGGGCGTGTCCAGAACCCCACGATGATCTTCCGATTGCAGGGCGTCGATGTCGCGAAGTTCGTCGACGCTTACGGGACGGACACCATCATGCCCGTGCAGGTGTCGGAGGCCATCGCGCAGGCCGCGTCGTCTGGCGCGTACCGCCTGCCGCGCCAGAAGATCTGGATGTTCCCGACGACCCGGCCCGGCGAACTGCTCTGCAACTGCACTCGCATCCTGGGCGCCGATGGGCGGGAGCTCAACGCCACCTTCGCTCGCGACTTCAGTGAGGCCGAAACGCAGGGAAGACTGCAGGTGCGCGAGTACGCGCGCTTCTTCCGGGACCGACTGGTGGGCTGCGAGAACAGCTGGGTCAACGACACGGCCGTGCAGGTCGGCGTCCGGCAGACGCGCCAAGGTCAAGGCGTGGCGGTGCTGCGCAACGCCGACATCCTCGCCGGGCGGAAGTTCGACGACGGGGTGGCAAGGTCGCCCTGGCCGATCGAGCTGCACAGTGGTCATAAACCGATGGTCAACTGGCTGCTCGAGGACTGGTACGAGATTCCGTACGGATGCTTCGTGCCAGAGCGCGGCCTGGGCCTGCTGTTTGCGGGCCGATGCCTCTCCGCCGAACACGAGGCGGTGGCGTCCGCGCGGGTCACTGCCCAGTGCTTCAGCTACGGGCACGCCGTCGGCCATGCCGCCGCCTTGGCGGCACACGAGCGCATCGAGCCTTCGGCACTCAAGGGGAGGGATATCCGCTCCCTCCTGAACCGCGACGGCGCGAGACTGGACGATTGACTATGGGCGCAAGGGTTATCACCGAAACCGCCGTCTGGCGCTTCTGCATTGACCGGCCTACACGCCGGAACGCCATCGACAGCGACACGGCCTTGCAGCTCAGTTACATGCTGCGCGAGGCGGACGTTGGCGGGCGCTGCGCTGTGGGCGTTCTCTATGGCCAGGGCGGCTGGTTCTGCGCCGGCAGTGATCTGAAGGAGCTGGCGGGTCAGGATCCTGCCCGGATGGCCGAGATCGAAGCGCACAAGGCGGAGCTCGCGCGAACGATCCAGCAGGTCGACATGCCGGTCATCGCAGCTGTGAGCGGCTTTGCGCTCGGCGGAGGCGTATCCATCGCTGCAGCGTGCGACTACGTTGTCTCCGATCCGTCGGCGCGATGGCACATGCCGGAGGTCCTGAACGGATGGCTGCCGCCGTGGGGCATCTCTCCGGTCGTCGCGCGTTGCGGGCCGGTGCGTGCGCGCCATGTCCTGTGGGGCCGCGAGGCCCTCACCGCCGAGCAGGCACTTGCCATCGGGCTAGTGGATCGCCTGGCAGCGGACGGCGCGGCGCTGGACGAATCGCTGGCCTTGGCCGCGGAGCTCGCTGCCCTACCGCGAGCGGCACAGGCCTCTGTCAAGCCCTACCTGCGGTCTGCCGAAGCGCGAGCGCCCGAAACCGCGGACCTGGTCGCCACCCGGAGTTTCGTCGAGAACTGTCACTCCCCGGAAGCTCGAAGGACGCTCGCACGTTTCGGAGGAGTTGCATGAGCAAGATCGTCAGCGCGCAGGCCGCCGTCGCCGCGATTCCAGACGGGGCGACGATCGCCAGCGTCGGCGTCATAGGCTGGGTCACGCCCGACCTCTGCCTGAAGGCGCTCGGAGACCGGCATCGGCAGACCGGTCACCCTTCGGCCCTGACTCTGTACCTACCCGTGGGCACTGGGGACGCCATGGAGATCCGCGGCATGGACCACCTGGCGCAGGACGGCATGCTCAAGCGCGTCGTGTCGGGCTCCTACATCAACCCTGTGAACCCGCGGACGGGGAAGCGCCCCGAACTGATGCGCCTCATCAGGGAGGACAAGATCGAAGCCTACAGCTGGCCGATTGGGGCCTCGATGCACTGGCTGCGCGAGGTGGCCCGCAAGTCGCCGGGCTACCTCACCCGTGTCGGCGTCGGCACCTACGCCGATCCGGACCTCGGCGGCGGCAAGTTCACCCCCTCTGCCCGCGAGGACCTTATCCGCAAGGTCAGGTTCGAGGGCGAGGATTACCTCTTCTATCCGACCTGGCCGATCGACGTGGCCTTCATCCGCGCGTCGTCGGCCGACGAGTTCGGTAACCTCAGCTGGGAGGACGAGGCGCTGGTGTCCTCCAACGTCGCGCTGGCGCTGGCCACCAAGGCCAGTGGCGGAAGGGTGATCGCGCAGGTCCGCCGCATCGTGGCACGTGGGAGCCGACAGGTGCCCATGGTGCGGCTGCCCGGTATGCTCGTGGACGCCATCGTCCAGGACGAGGCGCAGATGATGGTGACCGAGACGAGCTTCGACGCGGCCTACCTGGGGGGGCAGTCGATGGAGAGCGCGCTGGCGCGGCTGCCTCGCATGCCCTTCGGAGCCGACAAGATCGTGGCGTGGCGCGCCGCGCAGGAACTGCGACCGCATGAGCTCACCATCCTCGGCTTCGGCGCGTCGTCCGACATGCCACTGGTCATGGCCGAATCCGGCCAGCTGCACGCGGGCAACGCTCGCGACTATTGGTTCACGACCGAGCACGGATCGTTCGGCGGCATCGTGATGAGCGGCTGGCAGTTCTCGGCCAACGTCAACCCGGAGGCGCTGCTGGATGGAGCCACGCAGTTCGACCTCATCGACGGAGGCCTGTGCCCCTTCGCGGCACTGGCCTTTGCCGAGTTCGACGCCGACGGCGTGGTCAACGTGAGCCGGTTCGGGACCGCCAATCCGGGCGCCGGCGGCTTCATCGACATCGCGCAGAACGCAAGGCGGCTGGTCTTCTGCGGCACCTTCAACACAGGCGGACTCGAGGTGCGGGTGGAAGCCGGGCGACTGTTCATCGTCAGCGAGGGCCGGCAGAGGAAGTTCGTGCCGAAGGCCGCGCACGTGACCTACCGGGTGATGGACGGCGTCGCTGGCAGGGGGCAGAGCGCCCTTATCGTGACCGAGCGGGCGGTCTTCCGCGTGGACCCGGGCGCGCTTGTCGTGATCGAACTGGCCCCGGGAATTGACCTTCACCGTGACGTACTGGACCAAATGCAGGGCTTGCCCGTGACGGTGGCACCGGACGTGCGGGCGATGGACCTGAGTTTCTTCGAGCCCGGCCGCGAAGCGGCTGCGACCTGAACCGCGGAGCTGACCATATGGACACTCGACAGCCTCATGCCCAGGAGATGGATGCGCGCCGTCTGGAACGATTCGCTGCCGGTACCGTGTTGCCCGCCCATGTGCTGGCCCTGACCCGAGACCTCAAGCTCGACGCTCGGCGGATGCGCGCGCTGACCCGCTACTACCTGGACGCGGGGGCAGGAGGCGTGGCTGTCGGCGTCCACACCACGCAGTTCGCGATCCGGGCGCACGGCCTCTATTGCCCCGTGCTAGAGAACGTTGCGGCCACAGTGCGCGAGTTCGGTCGCGCCGACTCCGTGCTTGTCGCTGGCGTTACGGGGCGCACCGCCGCAGCGCTCGCAGAGGCCGCGGACGCGCGGGCGATCGGGTACGACGCGGCGCTGCTGAACGTGGCCGCGTTCAAGGGCGCGAGCGAAGACGAGATCCTCGACCACTGCCGTGCGATTGCGGGGCGCATCCCTATTGTCGGCTTCTATCTGCTGACAGAGGTGGGCGGCATCGTCCTGTCACGCGACTTCTGGCGGCGTTTCTGCGAGATTGACAACGTCATCGGGATCAAGATCGCACCCTTCAACCGGTACCGGACGCTCGATGTCGTTCACGGCTTGATTCAGGCCCGCGCCGAGAAGCGCATCACGCTGTACACAGGCAATGACGACCACATCGTCCTGGACCTGCTGGCACCCTTCGTGGTCCCCCGCGATGGCGAAAGGGTGACCGTGCACATCCGCGGCGGCCTGCTCGGGCATTGGGCGGTCTGGACCCGCAGCGCGGTGGCCATGTTCGAACGCCTCCGCGCTGCACAGGGCCGGACCGACATACCGGCCGAGTTGCTGGCCCTCGACTCGATCGTCACCGACTGCAACCGTGCCATCTACGACTCGCTGAACGACTTCAAGGGCTGCATCCCCGGCTGCCACGAAGTGCTGCGTCGGCAGGGCTTGTTCGAGGGGACCTGGTGCCTGGACCCAAACGAGACCCTGAGCCCGGGTCAGCTCGAGCTCATCGATCGCGTGTACCGCGACTATCCCGAGATGAACGACGACGCGTTCGTGCGCGCCAACCAAGACCGCTGGATGTCCTGAGGTCACTGGCGATCGGCCCCATCCCCCCCCCTCCATCCCTAGCAAGCCATAGAAATGTCCGAACTGCTTCATCCCTCGATGTTCCCGGAACGCTTCCAGAGCGTCGAGCACCTGGAAGACTTCATGTCCACGCCATCGGCAGCGCTGGTCGACGACCTTAAGCGACTGGAAGGCGACATCATCGTGCTCGGTGTGGCCGGCAAGATGGGAGTGACGCTCGCGCGCATGGCCAAACGAGCGGCCCCGGGCAAGCGGGTCGTCGGCGTGGCGCGCTTCTCGGACCCGAAGGAGCGCGAGAAGCTCGAGGCGGCTGGCGTCGAGACCCTCACCTGCGACCTGCTCGACCGGGAGGCCGTCGCGCGGCTGCCCAAGCTCCCGAACGTGATCTATATGGCCGGCCGCAAGTTCGGGACGGAAGGCGACCAGGAGATGACCTGGGCCATGAACACGCTCGTGCCGGCCATCGTTGCCGAGGCATTCAAGGCCAGTCGCATCGTCGCCTTCTCCACGATCCATGTCTACCCGGGCGTCAGCGTCCTGCACCGCGGCTCGCTCGATGACGACCCGCCGCTGGCGCGCCCGGGCGAGTACGCCAATTCGGTCGTCGGGCGCGAGCGCATGTTCCGGCACTTTTCGAAGCAGTACGGGACGCCGGGCCGAATCATCCGCCTGTCCTACTCGATCGACATGCGGTACGGGGTGCTGCAGGAGATCGCTAACTGGGTGCTACGTGAACAGGAAATCGACATCACGACGGGCCACGTCAACGTGATCTGGCAAGGCGATGCCAACTCGCAGATCCTGCGCTGCCTGCTTCACTGCGAGACGCCGTCGGCGCCGATCAACATCACCGGGCCCGAAGTCGTCAGCGTGCACGACCTCGCCTGGCAGTTCGGGCGCATCTTCGGCAAGACGCCGCGCCTGAAGGGATCCGAGCAGGACACGATCGTGGTGAACGGCGACCTGGCGGCCGACCTGCTGGGCTACCCGATGGTGCCCCTGCGGCGCATGGTGCACTGGGTCGCCGACTGGATGGCGCAGGAGAAGCCGCTGCTCGGCAAGCCGAGCAAGTTCGAGGTCCACACCGGCAAGTTCTGACTTGCACGAGGGGAGATGAGTTGAACGCCGATAGATGGAACCGATGGGCCTGGCCAGTCGGAACGCACTTGGCCGTGCTGGCGCTGTGGTGGGCCGTGACCCACTTCGGCGCCGTCCCGAAGTACATCCTGCCGACGCCGCAGGCCACGCTGGCGACGCTGGCGCAGGACCACTACCGGTGGCCGGCTCACGTGGCGACCACGGCCATCGAAGTCTTCGGTGGGTACGTACTGGCCGTCTTCGTCGGCGTCGCCCTGGCGCTGCTGACCTCGTGGTCCCGGCGATTGGCGATCGCCGTGATGCCGCTGCTAGTCACGCTAAACATGATCCCGAAGATCGCTATGGCGCCGCTGTTCATCGTCTGGCTTAACTACGGGATCGTGCCCAACATCATCATCACCTTCACGATCTGCTTTTTCCCGATCGTGCTGACCACCGCGCGGGGCCTGAAGGAAGTGGAGCCGGATCTGATCGACCTGGCCCGAGCGGTGCGTGCCTCGCGCTGGCAGATCTTCTCGAAGATCCAGTTCCCGAGCGCGCTGCCCTACATCTTCTCCGGCATGAAGGTGGCGACCGTCTTCGCCGTTGCTGGGGCGATCGTCGGCGAGTTCATCGGCTCAGAGAAGGGCCTGGGCAACCTCATGCTGTCGGTGCAGGCCACGCTCGACACCGCAGCAATGTTCATGGCGGTGATCATGATCACGCTTATCGGGGTGGTGCTCTACGGCATCGTGCTGCTGCTCGAACAGTGGCTGGTGGTCAGGGACGCGAGGGTCGAATGACAAGCGTGCAGCCTTTCATCCACCTCGACGGCGTTCGCAAGGTATACCGCAAGCGCGAAGTCGGTAGCGAGGAGTTCCTCGCTGTCTCGAACGTCACGCTGGATATCCAACAGGGCGAGCTAGTGTCCCTGGTGGGCCCGTCCGGATGCGGCAAGTCCACACTGCTCAAGATCCTCGCCGGCTTGCACGGCCACGACGGTGGAACCGTCCGCATCGGCAACGACGAGGTGCCTTTCGTCGAGGGCCGGGACGTCGGCATGGTGTTCCAGCAGCCGCTGCTGCTGCGTTGGCGGCGCGTCCTCGAGAACGTACTGCTCCCCGCGGAGATTCTCGGACTGCCGGTGGCCGAGAGCCGCGAGCGCGCGCGCGAGCTGCTCAGGATCGTCGGGCTGGAAGGCTTCGAGGACAAGTTCCCCTACGAGCTCTCGGGCGGCATGCAGCAACGGGCGGCGATCGCGCGGGCTCTCGTGCACGACCCCAAGGTGGTGCTCATGGACGAGCCCTTCGGCGCGCTCGACGCGTTGACTCGAGAGCGCATGAATCTGGAGCTGCTCAGGATCTGGGAGGCCTCGCGCAAGACCATCATCTTCGTCACGCACGGCATCCAGGAGGCGGTATTCGTGGGGAGCACGGTCGTCGTTCTGTCGTCGCGCCCCGCACGCATGGTCGACAGCTTCCGCGTCGAGCTGCCCTATCCGCGCACCCTCGACATCAAGACCCACGAGACCTTCGGCGAGTACACGCGCCGCATCTACAAGCTGCTCGGCATGGACTGAGTAGGGCCCGTCATCAACGTAAATCCAGACAGGAGACATTCCCATGAAGAACATCCGCATTGCCCTTACCCTCTCAGCCCTTCTGGCGGTCGGCGCCGCGCAGGCGCAGGAGAAGATCAATTTCGTGCTGAACTGGCTGCCGGGCTCGGACCACGCCCCGATCTTCTACGCACAGAAGATGGGCTGGTACAAGCAGGCGGGCCTGGACCTGAACGTCGAGAACGGCAAGGGGTCCGCCTTCTCAGCCCAGAAGGTGGCGTCGGGCGACAGCCAAGTCGGCATCGTGGACATGATGACCGCGTTCGATCTGCGCGGCAAAGGTGCCGAGATGACTGCCATCATGGCAATCTACGCCAACTCGCCCTACGGCTTCTACTGGAAGAAGAGCAGCGGCATTACTGGCCCAAAGGACTTTGCCGGCAAGAAGATCGGCACGCCGCCCGCCGACGCTATGCGAACCGTGTGGCCGGCCATCGCCAAGACCCTGGGCCTGCCGGAAGACACGGTGCGCTGGGTCAACGTCGCACCGGAGGGCAAGGTCGCCGCCTTGCAGTCGGGCGCCATCGACATCACATCGCACTTCTACAGCGTGCACTACGTATACGAGCGCATCTTCGGCGCGGACATGGGATTCCTAGCGATGCGCGACGTCGGCTTCAACCCGTACAGCAACGCCATCTTCGCTAACCCCAAGGCGCTGCGCGAGCAGGGTGCTGCGCTTCGCAAGTTCGTCAGTGTGACGCAGCGGGCCTATGTGGCTTGCATCGCGAACCCGGCTCCGTGCAACGAGGCCTTGTCCCAGGCCGCCAGCCAGAAGCCCGAGGACGTCGCCGCCGGGTGGGCCAACGTGCAGGTCCTTTTGGTGGACAAGGGATCCCGGGAGGTCGCCTTCGGGTACTTCGATCCCGCGCGCATGGCTGCCGACTACCAAGTGGCGAAGGGCGCGTACAAGGACATGAAGGACTTCGACGTGAGGACCTTCTTTAGCAATGACTTCCTGGATCGCGGCCAACGCGTGAGGTGAGCCAGACCTGGAGGGTGGTCGAAGGATGGTCGAGCCTGCGCGAGGAGTCGGCCAGAGCCGCGGTCCGGCCCTTGTCAAGACGCCTCGGCGCTCCCTCTGCGGCGAGTCACTGTGCTCGCAGTGATACAGCGGAAAGCGCTGGGCCCGTGTCTGAATGTCCGTTTACCCGCAGCAAGCGTGAGTGCATGGTGCTGACGCGTCTGACAATTCCTTCGGCAGATCGGCCGTGACTGGCCACACCATGACTGGCGGCTAAGGGTCGTCACCTGCCGGCCGTTTCGGGGACGCGAGCGGCGGCTTCTAGCCTTCAGCACCCTCAGCAGTTCCGCACCCGTAGCAACTCTGTCTCGCCAGTCGCACGACTGTTTTGCCTTGGCCCCCTGTGGGCCGGCGAGTGAGCGCAAAATCTGCCCGCGCGGTGGTGTGTGCCTGCATCAGGCGCCCGCCAGCCGCCGGAGGCCTTCATGGGGAAGGCCCGCCAGGAGACTCCATTGAACACCGCTGCCGCCCACACCCCCCGCCCCTTCCACCTCGCCTTCCCGGTGCACGACCTGGAGGTCGCGCGCGGCTTCTATGGCGAGCTGCTGGGCTGCCCCGAGGGCCGCAGTTCTCCGGAGTGGATCGACTTCGACCTCTTCGGCCACCAGGTGGTGGCGCATCTGGCGCCGCATGAGTGCAGCCTGGCGTCCACCAGCGCCGTGGACGGCGACGCGGTGCCGGTGCGGCACTTCGGCGTGGTGCTGCCCATGGCCGAGTGGCAGGCGCTGGCCGACAAGCTCACCGCCGTGGGCACCAAGTTCATCATCGAGCCGCACGTGCGCTTCAAGGGGCTGGCCGGCGAGCAGGCCACCTTCTTCTTCCTGGACCCGTCGGGCAACGCCTTGGAGTTCAAGGCCTTTGCCGACCTCGGCCAGTTGTTCGCCAAGCAGTGACGTGAACATCGTCATCCTCGGCGCGGGCCGGGTGGGTGAGAGCGTGGCCGAGAGCCTGGCCTCGGAGCGCAACGACATCACCGTGATCGACACCGACCCGCAGCGCCTGCGCGCGCTGCAGGACCGGCTGGATTTGCGCGGCGTGCCGGGCAACGGCATCCAGCCTTCGGTGCTGGAGGAAGCGAGCATTGGCGATGCCGATCTGTTCATCGCGTGCGCGCCCATGGACGAAACCAACCTCGTGGCCTGCAAGGTGGCGCACGACCGTTTCAACGTGCCCACCACCATCGCACGCCTGCGCTCACCGGAGTTTGAGGACGGCTCAGCGCTGATGGACAAGGCCACCGGCTTCGCGGTGGACCGGGTGATCTGCCCCGAGGAAAGCGTCACGCGCTACATCGGCAAGCTGGTGGAACACCCGCAGGCGCTGCAGGTGCTGGAGTTTGCGCACGGGCTGGTGAGCCTGGCGGCGGTGCGCGCCGTGGCCGGTGGCCCGCTGGTGCGCCACAGCCTGGCCGAGATCCCGGCGCTGGTGCCTGGGGCGCAGATGCGCATCGTGGCCATCTACCGGCAAGACCAGGCGCTCACCGCCCTGGACGGGCGCACCCGCATCGAGCCCGGCGACGAGGTCTTTGTGCTGGCCGCCACGCACGACATCGTCACGGTGCTGGCAGCGCTGCGCGAGCGCGACCACCCGGTCAAGCGCCTCATGATCGCCGGCGGCGGCAAGGTGGGGCTGCGCCTGGCGCGGCAGGTGAAGGACGATCTGCAGGTCAAGATCATCGAGACCAACCGACAGCGCTGCGACTACCTGGCTTCGCAACTGCCCTCGGACGTGCTGGTGCTGCACGGCGACTCCACTGACGAGGAGCTGATGGGCGAGGAGAACGTGCAGGACATGGACCTCTTCGTGGCGCTGACCAGTGACGACGAGGACAACATCCTGGCCTGCCTGCTGGCCAAGAAGATGGGCGCGCGCCGCGTGCTGGCCCTGATCAATCGCCGCGCTTATGCCGAGCTGGTGCAGGGCACGCAGATCGACATCGCCATCTCGCCCAGCCAGGCGGTGATTGGCGAGTTGCTGGCCTACGTGCGCCGTGGCGACGTGGAGGCGGTGCACTCGCTGCGCCGCGGGGCGGCCGAGGCGCTGGAGGGCATTGTGCGCGGCGACCGCAAGACCTGCCGCCTGGCCGGCCGGCGCGTGGAGGAGATCGGCCTGCCGCCCGGGGCCCAGGTGGGCGCCATCGTGCGCGGGCTGCACCGGCCGGACGGCAGCGAGGCCGGCGACGACGCGCAGCCCCAGGTGCTGATGGCCCAC
>Ga0315902_10009804_pt1 | contig 12750 bp, 22 predicted proteins | sample LakEriMetagenome_9_FD_203523 | JGI IMG/M metagenome (GOLD analysis project Ga0315902, IMG submission 203523) | Freshwater fungal communities from buoy surface, Lake Erie, Ohio, United States - Buoy 12 MA117 | ecosystem: Environmental > Aquatic > Freshwater > Lake > Lake biofilm | place: USA... | reverse complement strand
AAGTAAAATCCGTTCACCTTGCTCAAACGAATGGTTATTTTGCAAGTGAGCAGCTATACATCGCACCCGCTTATCAAAATCAGCATAATTGTATGACTCTTTTACATCCCCTTTAATATCAAGAAATGCGAATAGCAAACGATCTGGGTGATCTATTAGTCTTTCTTCAAATGCAGTTATGATGGATTTCATTCTGTTTATTCAATGTTTTAAAAGTATAGGTCAACTCATCTAGCTCAAAACAAACCAACTCAGTATGTTTATTACCTGTTCTTGCTGCCACTGTACAAATTAGGTTTTCAATGTAATCAATTGAACGGAGCATCCAATTATCCTTGTCCTTTTCGTCCCATCCGGTTTTAAGGAGCTCAGGTTCACTGTCAGGAATAAAGGTAAGCTCTAATTGATGTAGCGGTGAAGAAAGTCCGCTGCCTATTGCTTTAAAGATGGCCTCTTTGCGTGTCCAGCAATTCAGGAAAGCTTCATTTTTCCGCGTACTTTCAATCGTTTCAAACAGCACTTTTTCGTTGTGCGAGAAGATAAGATGAGACAGTTTTTGATAATCAAATGATCTATTCTTCAACTCAATATCAATTCCTACAGAGCCAAGATTGGTGATTGCAATAGCGAATTTCCCTTCGGTATGAGAGACATTAAAAAATATATTTGATCCTTCCAGGTAAGGTTTACCATTTACACCTTCCTTAACTCTGATCCTTTCAAGCGGAATGGATAAAAGGTCTGACAGAATTTTTTTCAAATTGGCTCTGCAACAAACAAAAAGTTCTTTGTCTTCTGATTTTAAAAATGAATCAGCACGGCTCTTCTCTTGGTCATTCAAGAAAGAATAATCAGACCTTTGGTTAATTTTCTGAATGTCACCAAAGAATACATTTATTTTATTTGATTGGTATGAGATCAGTGAAAGCACAAATTTATTTCATCGAAGATAAACTTCTTGCGAATTAATAACATTACTTTTCCCTTTTAATATTACGATTTGACACAACATTCTTTTTATTGATAATGATCCATGCATACCATTGAGTTTGAAAAAGCACAGGCTATACTGCGTCCGTTCGCTAAAAGAGACATTAATAAAGCGCTTCGAGAATTGATCCTGACATTAATTATGTTATGGAGCGGAATTGTAACAAGCTTTTTCGCGCTACAAAAAGAAGCTTATTGGTTATTATTACTATCAATTCCGATTACGATTGCATTTATGTGCAGAAGTTATGTAATTGAACACGATTGCGGACATCAAAGTTTTTTGAAGGGAGGAATGTGGAATGATTTGGTTGGAAACATTTTAGGTTTTGGTATAATGATCCCCTATGGAATGTGGAAATTCATTCATAACAGCCACCATTTAAATGTCGGGAATCTCGACCTGAGAAATTTCAATCCCGAGGTTTGGACTATGACTGTTAAAGAATTCCGGGAAGCATCGACCTTCAAACGAACAATGTACAGAATCATGCGTTCCAGGTTTTCCCGTTTAATCATTGTTCCAACAATTAATTATGGTATCGGATGTAGATTGATCCATCCCAACTTCAGTCTTAAAGCCAAATTATCTGTAATCCTACATGATTTAATATACCTGATCATTTTTTGGATTGTTATTTATAAACTAGGCTTCTATACTCTATTTATCATCTACTTATTACCATTAATTCTCTTCTTTGGTATAGCAGCTTATACTTTCTATGGTCAACATCAATTCGAAGATACATATTGGCGTAAACAAGAAGAATATGATTGGAAGGAAGCGACTTTTCACGGAGCAACTGATTTGCAGGCGCCTGCATGGTACAGATGGTTGATTGGTAATGTAGTATACCACACTGCTCATCATATCTATTTCACAGTACCTTTTTACAGCCTTCATGAAGCACAATTAGCTTTAAACAAAGAATATTCTTTCAAGAAGATATCAATCACGCAGGTTTGGCAGCTGATGGGTTTAAAATTATGGGATGAAGAAAAACAAAAGCTTGTAGCATTTAGAGATTTGAAAAAGCCTTAATGGAATGAAAGCTCAATTGTCGCTTATGGTCATTTTATGTTAAGTCCCAAATGTTTTATTCTATGATGTATTCCGTAAGAAAAACAACCATTTTTCATGGAAATTCAAATTTCTATGTGTTATTGTTTATTCTTTTGTTGACCACTTTACTCGTCGTGAATTTTGGGAAGAACTATTTGATCATCTTCCTGAGCAGCAGCTCATTGCACGTTATAATTGAATCAGGTCTTACGATCACAGGTATTCGTAAAGGCAGCACTTATTTATTTAAAAAAAAACTACACAGAGTTCCTGAAATTCTGTTGCGATCGTTCGTAGAAGGTCCGGCTTTTTGTGTTCCGGCATTTTTTGTTGCAGATCAATATTCAAGGGGAAATATTTTGGTTCCTGTTCTTGCCTCAATACTTATTGTTGGAGGCGCATCAGCATATTTAGCTTTTTCAGACAGGCGGAATCTAAGGGCGTTTTCTTCTCAGGATTCTGTTATAATTAGCAGAAGAGCTATGACCAATCCTAAAGCAGTCATGCTGCTTACCCTAGTCAATACCCTATGTATTTCAATCATGTTTTTCATTCCGATGGAACATCGTTTACATGCTTCAATTTACATTTTTAGCTATGCCGCTTTTGTTTTATTTTTTTATTTCATTAATTACAATTTCGGTGTTAGATATATTGAATTATATAATCCTGTTACGGGGGAATATTATAAGCCAAACCTGGGAATGCAAATGGCAGGCTTATTCTATGATAGTGCTTATGAAATGACGATTCTTATTTCTCCTGCCTATTGGATTCCATTCTACATGAATTTCTTTCAATGATCCTGTTCACTATGTAACAAATAAAAAAAGCCCGTAAGGATTCGATATCCTTGCCGCTTAAGTTCATAACGAGCATAGAACCCGTTCTTTGCTTCGCAAACAACTCATTTTTTCATGTCTCTCGCTTTCAAAAGTAAACTTTTGACGCAAGCATACATGAAAAAACCCGTTTCACTTTCGTGAAACGGGTTCCTTTCGTGACCTCGGAGGTCGAAAAATCTAACTTTTATAGGGATTTGGAACAGATTATAAACTATCAACACAAAGATACCAAATCAGAGTTTAAGCCCAATTCGGATTAGTGACATACAACGAGAAGGACATACAAACATAGGACATAGCTATACAGGGAAAGGCATCTGTAGCCAGTAAAAATACTAGACGTCAACTATAGTGTCCCTTACCTCATCATGACTTTCTTGTCCCTGGAAGGTGAAACGGTATGTTGTCGTGAATTATTTAAAAACTGTATTTCAAAGAGCTGCATTTTTTTTTGTTGCTAGCTTGCAAAAGCGTATACTGAGAAGCCAATTGAGATGATCGATTTCACAAATATGAAAGTGAAATTATAGGGTTCTCGAGCCAATTATTTTTGTTTTATAGGTATTCTTTTTCTTTTTCAATTTATAATAGTAGTGAAATCCAGGAACTCTTCCATTTCCATATCCAACATACAGCCGTACGTAAAAATTATTTCTTTCGTCAATCAAAATTTCAGAAAATTCAACAACAACATTTATATAATTAATCCTATTTTCTTCGGAAATTTCATTGTGTACGGGTATATCAATTTGTTTAGATGCAACGTTCACATAAACCAAAGAATTCTCATATTGACATGCTACCGTTTTCTCCAAAGAATCCCATGGAGATAGTGATTTCCTCTTCAATTTATTCAAATATTTAGGCTGAGCGAAAACCAAGATTTGATCTTTTGATAAACGCGAATGGGTAGTGACAATATGAAATTTATACTGCTCATAATACTCCTGATTTTGAATTGTATCCATCATATTAGCCCTCATTTTATTCATGCCAACTAATATATTTGAATATACCTCGCAAGCTGTTTGCCCATTTGCAGAACAAATTGAAATGAAAAAAGTAAAAAAAACTATAATCCTATTTAACATTACCTTACTTCTAGGGTTTCTAAAATTTTCTCGCCGGACATATTCTTATAAGGAGATGTTGGAATTATTGGTGTTGTGTATACCTTGTTACTCAGCTTTGGGTTTTAGAGATTTATGAAAAAAAATGATATGTAATGGTAAATAGGACACTATTAGGGAGATGATATAACCATTTTTGAGATTGAAAAGAAATGAAACAATAATGGTCAAAATCAAAAGGCTTAAGATTAAAAGAGTAATCCCAGATTTATAACCAACACGAGTCAGATTCCTTTTTATCAATAGCCACATGCAAAGTATAAATACACCAAACTTAAGAGCATGTAAAAAGTAAATTGCTGTTATAAAAAACACCTTTCCTAAACTAGGATCAGAAAAGCCTTTAACATTGCCAATTAACAAGAAAACAATGATACTTGACATTACTAATGATCCTAAAAGTTGAATCAATAACCAATATAAAAATACTTTCATCATTGAAATGAATATTTGGATCCATTTTCAGGATATTGTAATTGCGAGAGAAGTGCTTTTAATTTCCGTTCCTTTTCTGGTTCAAATCTATTTCTTTATCGAAGGGGTCAATCTTTTTCAGACAATTGGTCAGCTTATGATTTTTTTTTCAATAATCCAATATTCATGTGTTTTGGTCCTTATCTTCAAAATGTAAATTCGGAGAAAAAAGGTAAAATTTACATCCTTATCCGGTAATAAAAAACTATTATACTGGCAATTAAAAAAATAAGTCCAGACAACACACCATCATAATATGGTACTATAATCATATCGTTTGTCCATTCCTTTTTTACAAATTTCAAAGTTCTATACAAAATAATTGAAGCTATTAATGCACAAATAATTCATGTTGGGTACGAAATAATCCAACTGTCTATAAATTCTTTCAATTAATCTTTAGGTTTTATTATTAACTCATCCTTTATTTCACATTAAACTCCTAACAAGTTCGACACTACCCTTAATGAAGGAATTTCCAATGTAATAAATGTGTTGTGAAGAAGTCCATTTTAAAATAGCAATTCAAAATTCCTCACAATTACCCATACAACTTTGTAAAACTCCTTCAAAGTAAATTGCTTCAAATTTGATCTCTCCACTTTCATTAAAGCCTTTAAATACCCCGTGATAGAGACCATTCAAATTTACTGCTTGAAACTTGATTTTTCCATTATCATAGTACTCAATATATTCCCCAGACAATTCATTTTTCTTGAAGTTTTCTTCAATTATCAATTGACCATTGTAATTATATGTCAACCATTTACCTTCCTTGCTTCCCTCACTCCAGAATTGAACTTCAGCTAAAAGCCCATTTTCATTGAAAAACTGCCATTCACCATTTTCTTTTCCATTTAAATAATAATTCTTAGAGCGTAAATGGCCATTTTCAAAATATGCTAACCATTCACCTTCATTAATCCCACTTTTATAAAATTCTAAAGTGTTTATTTTTCCATTTTCATAATATTCAACCCATTTACCATTTTTCTTCCCATTTTTATATTTGCCCTTCCCTCTGAGTCGTCCATCTAAAAAATAACTTGTACTTTTTTTAACTTTTCCTTTTGTATATGATTGCTTGATTGTAATTTGTCCTTCTTGAAAAGCAATGAATTTACCGTTCATTTTTCCCTTTTTAAATGACATAATTGCTTTAAGTTCTTTGTCATCACAAATTTTAACCTTACCTGAAAAAAAATCACCTTTGTAATAAACATGCTCAACATAAAGATCACCATCAGTTAATTTCCTTCCCAATTTATCCGTTACTTCATTTAATTCAATGGCCTTAGGATTATCACAATTTGCTTTATCCTGTTTGTCATTTACTTGACATCTCGAGTTTTGAAGAATAAATAAGAATAGAATAACAATTCCTCTCATACTTTTTAGAATTAAATTTTGGTTCGTTTAACTAGTTTTTGCTCTTGTCTTAGTTTATTTTCGGTATATTTTTCATTTTCATATTTTCCTAAACCTACTGTTTTGAGCTCTTCAAATTTTTCACGGAGTTCCTTAAACAATCCTCCTAATACATTCGTACTTAGTTCAGCACAATATTTAGCTCTTTTCTCATGGGGCATACCCCACAAAGGTCGTTGATAATTACTTAAGCTTAAAAAAGCCTCCATCTATAAAACCATCATATTTGATTAATTATACAATTACGCGTTTGCGAACCCTAATTTTAAACGATTCAGCATTTTGGGAAGCTTACCTTCTGCTTATTAAGCTATGTTAGGTTAACAAAATTTGAATCAATAGAAATGTAGTTTTTATTGATTACGATCAAAAAAATATCATCGCGAAATACAGTTGGGAAACACTATTTTTTAAAAAATATCTTCGCTGAAAAATTTCACCTGAAATGGTTGTGTAACTTACTAACCCTAATTGCTTTGACCAGATAAACTCTTGAATGTATGAGTTGGTTTTTGAACTGAAATAGTTGATATTCACTTTTTGTCCATCAATTAATGTATCTCTTTCAGTTTGACTTAGATCTAAATTACCTTCAATTTTCATGTCTATAACTCGAAACCTTTTATAGCAATTTTGTACAGTGTCATCCTGAATATCCTTTGAAAAGAACATGGCAATTCTATTCTTTCTTTTTTTTAAAGAGCTCAATTCCATCATAACTTCGTTATAACTAAAATCACCCTTTTCAATTCGATTACAGAGTGTATACTCATTTAATAATTCTGAACATTCAAAATCATCAGTATTTCCCTTATTTGATACGAATGAAAAGATCTTGCCTTTTCTGAAAGAATCAAACCATATCTTTTCGTCAGACCTAAGATTTATTTTTTTACAGTTATCCTTAAAAAGGCAAGATTGTAATAATGGTAATAAAAGAATAATTACCAATTTATAATTGATTTTCATAGATTGATTTAATATTAATTACCATTCCTAATATCTCAAGAAATCTTGACATACTATGCTTTTGGGTTGCTGAATATCCAGATTTGGATGCTTCTAAATAATAGTTTAAACCATCTGCTCTATATGGTTGATATTTGTTTAATACCTTGTACATGGATTATCAAAGTAAGAACAGTATGATGACCAACCTGGTCATTACTTGTAAGCGGGTCATCAGTTAGCCACTTTCCTAATCTAGGATCAAATTGTCTGAATTCTGTTGTATAACTATTTCGATCTCCTTTTACCTCATGATCACTCTTCTTACCATTAAAGGTGAAACGGTAAATCATCGTGAATTTTTTATATACTTTATTTCAAAGAGCTATTTCAACTTTGTGTTGCTCGTTTGCAAACATTGTAATTAGCGTAATTTGACTATTTATTTTAAAATACTAGGGCAAGGCGATAATCAAAAAACCTGATTCGTCCAATATATGAACTTGGTCTCTTCCTTTTTTGATCATTCTTGAACCTTTTCTATTGTAAAAACCAAATCATCAAAATCGTCATCCGGAGAGCCATCATTACAATAATATCTTTTCCCATTTGGGATTTCTTCAATGTACAATGCAGCACCATTATGACCATATTGCATTGGCTTATTATTTAACCTCCAAATGTTCCAAACTTTAAACTCTCCAGTTGAAGACTTTACAATGAACTCAGTCTCGCTCAATGAAGCTGATTGCCATAAATAAAATCCTGAGCGACATTCATTTTCATTCACGGAAAAAGTATCTTCATTGCTGTGAATCATAATTCCTTGTTCCCATAAACTATTTACTTGTTCAAACTTTATTACAAATTTTGTTTTCCCAATTGGCACATTAAATGTATCTGCGAGCGATACTATTTTACCCTTGTATTCAAAGGGTTTGTATTCGTTTTTTTTAAATAAAACTTCAAACGGCTCTTCCATAGTTATATTTTATTTAAACTGCTTTGTGGGTATACCTTTACATGCTCACTTGGCAACACCTCGCCAAAGTCAAATATATTATTACCATCTCGTCCTTTAGTATGATGCAAATCAGCTGATTCAACTTTTCCTGTTCTCGGTTCATATAACTCTGGTGCTTTATAGTCGAGTTACTGCCTCCCGTTGTTCATCAAAGTCGTATTGAAAGTACTTTTCTGTTAAGGAAAGATAAACATATCCCGGTATGACTTGAATATGCTTAAAAGGAATGTTACTATTGATGAAAATCATACTAGCAGCAGTTTAATCCTAAGATTTTGTTTTGAATTCTTTAAACCGGAAATCTAGAAAATCACAAACAATTTGAAAATTTTCACAGTTATTTTTCACATGGTATATACTAGGTAGATTAGAGCATAGATTATTTTCATAATCGTGAAGGTATTGCCCGTTTTTAAAGTCAAAGTAATGATTCGTAAATTTATATCCAAGTTCATTTACCTCATTACTTGTAAAAACTCCATCCAATTGATTTAAATAAATTGCGATAGAATCTACTTTTTTATCCAGGTAGTCTGTTACTTCTTGAAAATGCTCAGTTTTAAACTCATCACTAATTAAATTATTAATTATTAACCAACCCAAATAAAATCCAGTGTGAGTATATGCATTTATCGAGTTCAATTCCTGCGGGAAATCCGACTCATAATGCCATTTTGCTTTATCAAACACTTCAAACTCAAACATGCTTATTTCCTCAGTGCCCGTAATAAACCCATCGGCTTCATATTCCGATATATATTTTTTTAACTCTACTAATGCTTTTTCAGGATTACCACAATTTTTTGTAGATTGAGATGAAAACGGTTTCCCTAATTTCCCTTTCTTTTTTTTTAATAAACTACCATTAATTTCAAGCCAAATAACTTCTGTATTTTTCTTGACTTTTTTAGTAAGTTTATAAATCATGATTGTAAATTATTGAATTTCTATTTTTGGTCGGTTTTGCTTTTATACCTTCCATGTGCTTACGTCCAAGAACTCTCAGAATTAATTTTATTTCAAAATTCATTACGAGAAACTTATTATTTTGATTATTTCAAAAAGATGAAATAAGAGATCTTCATTATCTTTAGAAAAATTGATATTGAACTGAACTGAATCTCCTTCTTTGTTTATGTCTATGTAATTATTTAAAAAGGGTTCCAGGTTATTTTCAATATCCTTTAATTTTAATAAAGAGTGATTACTGCGTATTTGAAATGCATTTTTGAGATTTTTTCTCTTCCAAAATAAAATAAATGAGGAGCTGACAATCCTAATTGAAGATTTTGTTTTTGATTTCAAATGGCATTTTCCAACTAAATCAACATTAATAATTTCCCCAAAACCATTTTGTTTCAACTCAATTTTTAATGTCCAATGCCCCATCTCATCGACTTTTGAGAACTCCTCTAATATGAAATAAAAATTCTGCCCATTAATCCATGTTCTCGTTTTAGTCTTATTTAACGAAATGAAATCATTCTTTGTAATGTGTTCAAATAATTTCATTTTTTCACATTTTCTGTTTGGTGACAATTTTAAGAGAACCATCCAAAGGTAATTTCATGTCGTTTATTTTGTTGTTTGTTTTTATCAACTCTTTACGTATACAATTGACTTTGCTTTTTTGATAATTGTACGGCTTCTCATGTGTATAATAATTGTGAATTGAGATCGCCTTTATTTCTTAATAAAGAATAGAGAAATTAAAAAAATTAATCCAAATAGTATTAATGCGATTGAACGAATATAATTCATTACATTAAAATCATAGGGTTCTTTGGTTTTAGATGGATTTTTAATTCCATCAAATAACCACCAGCTTCCTAGAAATAATGCTAATAAACCAAAAATTAAAACTTTATAAAATACAGACATTGAATTTCCATTATATGTTGTAACATTTCATTAAAATGTATTATTGCATTGTTAATAAACGAATGAACTTTCAGATTTATTTCTTCAATGTTTTCTGCATCCAGGTTGGAAGAAGAGTAACAGGCTTAATTTCATCACTTGGTGAATAACCACTATTTGATTTTTTCTGGGGATCTGACTTTGTATCCGATTGGTGAATTAATTTAGCCATTGGACGGTCAAGTTGATATTTGAGATTTGTTGTTTTTGTATTCTTATTAATCTGGGTTTTAGAACTTGTTTCTAACAATTCGCTTACCGATTGACTTTCTACTTTCGTTAGTAACTTGACGCTCATTAAAATCTGCCAAGCTAGGATGTCTAGGCGAAAAAAAGCTCAAATTATTCGGAATCTACTCCAACCCGTTTGTCTATAATTCGGTTATGAGTAGGCCAAATAGTGGAATATTCTATTTCTATACATTCGATTTTTTTAAGACTGTCTAAATTCATCAACCCAACAAATAATACACTTTGATCTGTGCGGATCACATTATTATTAACTGTGTACTCATATTCAATATATTCCATATTTCTAATACTATGAATCCCCACAACTTGAGCACAAGTCTTTTCGGTGGATAGTGACATTAACAAATCATCCAAAAAAAAGAGAATAATAAAGACCAAAACTGAAACAGCTATCCAAATAAAATTCTTTTGTTTCATATTTATTTATTTTCCTTAAGTTGATTCGTTATTTCTGTATTGATATATTGCCAAGCACCATTATTCAATGTAGGTCTGAAATGATTGGAAATCTTTTTACCCATAATTGCATTGACCAGAAAAACCTAAAGAAGGCTAATAAACCCACCCAAGCAGTCTTGACGGCTATATAAATTTAATATTCAGTTACACTTTGGCAACTCTTTCCAACCCACACTAGGCTGCACTCCAAAACAAGATTGATACTCCTTATCTTCAACTATTACCGATTCGGGGAGCTTGGATGGTAAGACTTTAATAAGTATTGTATCACCAACTGCATGCCCCTTAAAGTAAGATAAACTGATGTTTCTTCTATTTTGCCAATTAACTCCATTAATTGAAAAAGTAAATTTAAAAGCCCTAACACTCCCCTTACTAATCACATCACTTTTTATTATTCCGACACAATAAACTCCCACTTCTTCAATTTGTGAATCAACAGTATCTCTTTTTCCTGTAATGAAAAAATAAAATGAGATTGAAAAAACAATGAACATTATAGCTCCGATTCTATTTATTTTTTTCTTCATATGCCCTACTTAAACCATTCGATGGTAAAGAATAAATTGTATTTGATAGAGTTGTATTAAATATTTCACTAGAATTCGTTGTTTTCAAGGCGTTTTCCAAACCATTACCCTTCGCGCCAAAAACAAAGCCAGTTGTAGTGTTAAATAAAAACTGATCTGTTGAGATACCATTTCCCAAATAGGTTAAATCTCGCTCCACACTAAGCACATTGAGATTATAATTAACTCCAGAACCAAGTAAACTACTTGAGCCAGAATCAAGGAAACAATCCCCTAATACCCCAACAAGATTTACGGTAACCAAAACGGTAAGTCGTCGTGAATTTTTATATACTTTATTTCAAAGAGCTCTATTTATCCTTACACTTTAAAACAATAGAAACTTTTCAATTCGTAAACTCTGTTTCGTCCAATTTACTTAGAAAAGGTAGTAATTTAACGTACTTCACTTTTAATTTTCCCCCTTTTTTAAATTGCATTAATTTGTTTTTTGAAATTAATTGGACATTGAAATTATTTTCATACTCAGTTCGATCGACTTGGTAAGTAAAGACAATTATCCTTGTACCTCTAATTTCACTCTCTCTTTTGTAGGTGCCATATGTAATTTCATAGTTATAGGCAAACAACAACCGAGGTAAAATAAAAAACACAACAATAAATAATAATAGAAAAAGTAAGAACCATCGAGGAACAATTTTAAATAATTTATATTTCAACATCGCTAAAATTTTTATTAGTAATTCTGTCATATAATAACTGAATCAGTTTTCGAATTTCCATAGTTCGTTGCTGAATTTACCAGGGCTTTTGCAGCAGGATCAAGAGTTTTTCCACCAACATAATTTCCAACGGTATTCCACACAATGTCATTAGTAAATTTTCCTAAGGATTTATTAGTAAGTATTGAAGTTCCTTCGCCTTTTTCATTTATATCAATGGAAGCATCCAAAATGTTGGTTCCAACATTTGCAGCCCATGGATTCTATAAAAATCCTGATCCAACAGCAAGTCCTACACTGGCATAGTCAATATCTGAGAACTTACCTTTTGCTCCATGTTGACCGATTAAATTTGAACCTCCAATAGTTGCACCGCGAATTGCTGAGCTACCAAAAACACCACTTCCTGTTCCAAACGTCAAAATAGTAGCAGCTGTTCCGGCCATTAAAGGTATCCCCTTTTTATACAACCCTTTTTCTCCAGAATATTCAACATCTTCATTACCCTGGTATCCGAAACGGTATGTCGTCGTGAATTTTTTATATACTTTATTTCAAAGAGCTGCAAAATCTTTGTGTTGCTCGTTTGCATACACTTTGACAAAAATAGGTGTCACAAAAAAAAATAGACTAACACTCATAGAAACAAACTAACCAAAGTGCCGAACTAATTCATTCTATCGACAGAGGTCTTTGATACATTCCAATGTATACTTGTACTTGAAAATCGCTACGCTCTGCGTCTCTCTCATCTTTGATTTAATCATACATTTACACTTTTGCGAACTCTACTTTTAATGTTTCAATTTTTAGAGAAGTCAACAATTTTCTTATGTCTATTACAATTATATATTTGAGAATATTGATATTCCGTATTGAACAATGCCTCTCCAAGAGAATAATTAATAATACGATTAATACTATCATTTGAGCTTATTAATCTTCTTTGATTCTGAAAAGTACAA
>Ga0315902_10009803_pt1 | contig 12751 bp, 25 predicted proteins | sample LakEriMetagenome_9_FD_203523 | JGI IMG/M metagenome (GOLD analysis project Ga0315902, IMG submission 203523) | Freshwater fungal communities from buoy surface, Lake Erie, Ohio, United States - Buoy 12 MA117 | ecosystem: Environmental > Aquatic > Freshwater > Lake > Lake biofilm | place: USA... | reverse complement strand
GCAGCCGGCTATCTGTGGGCCAGCTTCGGCCCGCGTTGAGTCAACGGGCGCCGTCTCCTAGGCCAGCGCAGGCCAACTTGGGGAAGTTAACGCGCGGGACGGCGCCCACCATTTCAGGAGAACACAACATGACCGACAAGACCCACTACCGCAAAGCCTTTGACAGCCCTTACCTGAGCGCGGCTGACATTGTGGACCCGGTTGTTCTAACCGTGCGCCGCGTGGTGCTGGAGAAGGACAAGACCAAGAAGACACAAGACCACTTCAACACGGCTTATTGGGAAGAAGCGGAGTTGCGCCCCGGCGAGAAGCTGAAACCGATGATCCTGAACAGCACCAACAGCAAGGCGATGGCGATCCTGTCGGGCTCCAAGTGGATTGACGATTGGGCCGGCCTGTCCGTCACCGTGTTCGTTGACCCGAACGTGCGCTTCGGCAAAGAGACGGTTGAAGGTCTGCGCATCAGCAAGGCCACGGAACGCCCGCAAGGTGCTGCCCCCGCGCTGGTCGAGCAAGGCGATGCCAAGGCCAAAGAAGGTGAAGCGGCCCTGCGAGCTTTCTGGGAAGGCTTGACCGAAGCCCAGCGGCAAACGCTCATGCCCCGCCTGCGTGGTTGGAAGACCGTTGCCAAGGGAGCTAAGCCGTGATCGTCTACACCGACCCGCAAGGCTCCGAAGAGTGGCTTGAGAGCCGGCGCGGCGTCATTACCGGCAGCCGCTTCAAGGACTGCCGCGACAAGACAGCAAAGGGCGAGCCGACAGCCAAAGCGCGCCTGTACGCGATGGACGTTGCGCGGGAGCGCGCAGGCGGTCGAGCTGGCGACACCTTCCAGAACGCCGCCATGCGCTTTGGCACCGAACAAGAGCCCTACGCCCGCAGCGCTTACGAGGCACGCACCGGCAACCTTGTGGACGAAGCCGGCTTCATAACCACGGACGACCGCAAGTTCGGCGTGAGCGTTGACGGCCTGGTGGACGAAGACGGCATCGTGGAAATCAAGACGATGGTCAGCAGCGACACCTTGTTTACCGCAGTGGTTGAGCGTGACCTGTCGGCCTACATCGACCAGATCAACGGCGGCCTGTGGCTGCTGGGCCGCAAGTGGTGCGACTTGGTGTTGTGGGCGCCTGACCTGCCAACTCGCCGCCTGACGGTCATCCGCATCAACCGAAACGATGACCACATCCAGAAACTTGAAGACGACCTTGTGGCGTTTGAGCGCCGCGTCTGCGAGTACGAATCCAAACTGATCGGCGAGCCCGCCTGAGAGGAAAACACATGGCATCCGTCAACAAAGTCACCCTGATCGGCAACTTGGGCCGCGACCCGGAAATCCGCTACATGCCCAGCGGGTCGGCCATCTGCAACGTGACCATCGCCACCAGCCGCAAGTGGAAGGACAAGAGCAGCGGCGACATGCAGGAGGAAACCGAGTGGCACAAGGTCAGCCTGTTCGACCGCCTGGCCGAAGTCGCTGGCGAGTACTGCAAGAAGGGCAAGCCGGTTTACATCGAAGGCCGCCTGAAAACGCGCAAGTACACCGACAAGGACGGCATCGAGAAGTACAGCACTGAGGTGATCGCGTCTGATCTGGTGCTGCTGGGCGACCGTGAAGGCGGCGAACGTGCGCCACGGCCTGCGCCTGCCCGGCCTGCTGCTGCGCCGCGTGCTCCGGCACCGTCAACGGGGTTCGATGGCGCCGACGATGACATTCCTTGGTGAGTCATGAACTACCTGAAAGAGCCCACGCACCGCAGCACGGCATGGCTGAAAGCCGTTACCAAGCTGTCCTGTGTCCGGTGCTACCGCGAAGGACGAACCCAAGCGGCGCACCGCAACCAAGGCAAGGGCATGGCTCTGAAGGTAGACGACTGCTGGACGGCGGCTCTGTGTGTCGAGTGCCACGCAGAGATTGACCAAGGCAAGACCATGAGCAAGGAAGAACGGCGGCAGGCGATGGATACCTACATATTGCTGACGATTCGCCAGCTTGCCCGCGATGGAGCGCTGAAGGTATGAAGCAACTGTTCGTTCTGTCCCATCCACTGGCCCGCCGCCGCGCTGTTGCAGCCGTGGCAGAGGCGCCAGAGGGCTACTGTGTGACGGTCAAGCCTGCGACCAGAACGCTAGACCAGAACGCCAAGTTCCACGCGATCTGTTCGGAACTGGCGGGCACGCCGTGGGCAGGTAAGCCGCGCGATGCAGCAGCGTGGAAGGTGCTTCTTGTCAGCGGACACGCGCAGGCCACCAAAGAGGGCTCGGAAATCGTGCCGGGACTGGAGGGCGAGTTCGTGAACGTGCGCGAATCAACCGCGCAAATGAGCAAGGCTCGCGGCGCTTCGCTAATCGACTACGCAGAGGCTTACTTGGCAAGCGTGGCCGCTGATCGGGGCGTGGAAGTGGAGCGGGTTGGGGCGTAACGGACAGCTAACTTGACCGCCACGCGCGGACAGAAAGGACACGATGAACACGACACACACCGCAGACAACCAGGCCGTGGCGGGTCAAGTTGAGCGACCTGTTAGGCCGCTGATTGGATGCGACGAGTTGCGCACCTGGCTAATCGCGCAGGGGTTCCGAGTGGCACCAAACAGCTTGCGACACGACGGCAATGGCTGCGACTGGTACGCCTATAAGCGCAGCGCGATCCCAGCCCGAGAGTGCGAATGCAACGACGGCAAGCCTATGCAAGTTGTCGTCCAACCCTGGCGCATAGAGGACTGCAACGCGCCAGATGGCGCATGGGAAAGCGCCGAGGTCGAAGTAACCGGCGAGGCGGGTGGCCACTGGTACAGGCTGAAGAGCTACGGCCTGAAGCCCGTAGAGCTGATGGGGCGCCTGCATGAGATTGAAGCAGCGCTGATCGCGGCGTGGAATGCGCTGCGGCCTAACGTGCGACCTAAGCGGGACACAACAGCATGAGCAACACGACAAACACCACCGAAGCTGCAAGCGCACCACAGGCAGAACCTGCTGTTGTGGCTCCGCTTGAGGGAGGGGTTAGGCCCGTCGCCTACAGACTCCGCGACGAAGAGGCGACTGAACAGTATGGGCGCGACTTGTTTGTTTACTGGTCGCCATCCGAGATCAGGCACAAGGCGCGCGGTGCCGCGAAATTGATCGCATTGCTTGAACCGCTGTACGACCAGGCCACGATTGATGCAGCCGTGGCCGCAGAGCGCGAGCGCTGGGTTACGGCTTGCTGCGCGGCATACGCGGACGCGATGGGCCGCAGCGGTCGCGAGCGGACTGCCGCCGCTGATGCTGTGATGGCAATTCGCAGGGCTTGCGGGGCCTAACGCTGGCGCTAAGCGGGCGCCCGCGACCGAGTAACCCAAACGCGGAGGCCGTGCGGCGCTCCGCTTGAGCAACCTGTTCGGCCTGGTGGCCGTAGTGAGAGGGACGACAAATGCAAAGACCTGTGACCGAGCAAGATTTCCGGATGCCGCAGTTCCGCGACGCCAAGCCCGAGGACTACGAGCGGCGAGCAGATGGCGCCATCGTTCGCAAGGACCGCTGGGAAACCACGGTGCGAGCCATCGCGTCGCATTTCGGCGTTGATCCGAGACAGGGTTTTGAGTGCGAAACGCTGCTGGTATGGGTGGAGAGCTTTATCGAGCGCGCCGCGGCGGCTGGGGTTGAACCGCAATACGACGACGAGCTGCCGCAGTGAGGCCGAACGCACAAGTTCAGCGGGGCGCCCGCTGAGGCAACGAACACCAGCGCAGGCCGTGGCGCCTCCGCTGCAACGCACTGTTAGGCTGTATTTGCAAAGAGGACAACGACACCATGCAAAACGAAACCATTGAGGCCCTGCGCAGCGCCCAAGAGCTTTGCGCGTACCTGTGGAACAACACGGACGCCAACAACCCCGAAGCGGCCAACGTGGAACTGATCGCGCACAGCGACAAGCACGCCGACCAACTGGCCGCGCTGCTGAACGATGCGCGGGAGCGGGTTGGTTCTGCGCTACATGGGATTGAGCTGGGGAGCGAGCCGCTGTTTGACCGTGGCGCGCTTGATGCCCAAGCGGCAGAGCTTGGGCGCCTTCAGGCGGAGGTGCTGCGGCTGCGGTCAGTGATTGAAGAGGCGCTGCCTTTTCAACTCCATGTCGGAGCCCAAATCCTCAATCAAGGCCTTGAGGCCGCGCCGGATGGCGTGCGGGTGGTGAAGGCATGAACTTGCTTGGCTTGAAGATCGCCCTCACCGGCTTGATCGTGATGATCGTCGCGTGGCTGGCAATGGTCCAGGTAGGCAAGTGGCCCGGCATGGCGCTGGGGTTGCCACTGGTGGTGGCTTTCCTTGGCGGCGGGGTGGCAGCGGTTGCCGGCCTGCTGGTGGCGATCTGGGCCGCGTGAGGCCTAACGCTGGAATTAACCGGCGCCCGCCCGACTGACCGTAGACGCAAGGACGCCAGAAGGCGTCCGGTTCAATGACCTGTTAGGCCTGGTGGCCTGGAGAACATGGATGCCAACCGATGAAATCGTGACGCGCCTGGAAGCGTGGGCAGAGAGGGGCCGCAAGATGCACGCGCAATGTGAAGCGCTGCACGCCCTGACGGGCGCCGACTATGGCAGCGCGCTGCTGGCCCCTGTATGGGCGGTTTGGTCCGCGTACACCGTGGCCGTCTCGGAGCTGGTGGGTGACAAATCCGAATGGCTGCAGTGGTACGAAATGGAATGCGATATGGGGCGCAAGCCGAAAGAGGTGACAAGCACCAGCGGCAAGAAGATCAAGGTGCGAACCGTGCGACAGCTCGCGCGCGTGATCGCGTATTGATGGCCTAACGTTCGAGCTAAGCGGGAGACGACGGATGGATGACTGCCCGGCGATGACGATGATGGACAACCCGGCAGCGCCGGGCAGGCAGCCAGCCGTTGGCTCTCCGCTTGAGCGAGGGGTTAGGCCCGTCGCGTGGACGTTGCGCGCCGAACTCGATGCGCGCCAAACCACATGCAGAGCCCACCTGTGGTTCACGAACCCACAGAACAGCGCGTGGGCGCCGCTGTACGGCGAAGACTTGAAGCGCGAGCGCGATGGGCTGATGCAGACACTGCGCGACGAGATAGACGAGAACCTGCGACTGCGCGAGCTGGGCGGCGCGATGCCCGGCGAGAACATCACGGCGATGACGGAGCGGCTGATCCGCGAGCGAAACGCCCTGCGTGCGCAACTCGCCATTGCAGCCCGTGGGCTGAAGCACTGCGCCGGGTGGAACATCAACGACGACAAGCGCAACGCTCTCATGTCCGTGGTGCTGGAGAGCGAGGCAATGCTGGCCCCAGGGCCTAACGCCAGGTTAAGCGGCCCCTGAAGGCCGCAGGCCGTAAGGGGTCGCGCTTGAACCGTTAGTTAGGCAGCGCGCGCAACTGGTTGACAAAACGAGCAAAACGCTCAGAAACGAGGTTGACAAAGTGGACGAAAAAGCGATTCAGCAGACAACGCGCTGGCTCTTGATCGAGCGCGCCGCGATGGCCGCAGGCGTTGACTTGCACTGGGGCAGCGGTGGCAACGGCGAGAAATACCCGTGGATCGTCGGGCCAGACGGACAAGAGACGTGGGACCCGCTGGACGACGACGGGGCAGCATTCCGCTTGGCGGTGAAGCTGAATCTCGAAACGGTGTGCGACGACTCGACTACGGACCACATGCCGTTTGCCTACGCACGACTGGCCGGCACCGATGAGTGGACCATCGTGCCGGTGGTTGCGTGCCCGCTCAAGGCGATGCGCCGCGCAATCTGCGAGTGCGCCGCCAAACTGGCCGCGCCGGCTGTTCGTGCTGCCTAACGACGAAGCTAAACGGCTGCCGTAGGCAGTCCGTTTGAGCGCCCTGTTAGGGCGCTGTATCCGAAGCGAGAAGGAAGACGATGAGCGACAGAGTGACGATAGGCGACGCGATGCTGCTGCAAGGCGACTGCGTGGAACTGATGGCCGAGCTTGACCCGTGCAGCGTGGATGCCGTGATTACGGACCCGCCTTACATGATTGGCGCAATCTCGACCGGCGATGCAAGCGCGAAGGCGGGCGACTGGGCCGACATGGAAAACAGCGCTTGGTGGTATGCCGAGTGGCTGAAGCTGGCGCGGCGCTCTTTGAAGCAGGAAGGCTTCGCGTGCGTGTTTGGGAACTGGCGCAGCCTGCCGACACTGCTCTATGCGTTTGCCAAGATCAAGTGGCCGGTGGACTCGCTGCTGATTTGGGACAAGGAATGGATCGGGCCAGCAGGCCCGCGCCAACTGCGCCCAACCTATGAGGTGGTGTTGTTCGCTGGCATGCCCAAGGCGCGCATTGACGACCGCAGCGCGAGCGACGTGTACCGCTGCCGCTGGATGGCTGGCAACAGCAAGACCACGCCGCACGCGGCAGAGAAGCCGGTGGACCTGATGCGCCACCTTGTGCGGCTGACGACCAAGCCGGGGCAGCTTGTGTTGGACCCGTTCATGGGCAGCGGCACAACTGGCGAGGCCGCGCACCTTGAGGGGCGCAGGTTCATCGGCATGGAGCGCGAAACCGAATACTTCCAGGGCATCGCGGTGCCGCGTGTGCGGGCTGCGGCGCAACAACAGCCACTGCTGCCACCTACACCCGCGCCGGTGGCAGTGCAAGAAGGGTTCGATCTGTGATGCGCCCTAACGCTTGGCGGTGAGGCGAGAGCGCAGGCGCAGCCGTAGCAAATCGCCTCGACCGGCCTGTTATGCAGCGCCATGGTGGCGCACAACGAAAGGAAGATATGAGCTTGGATGTGTACCTGACCGACGAGGCTGGCAATGAGGTTTACAGCCGGAACATCACGCACAACCTGAACAAGATGGCAGCCGAGGCGGGCATTTACGAATGCCTGTGGCGCCCCGATGAACACGGGATCACGCACGCGCGCCAGATTATCGAGCCCCTGGCCGCAGGCGTTGCCAAGCTGGCGACGGAGAAGCGCAGGTTTGAAGAGTTCAACAGCCCGAACGGCTGGGGCTTGTGGGAACACTTCGTGCCGTTCTGCATGGACTACTTGCAGGCGTGCCGAGACAACCCCGACGCGCTTGTAAACGTGAGCCGCTGAATTGGCGTCTGCATAACGCCCGAGCTAAGCCGGGCGCCGTAGGCGACTCGGCTTGAGCGAAGTGTTAGGCCGTATTTGCAACGAGGACAAGGTAAGCATGAACGCAATGCAATGGATGAACACTTTGCGGCCAGCGATCCCAATGAGCATTGAGCAGCCATGCAAGCCGATGAGCAATGGTGAGCTGCGGCGGCACATGCAGCAGGGTGGAGTTCTGGTGAACGGCGAGAGGATCGCACCGGATGAGTTGATCGACTTCCCGGTCTTCTCGCTGGTGTTCTTCCCGAAATCGGCAGCACGCCGGACAACGCTGGTGTGAGGCCTAACGTTCGAGCTAAACGGCACGCGGCAGGTTGACGACCTGGCCGCGAGGCTGAAGATAAACAACACGGCCTCGCGGCCAGGGCGGCAAGCTGTTGCGGGTCCGTTTTGAGCGAGGTATTATGCAGCGCTGATGGCGCACAGAGAGGGGTTGAAGATGATGACTGACCGTGAATTGCTTGAGCTGGCGGCGAAGGTTGCTGGGTTTGAGGGTGAATGGAGGACTGACTTTGATGGCCGACCATGCCTGATCTTGCCAGGCCGGCTATCCGCGTGGAACGCGCTTGCCGACGACGGCGACGCTTTCCGGCTTGCGGTGGATCTGCAACTGCTGGTCGGCCCAAACTCGGCATCGCGGGAGCCAACTGTGTTTGCGTGGGCGCGAGACAACAAAGGCTGTGCGCAATACCAAGCCGTCGGCGCTGACCGTGGCGCCGCCACGCGCCGCGCCATTGTTCGTGAAGCCGCTGCGATGGCTGAGCAGCGGGCTTCTGCGTCTGCATAACGCTTGAGCTAAACGGCTGGCCGCTTGCGGACAGTCCGTTTTGAGCGAAGTGTTAGGCCCCAACCAACCGGAGCGAAGAAATGCACAAATGCCATGGATGGATGCTAGAGAAAGGCAGGCAAGGCACCCGACTAAGCGGGCGGCCGTGCTCAATGAAAGCGGTGGTCAAAGTGCCTGAAGGAATGGACCTGAAGCCCGGATGGGTGTGCGCCTACCACGCGCCTGTGAAGCTGCTGCCGACAGCAAAGGAGCACCGCAATGACAAGCCTTGACATGCCAGCGATGCCGTGCCTGGGCGCCAACGTGTGCTGTAACCCGAGTTGGTGCAAGACCACCGGCAAGTGCCTGCACCAGCAGAGCGGCCAGCAGCGGCCCGCCCCGGTGGCATGGCGCTACTGGAAAGACAAGTTCGGCTGCTGGGAGTACAGCGACGTGCCGCTTGAGTTCCCCGCAGTGCCGGCCGGAACCAGGATGGAGGCGCTGTACCTGGGGCCTAACGAATAGCTTCAGCGGCTGGCCGTAGGCCAGTCCGTTGCAAGCGCCAGTTCGGCTTCACTGGGTGCCAGAAGCCACAACACTAGGAACACTGAAATGCCTACTGGATACACCGCCGACATCAAAGACGGCATCGACTTCAAGACATACGCCATGAACTGCGCACGCTCCTTCGGGGCATGCGTGACGCTGCGTGACGAACCAGGCGGCGGCGACCGCATACCCGACGCCTTCGAGCCAAGCGACTACCACCTGAAGGCCGTGGAACAGGCGCGCGGCGAGCTGGCGGCACTGGAAGCCATGACGCCGGCCGACTTGGAGCGCGCGGCAGCCAAGGCTTGGGACGACGCCGATACAAGCCGCCTGATGCGCTTGGAGGATTACAGGAAGCAGCGCAGGGCCTACGAAGCGATGCTGTCGAAGGTGAAGGCATGGTCGCCGCCGACGCCTGACCACGCCGGCCTGCACGAGTTCATGCGGACGCAGATCGAGCAGAGCATCGACTTCGACTGCAACGAGAGCTATTGCTCCACTCCGACTGTGCGGCTGACTGGCGCCGCCTGGGCGGCGGCCGAGCGGGCACGTTGCCTGCGCGACGTGCAGTACCACGAGAAAGAGCACGCGGGCGAAGTGGAGCGTGCCGCCAGCCGCACGGCATGGGTGCGCGCACTGCGGGCCGCGCTGTAAGAGGCCGAACGTGCTGTAGACGGAATCTGCAGACTTTCCGCTATGCAACGACGAAACAGACGACACAAAAGCCCCCGGCACGTGCGGGCCGCCAATGCACGCTGGCGGGCGGTTGAGGCACGCGCAGAAGCAGAGCGCGCAGCAGGCATTGAAGATCGCACGGCCTACGTGGACACCCGCCAGCCGTTCACGCTGCCGCTGGGGTCGGCAGGTGGCCGCGACCTGCGGATTGAGCCGCGACACGGCTACATCGCATGGCGGGCCGTTGACGTGACCACGGGCGAAGTCGTCGCCACAGCTGCGCTCAAGACCTTGCTACGCGACATCGCCGGAGAACTGCCGCGACAGCTTTCATTGCGGCATGAATAGAGAGAACACTGACCATGACCAAACTGATCCGCCTCCCCCAAGTCCTGGCCCGAGTGCCCCTCAAGACCACGGCCCTGTACGCCAAGATCAAGGCCAAAGAATTCCCGGACCCGGTCAAGGTGGGCCGCACCAGCATGTGGCTTGACGACGAGATCACCGCCTGGATTGAAAAGCTCAGCGCTGCCCGTCCAACCAATCAGCCCAAGTCCTCATGATGGCTGTTCGCTCTGCCAGGAACTCAGCGCGGTTGTAGGCGCGCCGTACCTTGTCCGCTTCCTCGTGGGCCAGTTGCTTTTCCAGCGGGGCGTCAGCGGCGCCCAGGCGCTCGACCAGGATGGTGCGCGCCATCGCGCGGAAGCCGTGCGGGCTGTGCTGTCCCTTGTAGCCCATGGTTTCCAGCGCGGCCGACAGCGCCGATTCGCTCAAGCTCTTGCCGTAGCGGAAACCTGGGAACAGCCAGCCGTCATCGCCCACCACGCCCTGGTGCGCCCGCAGCAGTTCCACCACCTGCGGCGCCAGCGGCACCCAATGCTCCTTGCGCATCTTCATGCGGCTGGCCGGGATGGTCCACATGGCCGCGGCCAGGTCGAACTCCGACCAGGTGGCCTCGCGGATTTCTGACGGCCGCTGCCACACGTAGGCGCTGAACAGCAGCGCCGTGCGAACCACGGGTTGCCCGTAGCCCCGGATGGCCCGCATCAGCGCCGGCACCTCGCCGGGTTCCGTGATCGCCGGGAAGTGCCCGGTCGCGGGCGCCATGAAGCTGCGCAGGTGGCCGGTGGGCACCGGGTTCGCTGTGACCGTGGGGTAGTCCTCGGAGTCCAGCGCCCATTCGTACACCTGCTTCAGCCACATACGCACCCGGCGCAGCATCACCAGGGCCTCGCGCTTCTCCAGTTCGCGCAGGATCTCGATGATGTCGGCCCGCTGCACCGTGCTGGGCTCTTTGGCGCCGATGGCCGGAAGCACGTCTTTGCGGAACGCGGCCTCGATGTTGCCGCGGTACACGTCGCTGACGCGCTGCACCGCCAGCCAAGCCGTGACCATCTGCCGAACCGTGGCGGTCTTGGCCGCGGGCTTGGCCTGCTGGGCTGCGCGCTTGGCCACCGGGTCCACCCCACGCGCCACCTGCTCCCGTGCGGCCATGGCCAGATCCCGCGCCGACTTCAGGCCCACGTCGGGCCATGCGCCCAGGGTGACGCCCTTGCGCTCCCCGGCGTGCCGGTACTGCAGCAGCCAGGATGCACCGCCCCCAGGCCGCACCACCAGCATCAGGTTGTCGCCGTCGCGCACCTTCACGCGCGTTTTCTTCTCCGTGGCCTCGGCCGTGGCGCGCTTGTACGCGGCCTCCAGCGCCTTGGCCGACAGCAGTTCTCTTGCCATCCGTACCTCCAGCGTAGGGCGCGCATCGTACCCCCGGCCGGCCGCTGTACCCCCACCGGAACCCCCACAGACTGCGGATGGCTGCGAAGTTCAGCGAATGAAGCCGAAAGCAAAAAGCCCCGTAAATCAACGACTTACGGGGCTTCTCGGTACTTCAGCGAATCACCGCAAAGGATGCGGTGGCGGAGTCGGAGGGATTCGCAGATCAAGGCTCCATGCGGGTTTCCGGCTTGCCCGGTGGCTCCGTACCCCCACCCGAACCCCCAGCGTCTCGCGATGGGTCAGGCCGGTAACGTTTCCACTGCCACGGCGGGTGGGCACCGGCCAGCAGCAGGCCGGCGTGCTGCCGATGACCCACTCGCGATGGAAGAAATAGCCACCGGCCGTGGTGGTTCCGGGCACGAATCGGTACAGCCGGATGCGGTTGATGCCGTAGGCGCCACCGGGCGCGGCCGTGAAGCCTTCCAGGTTGAACGTGGTGCCGGGCTTGGCCAGGATGCTGTTGCTGGCCGGCGAAGGCGCCGACTCCCAGCCCAGGTCATTCACGAAGGTCCAGGCCCACATGAAAGCCTGCTCGGTGCCCGCGGTGCTGGCGGTGTTGACCGTGGCCACCAGTGCGGCCGTGGGTGCAGGAACGGCCAGTTCGCGGCTGGCCTGCGGGTACGGCGGGCCGCCCCCCAGCGCCAGGATGTTGTCGGTCCACTTGGGCGTGCCGCTGCCCGTGAAGTAGGTGCGCTCGGTCGCGTCGTCGGCCTCGAAACCGCGCACGGCGTGGACCACCTCGGTCCAGCCCAGCCAGTAGTTCGCATCGCTGGCCACGTCCTGCCCCATGCGGTGCATGGTCAGCCGCTGCGGGCTGCTTGGAAGCGTTGCCACCGCGGCGCCGGGCGATTCCCAGGGCCGCAGGTCGCCGAAGCCCGGCCGCTGGTTGGTGGACACAACGCCCACGCCCTGCGGCAGTAGCAGGTCGTCAACGGCAAGGCTTGCACCCAGGAAGGCGCTGATGGTGATGGTGCTCACCGGTTCAGCGTCCCATGGGTTTCTGGAAAATCAACCGTCTACACCAAAGCGGCCTCGGCCTCTCGCCTGATGACGAGGCCAGGAAGCACCCGCCCACCGCCGCGCACCCACTTCCGCAGTTCAGCGGGCACGGATTGCCAGTCGCCAGCATTCACGCGACGACGCAACGTGCTTGCAGATAGCCGTCCAGCGCCCAGGTTGAATGTGAAGTCAATCAGCGCAGCCAAGCGGCCGGGGTCGATCACGCCGGGGCACAGCCGCTGCACGGCGGGCAGGTACTGGCGCTGCACCGACAGCAGCAGCAGCCGGTCGGCGGCCTCGCGGCTGATGGGCGGGTCGGTCAGGCGCACTGCCCGGCCGTCCAGGTAGGTCGTGGCGCCGTAGCCGATGGTCGGAACTCCGGCCGGGCAAATGTACGGGTGCGCGTAGAAGCCTTCAAAGCGCCGGCACAGCGCCGCGGCAACTTCGATGGCCTGCGCACTCATTTGCCGCGCTTGGCCAGCGCCCGGTCGGCCAGGTAGAGGCCCAGGGCTGCGCTCAGAATCGACCAGCCCTGCTCGTCCAGCACCCACCCGGCCTGGGCCACGTGCCGCACCCAAAGCGCCAAGCAGATCGTGGCCGTCAGCGGCCGGATGATGCCGTTCCAGGCGTCGACCAGCCAGATCCCGGTGGCGCGGCCAATGCTCTCGACGGCGCTGCGCCATGCGTCAGCCTCGGCCCGGCCCGTGTCGGCCTCGGCCTGCACCCGGATGGTCTGCACACCCAGGTCGGCCTGCAGCTTGATGGATTCCAGGTTGCGCGCGTGCTGGGCCGCGTCGCTCTCGGCCTGCAGGCGCAGCCGGTCCAGTTCCTGGGCGTGTTGCTGGCGAGCGGTCAGCCAGGCGGAAACCTCGCCCCACAACATGCGGAAGACAG
>Ga0315902_10009802_pt1 | contig 12752 bp, 12 predicted proteins | sample LakEriMetagenome_9_FD_203523 | JGI IMG/M metagenome (GOLD analysis project Ga0315902, IMG submission 203523) | Freshwater fungal communities from buoy surface, Lake Erie, Ohio, United States - Buoy 12 MA117 | ecosystem: Environmental > Aquatic > Freshwater > Lake > Lake biofilm | place: USA... | reverse complement strand
CTTGGGCAATCTTGATGAACTGAATAAACTTATCCGTGTCCACGTTGCCACCGAGTGCGGTGTTACGCACCAAATCCTCTCGCTTAATCCAAAGTGCCGTTGCCATTTCTTATCTTATTTAGGGATTCCGTTCTTGCGAGCGTACTCTGCCGTGTAGCCTGAGTAGTCCATGTCAGTAGGTCGTTTAGCTACATCCTTTGGGTTCGTTTGTAAGTCAACTCCTGCTTTGCGAGCTTGGTTAACGCTCACCTCCGCATTAGGATTTCCCACGTCTGGCTTTACTCCTTCGGCTTTTGCGAGATACGTCTTACGCATCCAGAAGTGGCGGCATCTTGCTCCGCCCTTGTAGAGCCAAATTGAGTAGGTAGCAGAGCCACCCTCACCGAATCCTGCATTTACCGCTTGGCTTCCCATGCGCTCAATGTCCTCCTTGCGGTAGACCTTGCCTGCTGATACCATCTTCTTGCAGAACTCACGACTCGTAGCCTGTGTGCTTTCGGGAGCATACGAATACCGTACCTTGTATTGGCGGCCTTCTTCTGTTACGCCATCTTGCGAGCTTTTAGCGTTCGGGAATGCGCTGCCTGTTGATGCAAAGTCGTACTTGCTCAACGCTTGCTCCGCTTCGTAGTCAACGGGTCGCTCATCTACAAGTTCCCATTCATCTTCGTTGATGACTTCTCCAACACCATCAAGAAGCTCAAGCCATTTGCTCTCTTGCTCTTCGGTGAATTCAGGCACATCGCTCTTGAACTTCTGCGACTTCATCTGCGTGATGATGTTTGATGCGTTGCCTGCGAACAAAGCACTGGCAACCGCAGGATCAAACTGAAGCATTTGCACAAGGAACGTGATGGCTTGGTCTTGTGTAAGAACGCCCTCCTGTACGGCTCGCATAATATCCAACGAGCTTGCAATCTGCGCTCCGTTGTACGAGGCCTCCTTCTGAATCAACTCCTCTTGAGCCTCAGAAGGAACGCCACCAACAGGCTGCGCCTCGCTAACCTTGATTCCCGTTTCTTCTTCCACCACTTCGGCATCCTCTACAACGAGGTTGCTGAACTCAAGCGGCTGAAGCGTCTTGAAGTATACGTTTAGGCTAAGGTCGTTGTACGAGAGAATCTTGTTGATGCCATCTAAGATGGTTTCTTGCATCGGCTTGATGACAATGTTCTCAAACAGGATAGAAGCCGTTTTAAGCTCATCTGCGTTGTTTCCTAAGCCCGTGTTATCCTTGATGCCCATAAGCATCGGAGAAGTGATGCGGTGGCCTACCATCAGTTTCTGCATTGCCTCATTGGACAAGAACTGATATTGGTTGTGAGCATCGCTCAGTTGTACCGTTTCAAGTGTTGCTTTAGATTCAGCATTGTCGTTGAACGCCAAGATGAACTTGCCTGCATTATTCGTGCCGCTAAACTTGTTAGCAATCTGCATCTCAATAGACCTACGCTCCTCCTCGCTCGGTACTCCGTTGTTGAAGTTGATGAGCATTGAAGGGTTGAGTCCGTTCTGGATGTTGTTGATGTGGAAGTTGGCAATCTCCTCCTCAAGCTCAGCGTAAGGTAACGCCCCCTGATAGTCCACAGGTGAGTAGTAGTAGAATCCTGCTCGGTAGGGTTTGATGTACAATACCTCAAGACCTTCCTTGCTCGTTCCAAACGCAGGAATGCGTACAGGCGTTTCTTTACGTTGCGCTACTGCACCCCAATCCTTTGCGTAATAGTAGCCTTCAATCTCGCCATCTTCATTGCATTTCTCGGCACGGAGGCTCTCAATAGGTAAATGCTCTACCTCTACAATCGTGTTGTGATCTTGCGAGTAGATGACTTGGATAGCACATTGCCCCATCATCTTGTAGTCGGCAACGAGCTTACGAACGCAGTCCTTATTGAACAATCCCTTCATGGCTGCGTACTCACTCGGCTTGCGAGCAGAATCCGTAGCATCCAATCCCTCACCATAGATAAAGTCAACTACGCCATTGATTAGGGCGTTGTTGGTTGGGGATCCGTTGTATCGGTCAATTAGGTATTGGAAGTAGTTATTGTCATCGCCATACTGCACCCAATCCTTACCCTGCACCTCGCTGATGTTAGGGGTGGTGTAAGAGGATAGGTTTACAACGTGGACTTTAGATGATGATGTAGTCATTGTCGTAGCTTGTTTCTTCCGTGTAGACATTTTGGTTTACCGTGAATTTGGCGTAGTCAGTTTGTGGCGTTACGAAGACCCTATCTCGGTAGATTAAATCTCCATCGTAAAATACCTTCAGTCCGTAGAATCGGTTGTTGACCAATGTAAAGGTAGAAGTCAGGTACATAAAGCCGTTGGCCTCCTCAATCGTAGGATTGATTGTAGCGGTTGTGTTGGTGCTTTCATCGGTCAAGAGTAGCGTAACACCATCAAGGTTGTTTAATGCGCTCTCAACGCATAATACGCCCTCAAGCGTACCATCATCAAGCAACACACGCTCAAAGTAAAAATCCAAATCCTCTTGAGAAAAAACAAACTCACGAGGGATGATGGTAATTGTTTGAGGCAAAGCCGATACTTGTAGAATATGCATCTCAACTAAATAACCTCTGCCTAAACTTTTGTATAAAAAAAGAGGGGCTTTCGCCCCCCTTCTCCATCCATTTGCGCCATTCCGTTCAATAGCACAAGACAAATATAGGTTACGAATTCGTACCTACAACAATCGTGTCGTTAGCAGAAGCAAGTCCAGCAAACGGATTAGCAGTCGTAGCACCTGCGATGAAGTTAGCAGGAAGTTGCTCCTGAGCCTCCATTACAAGCGTGTAGCCAGAAAGGTCACCCATAGCAGCACCTGTTACGATAGTGCCGCCCGTTACCTCTGCTCCGTAGTTCTTACCCATCAAGAATGCATTGCCGTTGTAGTCCTGTACGATAACGTACGGACGGCCGTAGGCCAAGAGCTTCAACTCCTTGTTATCTTCTTTGGTAAGCTTGGTCAAGGTCAGGTTCAACGTCTGCGTGAAGAAGGTAGTACCATTCTCACGGCTTGAGTTGAAGGCCTGCTCAAAAGATGAGTTACCTTTTACCAAGTATTGGTATGCAGAGAATGTACCGCTAATATCGGTCACCTCATCGTTGGTGAGGGTGATAGTACCCAAGTCACCAAAGTCTACAAAGTAAACGGCATAAATACCGCCTACTACATCTTTACACGGAACCTTCCGCCCTTTAGTTAAATCGCAAGCCATTGTTTGTTGTTTGAATTAAAAAAGGGGGCGGGGCAGAACCCACACCCCCTCGTGGTTTAATCTATGTACTCGGATTAAGAGTAGAGAACTACGTCAGTTCCGATACCGTACTGAACACCTGCGAAGAAGCGCAAGATCACACGAATATTATCGCTACCGTCGAGGTCCGACATGTCCAACAGGCGCACTTCGTTTCTCTCATTCAGGAGTCCTGATCCGAAGAAAAGGTTGCTTGATTCAGCAGCAACCATCTTGTTAGAAGGAAGACCGTTAACCATAGCTACACGGATTCCGTCAAAGTACAAGGGTTGGTCACCGTACCACATCGTGCCTTTGTTTTCAACACCATTAGCACCAAGACCTGAAGCACCGAAGCCACCAAGCGCACGCACGTAGGCTTTAGCCACGTTTTGCGGAACGTAGATGGTCAAGTCCTGCTTGCCGTAAAGGGCAGCAGGGATAGCGTCTACAACCTTGCCAAGCTCGGTAATTACGTTAGCAGCCGTTACGGTAGTAGCAGTTACGTCAATAACGTCAGAGTCAGCAGCCATCAAAGACAGGAAGCCAGAGAACTCACCAGCAGAAGCAGCGTTACCATTCCAGATGTTCTGCTCAATCTTTTGGGCAGTCTTGGCAGCAACGTGGGCGATAAGGAAGTCAGCAAAAGAAGCAGGGATGCTATCGTAAGCAGAGAAGCCCATTTGACCACCGATCCAAGAATCGTAGTAGTCTTTCTTGCAGAGTTGCAGGTTAACTTGGAACGGTTCAACCTCAAGAACACGGTCGGTCAAGGTCAAGGTAGACGTAGCGTCAAAGTCGCAAGTAGCGTCTTTTACGATGTCGTTGGTGTTAACCTTTTGCAGGGTGGTCTTGAAGTTTACGTTGGGAAGGATCTCAATGAGTCCCTTGTCCAGCGTGTCTGCGCTCAACAGAGCAGCAGAGATGTACTTGGAGGCAAATTGTCCAGCGTACGAAGTAGTGATTGAAGTGGTCGTAGCCATTTTCGGGTTTTATTATTTGTTAAGACGTGCAAGGACTCGGTCAATCGCCTTTGCAGGGCGGTTAAATTCTACCTTGTTGACTTGCTTTTTTTCGGGGTTGTGTTTGATGGGCTTAGCAGCAGGTGCAGCAGACAGCTCAGCTTTAACGGCAGCCATCTCTTCCTTCTTGGCGTAGCCGCCCATCTCCTCACGCATTGCTTTCATCTCCTCACGCATCATTGCAATCTCCTCAAGGACTTTCTCCACGATGGCTGCAACGGCAGGAGCTTCTTCTTTTACTTCAACTTCAGCAAGCTCGGTAGCAGGTTCTTCAACTGAAGCCTCAACTTCAATCTCTACCTTCTCCTCTACTTCTTCAGCCTTCTCTTTGATTTCAGCGATTACACCTTCTTCAGCGATAACCAATACACGGCCATCAGCAAGAAGATGCTCACCAACAGGAGCGGGAACACGGTCTTCGCCACTTACGACAAATACCTCGTTTCCTGCTTCAAATACTTCAGCCTCAAGAACGGCACCGTTCTCAAGAGTCATTTGCTCAAACTTAACCTCACGGATGGAGCTAAGTTCGGCAAGGATGCGGTTAAGGATATTATTTGCTTTCATATCTAACTAAATAAAAGAGGGTTGGTTATTTGTAACATTTTATGGATTGAGTTCTACATCACCTTGACCAGTCAATGAGCCTATGCCCTGAGCGGGAAGAGAGCCATCGCAGCATTTACGTGAGTAGGTGTTATCCTTACAGAGGCATCCTCTGTTGCCGCCTCGTGGTGAGGCTACGGGTAGCTTTTGTGGTCGTATCATAGTTTGCCCAATTCTTTAAGTTTAGATTCAGCCCAACGCTTTGCAGCAAGTCCTCCCCACAAGAGGTAGCTAATAGTGCCGCAAGCGTTGGTGTCGTTCTCATCGTAGTATTCTTCGGCTCTTGACAGGTACGAGTACATACGGGTGATGGTTTCTACGCTCACGGGTTTACCTTGCGCCAACTGCTGCGCTCTTACCTTACCAACAGGCGTAGCGCACTTGTTTCCGTTCTTCTCGTTCAGCACGATACCACGCTTGGCGTTAGAGCGTACCGCTTGTGGGTAGTCCGAGTAGGATTCCAATTCCATACGCTTACCTGACTTCTTGCGACCATCCTTCTTGATGATGGCTACGATTTGCGATAGCAGCAGAGCCGCCTCTTGCTCCTCAATACGCTCCATCTCCTGCTTGGCGAAGTTCATCTTGTCAACGAAGTAACCCTCAATAGAGAAGCCCTTGACCTTGCCCGTCTTTACGAAGCCATCCCAAATCTCTGGGTTGTTGACCTTCATAGAAACCATCCACGTACCAACAGGCAAATCAAATCCGTACTTCTTGCTCTTATCGTGAACCTCATCCTCAATAATCCAACTCTCTACAACCGTGAGTCCGTTGATTTCTACTTCGTGTTCAAGTGTAGCGTTGTTCTGGTTTGCCTTCTGAAAAAACATCTCACTCGCTTTGCGGATGGTGTCTTGGCTGAAGTAAACGTAGAACTCCTCCTCACCATTTACTCGGTAGATGGGTTTGTTGGGAACGAGTGCTGCTCCCATTAAGATACGCTTCTCGTTATCCTGTGCAGCGAACTCTACACGCTCGGATTTGAGTGCAATAAAGTCCTCCTCAATAGCAGGATGCTCTACGAGGCTGATGGCATCAATCCCAGTGAGTGCCATCGTTTCATCTAAGATTAGTTCAATAAGTTTCATTATCCGAATGTTGCGGTTCTTACTCGTTGGCGTTGCAGTTGTTGTGCGGTAGTCACATCTTGTCCCACCACATACGCACGGATGGGTTGGTTAAATTGGCTTCCTATGCTTTGTGCAAGCTGGTTCGTTCCACTCTGTCCAACGATGTTAAACTGAGGAGCAGGAATTGATGCACCACCGCCTGCGGCAGCTGATGATATTGATGGAGCAGTAGGCTCCTTGTCAGTCCATTGGAATTTTGTTGCAGAAATTGCTGCTACACGAGCAAGACCGCCTGCAATAGCTACTGCCGCAGCAATTTGACCACGAACAACTGATGTTGGGTCACCAATGATGAGTTGTGAGGTGTATGCCTTTTGTGCTGCTGCATAAGTAGAAACAATCGTTTCAGCAATGCTTAACGCTTTGTTACGATTGAATGCTCGCTCTGATGCCTCTTTATTTGTTTGGTCGTAGATGCCATTCAATTCCTTTAGTGCACCGATAGTGCCGAGCGCAGAGTCAACGGCAAGGTCTTGTAGTTGTTGGCGGAAGGCTCTCTCTTTATCTACCTCGTCTTTACGTGCTTTATCTGCTGCATCAGATTCTGCCTTTCTTGCTCTTGCTTGGCGAATCATTCGTTCTTCTGCTGCCCAAGTGTCTTCATCGTCAAGCTGCTGAAGCTGGTCTTGGTAGAACTCAAGCTGCTGAACGCTGAATTGGCCTCTTGCACGTACTGCCTCATTGCCCTTGTCTACGGCCTTCTGAAGCTCGTCTGCCCAATAGTTATTGCTGACGATGATTGCGTTCAGTCGGTTAAACTCCTCCTGACGCTCACGCTCTCGGTCTGCCTTTGCTTGTTTTGCGGCTGCTGCTTTTGCATCACGCACACGCTTGTCCTCAGCCAAGTCAAGCGCACGGAGTGCAGACTGCTTGTCAAGGATGTCCTGAGAGATTTGCTTTTGAGCCTCTGCATCATCGTATAAGAATGCCTGACGAGCAATTAGGTCTTGAAGCTCTGAATTGAGCAACTCCTTGCGCTTTGCATATATTGTTTCGGATGCTGCTCCAGATGCTTCCAATTCAGCGACTTCACGCTTGATTTCATTTGATGCACCATCACGAGCCTTGCGCTCCTTGTCAAGAGCATCAGCAGCTTGGCGAGTGGTGTCTATATATTGTTTTTTAGCCTCATCAGCCTTCTTCAGAGCCTCTGCTTCTTCCTCTGCTGAAGTGGTAAGCTCGCCATATAACTCAACGAGGCTCTGGATTACAAGGATAGCAACACCAAAAGCAGCGGTCTTAAGAGCAAGGTCAAGCCCTTTTACACCAACCGTTGCTGCCTTGACCGACTGATACGCCTGAAAGAACGCATCTGACATTCCGCCAGTAAGGTCATTAATAAGACCTTTGATTGGCTGAAGCGTCCTCTTTAATGTTTCAACGTCTTGGGTGCCCTGCTTGATTTTGCTATCGCCTTGAGCAGGTTGGTCAAAGGCTTCGGAAAGCTCATCCTTGACCTCTTTGGCCTTTCTCTTTACGCCATCAAGTTCCTTCGTGATTTTGTCAGCGGCAGGAGCAGCATTCGTGGTGATGCTTATATTAATGTTTACTTCTTCAGCCATTGCCTTCTGATTATCTTTTTAGCGTCTTGCCAGTTGCTGGGTATGTGGTATTTGCCTTTTGCGATTTCAACATTCTCACTAACTCCAACCCAATCGTCCGACTGAAGTACGTCTACTAAATAACCTATAAATCCTTTCTTCATACTACGTTAAGGAGTTCAAATGTTGCTTTTCCCGTAGTCAAACCCACCTGCACGGAATTGACAATATACTTGTTGTTGTTCCAGATTACTGCATTTTGCAGGTTCATAGATAGCATAGCACCAAGTGGTAGAACTGCATCTACTTGAAAGACTCTGCGCTTAGCATTATAAAGGTCGGTGATATAGTCAACCCACTCCGTATTGTATAAACTACGGCTTACGCTTTGCAAATGGTATGGGTCAATATCTGCACCAAAGCACGTGGAGTACGATGCTCCTGCGCTTGTTGGTAGATTGGATGTATTAGCATACCAACAATAGTCCACCTGTCTGCTGCTTGTATTGTCCGAGTTAACAAAAGCAACGGGGTTGGAACTGATGTTGTAATCACCATACGAAGCGTAAAAAACAACAGGCGCACCTAAGTATTTGTTAAATGTGCCATCCTCGTTTGTATTCTCCGTGATGCTCTTGTAGACAAGTACGTTGGTTAATACTCCCGTGTCTAAATCGGTAAGCCTCTCAAACAATGGACACTCAAACGGAACTTCAATGATGAACTCCTCACCATCAAATGCAAAGAAGTTGCGAAGGTCACCAAACCCTGTATTGTTAACCTTTTGGTATTGGAAGCCGAGTATCTGCTCCGTGTCTTGGTATTTGAACTCAATCTCCCTAAATAGCGGAGGTCGGTTTACCGAGTACTCCGTAATGTCAAAGTATTGTTGGTAGTCCTTGTCGCTTCCTGCTGCGTACCAATCATCCAACGGCTGAAGCAAGAAGGAGGTAGATGTAGTCGGTACGATTACCATATTGTACATCTTAAGAATACCAGCAAGGAAATCCTTGACCTTGATTTCAGGCATCAAGTCAGAAACAACCACATTGAAGGTGTACACCGCAGCAAGCGTTTGGTCTACCGAGAACTCAACACCAGCTAAAGAGTTAATGCCTGAATAGTCGGTGCATTGATAGTTCATCTGTGCTGCTACCTGTGGTCGGATGAATAACTGAATGGCATCACCTTCCGTGTATAGCAGATTCTCCATCGTACTTGTAACCGATGAAGCAGGATGTGCATCTACCAAAATAGAATAGTCAAACACACCATTGCGGAACACGCCAAGTTCGTATGGCTGGTCTACGTTAGCCATCGTGATGTCAAGGTCGTACTCCTTGCTCTCTGGTACTGTCCACGTTTCGGTAGTCAGATTGAATTGGCTACCGCTGCCTGTGTTTCGGTTGAAATTAATGAGCCTCCATTCAATGTCATTGCCACTTGAGAACATATAACCCTCAAAGCGGTGAAGCCATAGCGATAGGTCTACGAATGGGTTGGCCGACAAGAATGAACCCGTAAAGGTGATTCCGTATTTTGCTTCTATCGCATCCAATATAGCGTATGCCTTCATCGCAGGCTTCAACTCGTAGTAGTGAATTCCGTGCGCTTCGCTTAGGTTATGCCAAGCTATATTTGAATCATCGTGACTGCTGTTACTTGAATTGTAAAACCAATTCTTTACAGGACTCATCAGCGGATAAAAGAACGCATTGTCGTATTCGGTAGTGAATCGGTCAAAGATTGCATTATCCGTATAAGCGTGGTCGTATGCGCTGAAGTTGAGGTCGTATAGGTAGTCATCACCAAATAAGTCGGTGAGGTTTACCAAGCCTCCATAGAACGTAATATTGTATGCGTATGGTTCAGTACCATTTAGTTGCACTCCTTCAAGCTCTACTGAGCCAGAGCGAAACGGCAACGAGTTAATCTCAATAAACGCAGATTGGCGCAGGCGGCCATCAAAAGTGCCGCTTACATCGGTGCGGTAGTAGTGTCCGAATATGGCGTTATTCGTTGGCGTAGCAGGAATGGTGAACCCTTGCGTGAAGTCGGTGAATACCTTGCTGATGTCCTGAACATTCTGCACCGAGATGTTGAGGTTTATCTCCTCATCTTGGAATACATCAAGCCGTTGACCATTGACATAAATATCAACCTTATTCATCGTACAAGCATCCGTTGGTCAAACGCATAGGTGAAGCTCATTGTGTAATTGATGGTCTTGTCGTTGATGGACTTCTGGTAGTCAATAGTTCCACGATTTGGAACGATAGCAACCCATTGCCCATCCTCGTATACGGCTACCTTCTCGCTCATCAGAATCTCCTCCATAATAGCACCATACGATTCATCCACGAATCCCGTGTTGAGCGTTAGCGTGTTGCGAGAATTGATATTAAACGATTGGTATTTGCCGTTCAAGTAGTTAACATCCGTATAAGCATCCGCATAGATGCTCTTTTGGTATTGGTCTTGCGTGAAGTTACCCTGCTCGGTTGACTTCTTGAAGAACGTGAGGTAGTCAGATACTCCGTACTTGTTTACGAACTGAATTAGGTATGGGTCATACTTAGGCTCACATACCACCTCAAAGTCGTAGGCTACCTTGTCATCGTTGCCGCCAAGAGCGTCTACCGCTTCGCATAGGCAGTTAAATCCTTCTACAACTCCGCCATCTGACTTTACTCGGTCATTGTAGCTGACGCATTCGTTGTTGACAAGCAGATTGATGGTATAGTCATCGGTGGGTGTTACGCCCAAGAATGTTGCTACGTTGGTTACCCCACTCGGAATGTAAATGACCATCTGCGTAGATGTCGTGGTTGTGTTAGCCCATCCGAGTTCATCCTTGAGCGAGAACCAGTACTCTACTCCGTTGATTTCAATCGTAAAGCCGTTAACGCCTGAGTAGGTATTGTACGATACGGCAAGGCTCTGTGAGTTGCCTGCAAGCACTTGGAATGGTCGTGAGGTTACAAGTCCTGCTTGAGTGACTCCTGCGTTTTGGAGTTCTCCTAAAGATTTGTAGCCATCAAGAGCCAAAAAGTAAATTGTACCAATTACTCCGCTTTCGGGTGCTGCTCCGTTATTAGAATAAGTCCAGTCACCCGTTCTGCGTACCCATACCGCTTCGCCTGTTTCGGATGCGCTTGGTTCGGTGATGAATGCCTTGCCGAATGGATGCTGGAACTTCTCACGAACCAAGTCGGAAATCTCAAAGTTGATGACCTCGTTGATGGAGTAGTTCTTAGATAGCGTGTAGGTCGTTGGGCTTACTACGGGCGTTTGTGTTCCCGTGTACGAGCTAATGTTCACGCTCATCGCATCCAGCGAGTCGTTGGGTAGCGTGTTATTCTTGCCCGTGATGAAGATGGGGCTGCGAGCCGTAGCAATAGATGCTGGTGTCGCTGATACAGGTGTACTCATTGTTGTGGTTTCTGTTGCAACGTGAATCGTAAGAAGTCAGCAACCTCAAGCGCATAAGCCTGCGCAATTTCGGTGGGAAGTTGCTCAAAATTCAATTGAAATGGTTTGGTAAAGAAGCTCGTGGTGCGGATGCCCTTGTTGTAGATGCTTCTGGTAATTAGGAATGCCGTAGCATCATAGCTCAAGAACTGACCTTTCGTTCCTTTCTCACGGCTCTGGAATTGGAATCTCCTGCTGCGCACCCATTGGTTGATAGCACGAGTCAATCCACCTTTCATACCGCTACTACCCGTCCCGAATCGGAATGGACTATTGGGAGCTTTATTAGATGACGTTTTACCTTTTACACCATAGTCCTGAAACTTCCAATAAGGAGCAAGCTCATCCATCTTCCATCGTAGGTAGATAGAGTTTGCCCCGACCTCAATCTCATACTGAAGCGAGTTAGCAAGCGTTCCAGTTACGTTTTTATTCTCACGAGCAAGATTGGCCTTTGCCTGTTCTACAACGCCATTAGCAAACTTCTCAAGGCTTGCCTTCACCATATCCTGCCGAAGTTGCATTAGCAGACGCTGATTTCGGTGTTAGAAAGAAGAACATCAAACGTAGCAGTCCAACCAGCAAGCAGGTTTTCAAAACGCTCCGTGAACGGAAGGCACGTTGGGTTGCCGTCAAGTTGGTACAAGTCAGAGTACAACTGCCCTCTGCGCAATTCTTGCACCACGTCGTTGATTACTGCGAGTTGGGTGTTGAGTATGTCTTGCACGTTAGAAGTGCCGTAGAACGGCTCTGCTTGGCTTCGTGGGTCTTCTTTTGTTTCGTCTACCACGTCCATACAAATGAGGCTTATACTCATACGCACTACCTGTCCCTCAAAAGAGGCTTGGTTGACCATAATATGAGACAATGGGAATATCGTCTGCTTGTTTAGGTCTACATCGTATACATCGCCTGTTGTTACCACATTGACTTGGCTATGCGCTTGAAGCGTGTCCTTGAGCTTGGTGGTGATATCGTAAAACTGCCTCATCGTTTCAGTTGTTTTTCTAATAGTCTATTTTCGGTTTCTATGCGGTCTTTTTCAAATGTCAGATAGGTAAATGCGAATGCTGCTGACATCTGTGCTACTTCTTCAAACTTGAGTGGGTTGCCTCCTGAGAGTTGGTAGTATATTGGTATCCACCCCCATTTTTTAGAAAACTGCGAAGTGGGGCTAAATTCATCCCCTCCTCCTTCTCCAAAGATTTCAGGGTAGCCTGCGATAAATCGTTTCCTAAAGTCCAAAAAAAAAGCATCGCACCGATAGCAATGTCAAGGCTTATGCCCTTCATTTTGTCAGCATACTTGTCAGAGCCTTCGTACTTCTCTATGTCGTATCGGTTTCCGAATTTTGCCGTAATTGGTCGGTATAGCACCGCCATAGCATTGTGCATCTTTGACCAGTCTGAGATGTATGTATCAACGTCATTCAGCTCTCCTACCGTGATTTCTTCCAGCGATGGGATAAACCCAAACTCTTGCTTGTCTATGAAGAACCGCTGCTTTAATGGTGGTCGCTCCGCAAACGACTTCATCAGCACATCGTTGACCTTGTTGAGTGAGGATGACTTCATCTGAAGGATGACATCCATAGATAGGCCGCAGAAGATTTCAAGTGCTTTGCGTGATAGAAATTCATCATCGCCTTCCAATCGCACAAAGCGTTGGTAGTCCGCCAAGCGGATTTCGTTCATCTGGTTTGGAACAATGAGCTTCATCAATAAAATAACCTTT
>Ga0315902_10009801_pt1 | contig 12753 bp, 11 predicted proteins | sample LakEriMetagenome_9_FD_203523 | JGI IMG/M metagenome (GOLD analysis project Ga0315902, IMG submission 203523) | Freshwater fungal communities from buoy surface, Lake Erie, Ohio, United States - Buoy 12 MA117 | ecosystem: Environmental > Aquatic > Freshwater > Lake > Lake biofilm | place: USA... | reverse complement strand
GCGGGTGTCGTACGGGCGGGGGACGAAGTCGGTCCAGAATGACGAGGCGCTTGTGCGCTATCTGATGCGCCACTGGCATTCCACACCGTTCGAGATGTGCGAGGCCAAGTTCCACGTCAAGCTTCCGGTCTTTGTCGCGCGCCAGTGGATCAGGCACCGCACGGCCAATGTGAACGAGTATTCGGCGCGTTACTCGATCCTGGACAGGGAATTCTATGTGCCGGCGCGGGATGATCTTGCGGCTCAATCATCGATCAACAACCAGGGGCGGGGGGCTGCGCTGGAGGAGGGCGAGGCTGCACGGGTCCTCGGTTGGCTCAAGGACGATGCCGCGCGGGCCTATGACCATTACGAGGCGATGATCCGTCAGGACGGGCAGCAGGGGCTTGCGCGGGAACTGGCGCGCATTGCCCTGCCGACCAGCATTTATACACAGTGGTACTGGAAGATCGACCTGCACAACCTTTTTCATTTTCTCAGGCTGCGGGCGGATGCGCATGCGCAGTACGAGATCCGCGTCTATGCCGAGGCGATCTGCAGGATCGTCGCCGATTGGGTTCCTGCGGCCTGGGCTGCCTTTGCCGATTACAGGCTGGGCGGAGTCACGGTGAGCGCACGGGGTGCGGATGTCCTGCGGCGGCGGCTGCGGGGTGAGGTCGTGACCGAAGAGACGAGCGGGATGAGCAAGGGTGAATGGCGCGAGTTCGAGGCCGTCTGGGGGCAGAACGGGAAGACGGCTTGATCAGAGGAAGGGACCGCAGGTCTGCCGAACCGCAGGTCCCGCCTTCCTGCCAGGTTTGGCTGTGGTATGCTGGACGTCTATCAACAGGGCAGGAGCAATCGCGATGACTGTGGTTATCCTTTATGTCGTGACTGCGGTTGTGTTTCTTGCGCTGGATGCGGTGATGCTGGGCTCTGTGATGCAGCCGCTGTTCCAGAAGCATATCGGCCACCTGCTGCTTGCCGATATCAGGCTGGGGGCAGCTGCGGCGTTTTATCTGGCCTACGTTGCCGGTCTGGTGTGGCTGGTGTCGCTTCCCGCGCTGAGGGAGGGAACGAACGGACAGGCGTTGCGAGGCGGTCTTGTGATTGGTGCGATGGCCTATGGCACCTATGAATTCACCAGTTACGCGATCATGCGGGACTGGCATCCGACGATGGTGGCCACCGATCTGGCATGGGGGACGGTCCTGACGGGGTTTGCCGCCTGGGCGGGAGTTGCGGTCACCCGCGCGCTGACGGCGTGACCTTGTCAGGCCTTGCGCAAGTTTCCGGCCATCTTGCGACCGTCCCGGCCTTCGATCAGGTCGAATTCGATCGACTGGTTATCCGCAAGGCCCGTCATGCCGGATTGTTCGACGGCAGAGATATGAACGAAAATGTCTTTGCCGCCGTCGGCCGGCGCAATGAAACCATAACCTTTCGTCGTGTTGAACCACTTGACGGTGCCCTTGGGCATCTCTCTCTCCCTTCTTGCGGGCGCAAACCAAGTGCCCGCTGACCATATTGAACCAATCAGGTAAGAAGTCCGTGGAGGATTTCAAATGACAGTCGGTCGCAGGACACGACATGGGGCTCGGCAGCGTGGCAGAATGGCCGATGAAGGGTGGCAAGATGCGGTTTTTCGGGCTTAAAAGCTGTGACACGTGCCGGCAGGCGCTGGCTGCCTTGCGCAGGGCCGGTCATGAACCGGTCGTGACCGATGTCAGGGCAGACGGTGTTGCGGCTACCGATATCGCGAGGATCGTGGACACCTTTGGGCCGGAGGCGGTGAACAGGGCGTCTGCGACATGGCGGGCGCTTTCGGATGACGAGCGGAACCTGCCTGTCGCCGAACTGCTTGCGCGCCATCCGACAGTGATGAAGCGGCCAGTGATCGAGGCGGAGGGAGTCTGGACGATCGGCTGGGACAGCGCGTCCCGGTTGCGTTGGAACTGCTGATCCGCCGGGCCCGTTTTGACGCACCGGGGCCGGGCGGGAGCGCGCCGCTCAGCGCAGGTCGGGCGGGGTCGCGGATTGGGCGAGCTCGGCCAGGACTGCGTCGAGCGGGGTGGTGGAGGTGTCCTGTTCGCCCAGCCGGCGGATGCTGACCGTGCGGTCGGCAACCTCGCGCGCGCCGATGGCGAGGATGACGGGTACCTTGCCCAGCGAGTGTTCGCGGACCTTGTAGTTGATCTTCTCGTTGCGCAGGTCGGACTCGGCACGGACACCGGCTGCGGTAAGCCGGGCCGTGACCTCGGCGGCATAGGCATCGGCCTCGGACACGATGGTGGCGACGACGACCTGACGGGGGGCGAGCCAGAAGGGGAGCCGGCCGGCATGTTCCTCGATCAGGATGCCGATGAAGCGCTCGAAGGATCCGAGTGTGGCGCGGTGCAGCATGACGGGGCGGTGTTTCATCCCGTCTTCGCCGATATAGGTGGCGTCGAGCCGTTCGGGCAGGACGAAATCGACCTGGAGCGTGCCGCATTGCCAGTCTCGCCCGATGGCATCGGTGAGGACGAATTCGAGCTTGGGCCCGTAGAAGGCGCCTTCGCCGGGGTTCATGACGAAATCGTAGCCTGCGGCCCGTGTGGCATTGGCAAGTGCCGCTTCGGCACGGTCCCAGGTTGCATCGGTGCCGGCGCGGCTGGCCGGGCGGTCGGAGAACTTGATCTTGAAGGCCACGAAGCCGAGGTCGGCATAGATCCGGCTGAGGAATTCGATGAAGCGGCGGGTTTCGGATTCGATCTGGTCTTCGCGGCAGAAGATATGCGCGTCGTCCTGGGTGAAGCCCCGCACGCGCATGATGCCGTGCAGGGCGCCCGAGGGCTCGTACCGGTTGCAGGAGCCGAATTCGGCCATGCGCAGCGGCAGGTCGCGGTAGGATTTCAGGCCGACATTGAAGATCTGCACATGGCAGGGGCAATTCATCGGCTTGAGCGCGTTGATCGTCTTTTCGCGGGCATGATCCTCGTCGACCTCGACGACGAACATATGGTCCTGGTAATTCGCCCAGTGGCCGGACTTTTCCCACAGCACGCGGTTGACGACCTGGGGGGTATTCACCTCGACATAGCCGCCGCGGCGCTGCTGGCGGCGCATGTAGTCCTGCAGCGTGGTGTAGATCGTCCAGCCGTTGGGGTGCCAGAAGACCTGGCCGGGGGCTTCTTCCTGCATGTGGAAGAGGTCCATTTCGCGGCCGAGCTTGCGGTGGTCGCGGCGGGCGGCCTCTTCGAGGCGGTGAAGATAGGCCTTGAGGTCGTCACGCGTGAGGAAGGCCGCGCCGTAGATGCGCTGGAGCATGGGGTTGCGGCTGTCGCCGCGCCAATAGGCGCCGGCAACTGACATGAGCTTGAAGCAGTCGGTGGCGACCTGGCCGGTGTGCTGGAGATGCGGACCACGGCAGAGGTCCTGCCAGGGCCCGTGCCAGTACATGCGGATGTCCTGATCTGCGGGGATCGCCTCGACGAGTTCGACCTTGTAGGGTTCGCCGCGGTCCCGGTAGTAGGCGATGGCCTTGTCGCGGGGCCAGAGTTCGGTGCGGACGGGGTCGCGGGCGGTGATGATCTGGCGCATCCGCTGTTCGATGGCGCCGAGGTCTTCGGGGGTGAAGGGTTCGGCGCGGTCGAAGTCGTAATACCAGCCGTTGTCGATCACCGGGCCGATGGTGACCTTCACCTCGGGCCAGAGGTCCTGCACGGCGCGGGCCATGATATGGGCAAGGTCGTGGCGGACGAGTTCGAGCGCGGGGCCTTCGTCCTTCATAGTGTTGATGCGGATCGTGCCGTCCTGATGGATGGGCCATTGCAGATCCCAGTGGCGGCCGTCGAGATGGGCCGAGATCGCGCGCTTGCCAAGGCTGGGGGCGATGCTGTCGGCGACCTCGGCCGCGGTGACGCCGGCGGGGAAGCTGCGGACGGAACTGTCGGGGAAGGTCAGGGAAACGACGGCCATATCGGCTCTCCTCGTCGGTCTGGCGCCTACGGAACGCCCGGTTGCGGGTGAGCGCGTGATGCACCCGGGAAGAGGCAAGGTCAAGGCTTGCCGCGGGGCGCGGGGCGCGCGAGACAAGGGTGAGAGGTGGCGGGGGAGGGTGCGATGGCCGAGCAGATCATCACGCCGGAGGGGCGGCGGATCGCCTGCCGGATGCGCGACGGCGCAGGGCCGGCGGTCATGTTCCTGGGCGGGTTCCGGTCGGACATGGAGGGGACAAAGGCGCTGTGGCTGGACGACTGGGCCAGGGCGCAGGGGCGGACTTTCGTCCGCTTCGACTATTCGGGCCATGGGGCGAGCGGGGGGGAGTTCACCGAGGGCTGCATCGGTGACTGGGCCGCGGATGCGGCGGCGGTGCTGGCGCTGGTGAACGGGCCGGTGGTGCTGGTGGGGTCGTCGATGGGGGGGTGGATCGCGCTGCTGCTGGCGAAGGGTGCGCCGCCCGGGCGGGTGGCGGGGCTTGTGACCATCGCGGCGGCGCCGGATTTCACCGAGGATTCGATGTGGGCGGGGTTCGATGCAGGGACACGGGCGCGGCTGATGGCCGGGGGGCGGGTGGAGGTCGCGTCGGATTATGGCGCGCCCTATGTCATCACCCGGCGGCTGATCGAGGACGGGCGGGCGCGGCTGGTGCTGCGCGACGCGCTGGAGCTGCCCTTTCCGGTGCGGATGCTGCAGGGGACGGCGGATCGCGATGTTGATCAGGCGGTGGCGCTGCGGCTTTTGGCGCATGCGACGGGGCCGGATATCCGGCTGACGCTGGTCAAGGGGGCCGATCACCGGTTTTCGAGCCCGGCGTGCCTGGATCTGATCGGGCAGGCGATGGCGGAGGTGTCGGGTTAGCCCGAGACGATACGGGGGCGGCGCTGCGGCGCGGCTTTGGGCGCGGCGGCATTGGCGTCGATGAAGCGCAGGACGAGCGGGCGGATGTTGTTGCGCCAGCTGCGCCCGGCGAAAATACCGTAATGGCCGGCGCCGCGTTCGAGATGCCTGGCCTTCATCGCGGGCGGCAGGCCGGTGAGCAGTCCGAGCGCGGCGAGGCACTGGCCGGGGGCGGAGATGTCGTCCTCCTCGCCCTCGACCACCATGACGGCGACGCGGGAGATGCGTCCGAGGTCGGCATGGCGGCCGGCGACGCGGAAGGCGTTCTGCGCAATTTCGCGCCGCTTGAAGATGCGATCGACGGTGGACAGGTAGAACTCGGCCGTCATGTCCATGACGGCGAGGTATTCGTCATAGAAGCTGTTGTGCTTGTCGTGGTCGGCGGCTTCGCCCTTGGCGACGCGGAAGATCTGGTCGCGGAAAGCCTCGGCATGCATGCCGGCGTTCATCGAGATGAAGGAGGCAAGCTGGAGGAGACCGGGATAGACCATGCGGCCGACGCCGTCATGGGAGAAGCCGACGCGCTGGATGACGCTTGCCTCGAGCTGGCCCATGGTGGTGCGGCGGCCGAAGTCGGTGACTTCGGTCGGGGCGGCGTCGGGGTCGACGGGGCCGCCGATGAGCGTGAGCGTGCGGGGCTGGGCCTCGGGCTCCATTGTGGCGAGAAGGGCCGTGGCGGCGAGGGTGAGAGGGACGGGCTGGCAGATCGCGATGACGTGGAGATCGGCGCCGAGCGCCTTCATGAAATCGGCGAGATAGAGGGTGTAGTCCTCGACATCGAATTTGCCGGCGCTGACGGGAATGTCGCGGGCGTTCTGCCAGTCGGTGACGAAGACCTCGCAATCGGGCAGAAGGCTGATGACGGTCTTGCGCAGGAGCGTGGCGTAATGGCCCGACATGGGTGCGACGAGCAGGACGCGGCGCGTCCGCGGGACCCGGCCAGGCACCTTGAAGTGGATGAGGTTGCAGAAGGGTTTTTCCATCACGGTCATGATCCGGACGGTATGGTCCTTGCCGTCTTCGACCGTGACGGTGGGGATGCCCCAGTCGGGTTTCGCCACCATGCGGGCAAAGCTGCGTTCGGTGACCTCGCCCCAGGCCTTCATCCATTCCACCATCGGATTGGCGGTCATCGACATCGCCGGATAGGAGGCGAAGGCGCGCGCGGTCGCGCCGAGCCACTGGCTGGTATTGCGCGCGCTTTCCATCAGGTCGTAGGTCAACATATACTTCATCGGCGAGACCCCCGGGACGGCGGCGTTGGGTCCGTCATCGCGACCGGATCGTCGACCGGAGGGACAGGCGGATGCTGCAGATGCAAACTAGGCGCGATTTCCGGACATGACAACAGGCCGTCATGATGACGCCACGACCGACGCGACCGCGGCCGCGCGTCTGGAACAGAACCTGGCGCGGGTCGAGAGCCTGAGCCAGAGGCTGATTGCGGCGCTGGCGGGCAAGCGGCAGGTGCCGGCGGCGCTGCAGGGGCCCTCCGGCGCGCTTTACGCAAAGGCGGCGGCGGCCTACTGGGCCGAGATGATGGCCAATCCGGCCAAGCTGATCGCGCAGCAGGCCAGTTACTGGGGCGAGACGCTGAAGCATTATGCCGCCGCGCAGGAGGCGCTGATGCAGGGCGGCCCCGTGCAGCCCGATGACCCTGAACCGAAGGACAAGCGTTTTTCGAATCCGCTCTGGGAGACCCATCCCTGGTTCAGCTTCGTCAAGCGGCAGTATCTGCTCAATGCCCGCGCGATCGAGGAGGCGGTGGCAGAGGTCGAAGGGCTTGACCCGCAGGAGCGGCGGCGGCTCGAGTATTTCTCGCGCCAGATCGTGGACATGATGAGCCCGGCGAATTTCCTGGCGACAAATCCCGACGCGCTGGAACGCGCCGTCAAGACCGAAGGGGAAAGCCTTGTCCGGGGGCTCGAGAACCTCGTCGCCGATCTGGAGCGCAACGATGGCGAGCTGATCGTGACTTTGGCCGACCGGGAGGCCTTTCGCGTGGGTGTGAACCTGGCCACGACCCCGGGCGAGGTGGTCTTTCGCAACCCCATGTTCGAGCTGATCCAGTATGCCTCGGCGACGGAGCGGGTCAATGAGATACCGCTGGTCATATTTCCGCCCTGGATCAACAAGTTCTACATTCTCGACCTCAAGCCCGCCAACAGTCTTATCAAGTGGCTGGTGGAGCAGGGGTTCACGGTCTTTGTTGTGTCCTGGGTCAATCCCGGCCCCGCCTATCGCGACACGACGCTGACCGATTATGTCGAGGACGGGTATCTCGCGGCGATTGCCGAGGTGAAGGCGATCTGCGGCACGAAGAAGGTGAACGCGGTGGGCTATTGCATCGCGGGCACCACGCTGGCGCTGGCGCTGGGGGTCATGCGCCGGCGCAAGGATGCCTCGGTCGCTTCGGCCACGTTCCTGACGACACTCACCGATTTCTCGGATCAGGGTGAGGTCGGGGTCTTTCTTGACGACGATTTCGTCGACGGAATCGAGGCGGAGGTGAAGGAGAAGGGGATCCTCGATTCCTTCTACATGGCGCGGACCTTCAGTTTCCTGCGTTCGAACGACCTGATCTATCAACCCGCGATCCGCAGCTACATGCTGGGTGAGTCGCCGCCGGCCTTTGACCTCTTGTACTGGAACGGCGACGGGACGAACCTGCCCGCGGCGATGGCGATGGAATACCTGCGCGGGCTCTGCCAGCAGGACCGTCTGGCCACGAGGGGTTTCGACATCGCAGGGCAGAAGGTTACGCTGGCCGATGTGCGGGTGCCGCTGTTCGCGGTGGCCTGCGAGACGGACCATATCGCTGCCTGGCGGTCGAGCTATCAGGGTGTGCGGAAGATGGGGTCGCGGGAGCGGACCTTTGTTCTGTCGGGATCGGGGCATATCGCGGGGATCGTCAACCCGCCGGCGCGCGGCAAGTACTGTCACTGGACCAACCCCGATCTGCCGCCCGACCCACGGGACTGGCTTGACGGGGCCGAACGACATGACGGTTCCTGGTGGCCGGTCTGGGCGGAATGGCTGTCGCCGCGGTCGGGGCGGATGGTCGCGGCGCGCCAGCCAGGGGTAGGGGGGCATCCATCGCTTTGTCCGGCGCCGGGAAGCTATGTGACCACCGTTCCGGGCGGATGAACGCGGGTAGCTGTGCAGATATTTGCCGCGTCGCAGAAAAATGGACTTGAAATGCTGCGCCGCAGCATGCATTTGACTGTCACGAGTCGCAGAGGGCGCCCCCTAGCGGGTGACCGGCGCGCAAGAACAGTTGAACGCCATTCCGGAAGGATCACCATGATGGCCACCAAGACCCCCGACCTGACCGCGATGTTCAAGGACATGATGGGTTCCATGCCCATGGATACCCGCGCCTTCGAGACCATGTTCAGGAACCAGACCGCGCTGACCGAAAAGATGTCGGCCGTCGCGATCGACGCGATTTCGAAGTCGACCGACCTGTCGGCGCGCTGGACGCAGGAGACGCTGTCCAAGGTCGCCTCGATGACCGGCGCCAAGCGCGAACCGGCGGATTATGCCAAGGCGATGACCGATTTCGTCTCGGCCTCGGCCGAGACTGCGGCCGAGCACATGGCGGCCTTTGCCGAGATCGCCAAGAAGATGCAGACCGAGGCGCTGGAACTGATGCTGGCCGCCGGCAAGGACCTGGGCGAGGACGTGACGGCCGCGACGCGGAAGGCCACGGTCGAGGTTGCCGCCGCCGCCAAGAAGGCAGCCGCGCGCTGAACCCACGGGACCCGGCCCGCGCGACGGGCGAGTCCAGGTCCGGGATATGCGAAAACAGGGGGCGGGCCGTGATACGGCCAGCCCCCTTTTCTTTGGCCGGGCTTTCATTTTCGGCGGTGGGCGCGTAGGCTCCGCACCGGATCAGGATGCGTGGAGGGTGGGCACCGTGGGCGAACCGAGCAAGCCGCTTCTCATCAAGCGTTATGCCAGCCGACGCCTCTACAATACCGAGACAAGCGATTACGTGACGCTGGAGGATATCGCGGGTTTCATCCGCGACGGGCGCGAGGTGCAGATCGTGGACCTCAAGTCCGGGGATGACCTGACGCGGCAGTATCTTCTGCAGATCATCGCGGAACATGAAAGCCGCGGAGAGAATGTGCTGCCAGTGGATGTGCTGACCGACCTGGTGCGCAGCTATACCACGCAGGCGGCGTCGATCGTTCCGCAATTCCTGGCGGCGAGTTTCGAGATGCTGCGCGATGGGCAGTCGCGGATGATGGACAGCATGTCCAAGGTCGGGCCGATGGCCAGCCTGCCTGGTCTTGATGCGATGCGCGCCCAGCAGGAGACCTTTTTCCGGGCGATGACGGCGCCTTTCGCCCCGAAGGGCGAGAGTGCCGGGCCCGCGGATTCCGACGATCTGGGCGAGATCAGAAAGCAGCTGGCCGAACTGCAGGAGCGGCTTGCCCGCATGGGCAAGTAGGCCGGAGACGCGGGGCTGCCGGGCTCCAGCCAGGTCTTTTGTCGGATGCCCCCAGGGAGCGGGGGCTGAACCGCCCCTGCCCCGGGTCTGACCTCAGGCAACCTCGGCAAAGACGCGGTCGAGCGCGGTTTCGAGCTTGGCAAACATCTCGTCCATCTGCGGCTCGGTCATGATGAAGGGCGGCGCGAGGACGATGGACTGACCGAGGGGCCGGCAGATCAGCCCCTGGTCGGTGCAGGCATTGGCGATGCGTTCGGAGACCGAGAGGCTGCCGGGGAAGGGGGTCCTGGTGTCCTTGTCCTGCACCGCCTCGAGCGCGCCCATGAGGCCCTTGCCGCGCCATTCGCCAATGTTCTTCTTGGCGGCGAGGTGTTTCAGGCCCGCCTCGAAGCGCGGAGTGAGCGCCTTGACGTTGTCGGCGAGGCCCTCGTTCATCACCACGTCGATGGCCTTGAGCGCGATGGCCGAGCCGACGGGATGGCCCGAGGCGGTGAAGCCGTGGGGGAATTCCTCGAACTTTTCGGCGGCTGCCTGGAGGCGGGCGGAGAGATCGGGGCCGAGGATCACGGCGCCCATCGGGAAGAAGCCCGCGGTGAGGTTCTTGGAGGAGATGATCGCGTCGGGCATGAAGTCGTAGGTCTGGCAGCCCCAAGTATTGCCGGTGCGGCCGAAGCCGCAGATGACCTCGTCCGAGATCACCGGGATGGCGTATTTGCGCAGGATCGGGACGATGGCCTGGAAATAACCCGCCGAGGGCGTGATGACCCCGCCCGCGCCCATCACGGGTTCGGCAAAGAAGCCCGCGATCGTGTCGGGGCCTTCCTTGATGATGGTCGCCTCAAGCTCGCGGGCGAGGCGGGTGGTGAAGGCGGCCTCGGTTTCGCCCGGGTGGCCGAAACGCCAGTAATGCGGGCAGCCGAGGTGGAGGAAGCCCGGCAGCGGCAGGCCGAAGACGGAATTGTAGGGCTTGCCTGTCATCGAGGCCGCGACGGCGGTGACGCCGTGATAGGCGTTGATCCGGGTGAGGATCTTGCGCCGTTGCGGATTGCCTTCGGAGGCGTGCAGGAACCACAGCATCTTGACCATAGTGTCGTTCGCCTCGGAGCCGGAATTGGTGTAGAACACCTTGCCGTCTGCGAAGGGCGAGACTTCGACGAGCTTTTCGGAGAGCATCACCGTCTGGTCGGCCATGCGGCCGAAGAAGGCGTGGTAGCCCGGGAAGCGCGCATATTGTTCCTGGGCGGCGGCGATGAGGCCGGGGTGGTCGAAGCCTGCGACCATGTTCCAGAGGCCGGAATTGGCGTCGAGATATTGCCGGCCGTGGACGTCATAGATGTAGGGCCCGCGGCCATGGGTGAGAACGACCGCACCGCGGGCATGGATCGTGGGCAGGTCGGTGAAGCCGTAGAGGGAATGCGCGTCAGCCCGCGATTCCCAGCTGTTGGCGATGTCTTCTGGCATGATGAACCCCTGTCGGAATTGGGCCAGACTATCCGGATGCGGCAAGCGCATCAATCCGCGCCGGACAGGCCGCGGTCCCGGGCGGGCGGATGGATCAGAGACCGAGACGGTCGCGCAGCGCGTACCAGGCCATGGCGAGCGCGAGGAGGGGCGCACGGAAGGCCGTGCCGCCGGGAAACCGGGCGGAGGGCAGGAGGGCCATGGCATCAAGGCGGCCGGCCTGGCCGATGGCCGCTTCGGCCATGATCCGGCCGGCCATGCCCGCGAGTGCGACGCCGTGGCCCGAGAAGCCGGCCCCCGTCATCACCGTGGGCGAGAGGCGCGCGATCCAGGGCAGGCGTGTCATGGTGATGCCGAGCGTGCCGCCCCAGACATGGTCGATCCGGACGCCGGCAAGCTGGGGAAACATCGTCGTCATCCGCGCGACGAGCGCGCCTGCGATGTCGCGCGGATAGGCGATCGAATAGCTTTCGCGCCCGCCGAACAGGAAGCGGCGATCTTCGGAGAAGCGGAAATAGTTCACCACGAAGCGCGAATCGGCGACCGCGATGTCCCGGGCGAGGATGTCCAGCCAGCGGTCGCCCAGAGGCTCGGTCGCGGCGATGAAGCTGTTGATCGGCATCACGCGGGCATTCACCGGGGCCGCGATGTCGGGAAGATAGCCGTTGCCGGCGAGGATGACGTGGTTGGCGGTCACCGTGCCCTGCGCTGTGACGAGCCGGGCGGGGGTGCCGGTGTCGATCCGCCTGACTTCGCTGCCTTCGTGGATCAGGGCGCCCGCGGCCTCGGCCGCGCGGGCGAGCGCGAGAGCATAGCGCAGGGGGTGGACATGGCCTGCGCCATGGTCGAGCAGTCCGCCGGCATAGCGGGGGGATTTCACCAGCGCGCGAAAGGCATCAGGGTCGAGGGGCTGGATCGCCTCATAGCCGTAGGTGCGGCGCAGGTGGTCTGCGCCTTCCTGAAGGGCGCGCGTTTCGGTGGCGGAGTAGGTTCCGTGGGCGACGCCGGGGAGGTAGCGCGCCTCGGGCGCGTGGTCGGCGCAGAAGGCGCGCAGCTGGGCCTTGGCCTCTTCGGCGATGTCCCAGACGGCGCGGGCGGGGCCGGGGCCCATCCGCGCCTCGAGTTCGCGCTGGTCGCGGTTGTAGCCAGTACCGACCTGGCCGCCGTTGCGGCCCGAGGCACCGAAGCCGGCGCGATGCGCCTCGAGCACGATGACGCGGAGCCCGGCGTGGGCGGCGGTGAGCGCGGCCCAGAGGCCGGTATAGCCGGCGCCGAGGATGGCGACATCCGCGCGGGCGTCGCCGTCAAGCGGCGGGCGGGGGGGTGGCGGCGTGGCGGAGGCCGCGTACCAGGAGGGTGGATACTGGCCGGGCCGGTCGTTGCGGTGGAGCGGGTTCATCGCGACGCCCCACCTGCGCCGCGGCAACTGGCAGAGAGGCGGGCGCCGCGCATCAGACGTTGAGAAGCAGGTGCTCCCGCTCCCACGGGCTGATGACGTGGAGGAATTCGGTGTATTCGGCACGCTTGACGATGGAATAGACGCGGGCGAATTCGGGACCCAGGATGTCGTGGAGCGCGGTCGCCTTGTCGAAGAGGTCGAGGGCTGCGTCCAGACCGTGCGGAATTTCGTCGGGGGCGTCGTAGGCATCGCCCTGGTAGCGCTTGTCAGGCCAGATTTCGTTCTTCATCCCGAGATAGCCGCAGGCAAGCGAGGCGGCGATGCAGAGATAGGGGTTGCAGTCCATGCCGGGCAGGCGGTTTTCGATCCGGCGGGCCTCGGGGGCGGAGACGGGGATGCGCAGACCGGTGGTGCGGTTGTCGCGGCCCCATTCGAGATTGATCGGGGCGGCGAAGTCGCGCACGTAGCGACGGTAGGAATTCACGTAAGGCGCGATCACGGCGATGACGCTGGCCATGTGTTCCTGCAGGCCGCCGATGAAGTGGAAGAAGGCGTCGGTTTCGCCGCCCTGGGGGCC
>Ga0315902_10009800_pt1 | contig 12754 bp, 13 predicted proteins | sample LakEriMetagenome_9_FD_203523 | JGI IMG/M metagenome (GOLD analysis project Ga0315902, IMG submission 203523) | Freshwater fungal communities from buoy surface, Lake Erie, Ohio, United States - Buoy 12 MA117 | ecosystem: Environmental > Aquatic > Freshwater > Lake > Lake biofilm | place: USA... | reverse complement strand
TCGAGCCGCGGCTGCATCACGAACATCTCGCGCACGCCCAGCATGAAGCGGCGCGGCACGGCGACCCGGGCGCAGGTCTCGCGCGCGACATGGTCGAAGGCGTCGAGGATGGTGGCCGTGTCGTGCCACAGCTGGCGCGGCGCTTTCTCGATGCGCAGCCCGATGGGGCCGTACATCAGCAACGCGAACAGGAAGGCCGGCGTCACCGGACGATCCTCGCGCACCCGTCGGTCGGTCTGGACGAGGCCGCGCCGCAGCATGCGCTCCGGCGGGCTGTCCGGGAAACGACGCGCGAAATCGGCGACGTTGGGCAGAAGTTCCGCGAGCAGGCCGCGCGCGAGCAGCGTCTCGTAGCTGCGCTCGCCGTGACCGGTCAGGAACAGCTTGAGCGTCTCGTCGAACAGCCGCGCCGGCGGCACGCCGGCGAGCAGCGAGCGCAGGCGCCCGATGGGTTCCGCCGTCGCCTCGTCGTAGGTGAAGCCGAGCTTGGCCTCGAAACGAGCCGCACGCAGCATGCGCACCGGATCCTCGCGGTAACGCGTCTCCGGATCGCCGATCAGCCGCAGCCGCTTGGCCTGCACATCCTCGAAGCCGCCGCAGTAGTCCCACACCGAGAAGTCGGCGATGTTGTAGTACAACGAATTGCAGGTGAAGTCGCGGCGCCAGACATCCTCGTCGATGCTGCCGTACACGTTGTCGCGCAGGATGCGGCCCTCGGCGCCGAACACCCGCTCGCCCTCGCCTGCGCCGCGGGGCGCGGACGGCGGCGAAGGCCTGAAATCCGGGTCGATGTTGCCGTCGATGTCGCCGTTGGTGTCGCGGGGCATGCCGTCTTCGGCGTCGTCCAGGACATCATCGAAGCCGTCGTCGTCCTCGTCGCGGAACTCATCGAGCGCCTCGCCGCCCTCTTCGTCCGGCAGCGGCTCTTCGGCCTCAGGGAGACCGCCCGAGGCGCGGAAGGTGGCGACCTCGATGATCTCGCGGCCGAAGAAGACATGCGCCAGACGGAACCGACGACCGACCAGACGACAGTTGCGGAACAGGCGCTTGACCTGTTCGGGCAGCGCATCGGTGGCGACATCGAAATCCTTGGGCTCGAGCCCGAGCATCAGGTCGCGCACGCAGCCGCCGACGAGGAAGGCCTGGAAGCCGGCCTCGCGCAGCCGATAGAGGACCCTGAGGGCCTCGGGCGAGATCTTCGAGCGCGAGATGGGGTGGGAATCGCGCGGGATGACCCGCGCCAAGGTAGGAGCGGCCTCGTTCGAGGCAGGGGGGAGGTTCAAGAGTGACTCGTTTCCGCTTGAGCAATGAAGGCGGGCGACTATAATACCGCGCCCTGCCTCGGGTCACCCCGACCGACGCTCCTTTCGTCTAGAGGCCCAGGACATAGCCCTCTCAAGGCTGTAACACGGGTTCGAATCCCGTAAGGAGCGCCACTCCCCTCCCCGGCCCTGTCGGCCGGGGTCTCAGCTCGCCTTCAGCGGCTCTTTCTGGCCGTGGATCAGGAAGGCGGCCAGCAGCATGATGTTCAGCGTCAGGGCCACCCGGGTGTCGCCCGCGGGCGATCCGACCGCAAGGCCTGCCGCCAGGAACGGGATGAATGTAGCGAAATAGGCCTGCGGCGCGCGCAGCTGGCCGGTGCCGTTGGCCCAACGGCGCCACGCCAACACGAAGTTGAAGCCCCCGGCGAGGTACAGGACGCCCGAAAACAGGGAGTTGTCCACCGTGGAGGGCGCCTTGCCCACCAGCGCCAGGATGCCGGTGAACACGCAGACGAACGCGCCCAAAGCCAGATAGGCTTTGAGGGTGAGGCCTTCGAGTCGGTCGATGTTCCAGTTCTTCACGGTCGCCATGGCCCACCTCTTCGAACGAGATCTTTCCGGACGGATCCAACAACAAGATTTTGTTGCAGGCCCTGATGATAGGGTCCCGCATCTAATCATTACGCGGCCGCGGGCCCAGACCGGACATCGGGCTGCGTAAAATCCCTATAGACCTTATACCCGCCCACCCTATACCACCGCCACCACATGACCAACGACCGCCTGCAGGCCATCCTCGCCAGCCCCAGCTACCGCCTGGCGGAGGACGACCTCGACTTCCTGGAGAGCGATGGGGCCCGTGCGGTGCGGCTGGCGCTCGAGTTCCACCGCACCGACAGCTACCTGCGCGCCTTCGGCATCGAGAGCACCGTGGTGGTGTTCGGCAGCGCGCGGGTGCCGGCGCCCGAAGACGGTCGTGACGATCACCCGCTCGCCAAGTGGTACGACGAAGCGCGGCGCTTCGCGCAGGACCTCTCGCGCGGCGCGACGCACACGCAGACCTGTCATCGGCTGGTGGTCGCGACCGGCGGCGGCCCCGGCATCATGGCGGCGGCCAACCGCGGCGCGAGCGAGGCCGGTGCACCCTCCATCGGGTTCAACATCCGGCTGCCGCACGAGCAGCAGCCGAACCCCTGGATCACGCCGGGCCTCGCGTTCCGGTTCCACTATTTCGCGCTGCGCAAGATGCATTTCCTGCTGCGCGCGCGCGCGCTGGTCGCTTTCCCGGGGGGCTTCGGTACGCTCGACGAGGTGTACGAAGCGCTGAACCTCGTCGCCACGCGCACCATCGACCCGATGCCCATCGTGCTGGTCGGACGCGATTACTGGTCGCGGATGCTCGACCTCGACCATCTGGTCGCGCAGGGGCTGATCGGTGCCGCCGAGGCTGCGCTCGTCCACCGCTGCGACAGCGGTGCCGAGGCGGCGCGGCATGTACTGGCTCACTGCGGCTGCGGAGAGCCTCCGGCGCCGTGACGGGTCGCATGCCGTTCGGCGTCTGTACGGCGGCTGCACGAGGAGGATTTGGGTCCTGCGCGACTCGAACGCGCGACCAACTGGTTAAAAGCCAGCTGCTCTACCGACTGAGCTAAGGACCCTCAGGAGACGACGGATTTTACACGACCGCGCGACGGTAATGCGTCGGGTCGGGCACCCCCGCCGCCGCGAAGCCCTCGCGGCGCAGACGGCAGGAATCGCAGCGACCGCAGGCGGCGCCGTCGGCATCGGCCTGATAACAGGACACCGTGAGCGCGTAGTCGACGCCGAGGCGCAGCCCGGTCTCGATGATCGCGCGCTTGGACATCGTGGCCAGCGGCGCGAGCAGACGCACCCCTCGCCCCTCGACGCCGGCCCGCGTGCCGAGCCGGGCGACCTCCTGGAAAGCGGCGATGAACTCCGGACGGCAGTCCGGATAGCCGGAGTAGTCGACGGCGTTCACACCGACCACGACGGCCTGCGCCTCCAGCACCTCCGCCCACCCGAGCGCCAACGAGAGCAGCAGCGTGTTCCGGGCCGGCACATAGGTGGACGGGATGCCCTCGGTCGGGGTCTCGGGCACGGCGATCGCCGGATCGGTGAGCGCGGAACCGCCGATGCCGGCGAGATCGACGCCCATCACACGATGCTCGCGGGCGCCGAGCGCCGTCGCCACCCGCGCCGCCGCGGCGAGCTCGGCCGAGTGGCGCTGCCCGTAATGCACCGACAGCGCGTGGCAGTCGTAGCCCTCGGCGCGCGCCCAAGCGAGCGTGGTCGCGGAGTCGAGGCCGCCCGAGAGCAGCACGACCGCCCGTTTCACCGCGCTGTGCCGGCCTGCGTGAGCAGACCGCGCGCCTGCCGCGCGGGCTCGCTGTCGGGGAAGCGTTCGATGAGCTGCTGCAGCGTGGCGCTCGCCGCATCGCGCCTGCCGAGCTGCAGCTCGGACTGCGCCTTGCGGAGCATCGCATCGGGCACGCGCGCCGACTCGAGCGGTCCGGCGAGCGCAGCCGCGAAGGCATCGACCGCGCGCGCGTGGTCCTGCTGCAGCACGAGGCTGCGGCCGAGCCAATACCGTGCGTTGGTGGCGAGCGCATGGTCCGGATAGCGCGCGATCATGTCGTCGAAGCCGGCGATGGCCTTGGGGTAGTCGGCGGCACGCAGCGCCTCGAAGGCGAGCTGGTAGCGTTGCACCGGGCCGAGCGTATCGGGCTCGGCCGCGGCGGGAGCGGCCTTCGGCGCCGTGGACGCAGGCGATGTCGCAGCCGCCGCCGCGGCGGCAGCGGCCGGCGCAGCGGCGGCCGGCGGCGATGCGGTGGCGACAGTCGCGGGGACGGCCACGGGCACCGGTGCAGCGACGAGACGCCGGTCGAGCTCGCCGGCGAGGTCGGTCAACTGCTTGCGCAGCGCGGCCTGTTCGTTGGCCTGTGTCTCAAGTTCGCCGCGCAGGGCGCGCAGCTGCGACTCCAACTGGTCGATGCGGGTCGACAGCTCGGCCAACGCGCTGCCCTGCAGCAGCTGCTCGGTCTGCGTGACCCGCGACTCGAGCGCATCGAGACGCTCGCGCGTCGACTGCGCCGATGCCGTGGAGGACATCACGACCAACGCCAGCAGCCATGAGCCGTGACGGATCATGGCGCGATGTACACCAGCTCGACGCGCCGGTTGCGAGAGAGAGAGGACTCATCCGAGCCCGTCACCGCGGGCTGCTCCTCACCGTAGCTCACCGTGGAGAGGTTGCCGTCGGCGACGCCCTGCAAGGCCATCGCACGGCGGACCGCTTGAGCGCGGCGCTCACCGAGACCGATGTTGTACTCGCGCGTACCGCGCTCGTCGGTGTGGCCCTCGAGGCGCAAGCGGATACGCGGATTCGCGGTCAGGAACTTCCCGTGCGCGGCGACGAGTTCGAGCTCCGCGGGCGCCAGCGTATCGCTGTCGTAGGCGAAATAGACGACGCGCCGCGAAGCGAGTTCGGGCGGCAGGTCCACCTTGCCCTCGTTGGGCTCGGTGGCGAGACCGGCGCTCGCCACGCCATCCGTCGACAGCGGCGTCGCGACGGCAGCAGGCTCGGTCGGCGTGGACACCGGCGCGACCGCCGATGCAGTTTCGCCGCCTTTCGGCTTGTTCGACGCGCAAGCGGTCAGCGTGGCCAGCATGATGGCGAGGGATGCGAGACGCAGGGTCCTGGTCATGATCATGGGCAAGCTCCGCTGGGGTATCGAGGGGGATCTTTGTGGGGATGATTATCGCACGGGTGTCGCAGCCGCCGGCGGGAACGGACCCCATGCGGGTTCACGGACATCCGCGCCGGTGGACACCAAAGCCTGCTGTACGAGACCGTCGATGCTCACCGTGGCGAGCGTGCCGCGACCACCGCCACGCGTGCCGTAGATGATCGTGCCGCCGTCCGGTGAGAACGCGGGCGACTCGTCCTGCGGACCGCGCGACGACATGCGCAGCCCGCCGCCCGCGAGATCCTGCACCGCGATGCGGTAAGCCCCGCCGTCGCGTACCACCATCGCCAGCGTGCGCCCGTCGGGGCTCACACGCGGCCGTGCCGCATAGGGCACACCGAAGGTCACGCGCGTCGCCCGCTCCCCTGCCCGTGCCGCCATGCGGTAGACCTGCGGACCTCCGGCACGGTCGGAGGTGAACAGGATGGCGCTGCCGTCGGGTGACCAGACGGGTTCGGTGTCGATGGCCGGGTCGTCGGTCAGCCGCTCGAGCGCCCCGCTCGCGATGTCGAGCACGAAGATGTCGAGGTTGCCGCCCGCGGAAGAGAGCGTCAGCGCGAGCCTGCGACCGTCGGGCGACCAGGCGGGCGCGCCGTTGACGCCGGGACGCGCCGAGACCATGCGCCGCTCGGCCGTCGCGAGGTCCTGTATCCACACCGCTGCCGCGCGCGTCTCGAACGACACATACGCGAGCCATCGGCCGTCAGGCGACCACGACGGTGACATCAACGGACGGCGCGACTCCAGCACCACGCGTGCGCCGGCGCCGTCCGCGTCGGCCACCACCAGGCGATGGCGCCGCTGCGGCGGCGCACCTTCTACGGTGATGTACGCGATGCGGGTCGCGAAGGCGCTGCGCTGGCCGATCAGCCGCAGGTAGATGCGGTCGGCGACACGATGTGCGCCTTGACGCAGCGCGGCCGCGGGCATCGTCAGGCGCTCCTTGAGCAGCACCTGGCCGGTGAGCAGGTTGCGCAGTTCGAAGTCGACCGCAGCCGCACCGTCGGGCGTACCGCCCACCAGACCGGTGACCAGATAGTCCGCTGCGTTCCGCGGCTGCAGCTTGAACCTGCCGCTGCGCGCGAGATCGGCGGCGATCACGGGGCTCATCTCGGCGGTCTCGCCCGTGAAGGACTCGATGGCGATCGGGATCGGGGCGGTGACGCCCGAGGTGATGTCGATCTGCAGCTGCGCGCGCGCCGGCGCGAGGCAGAACAGCGTCAGGGACAGCGCGAGCAGGACACGCGATGTGGCGCGCGTCAGGGAGACGCGCGATGTGGCGCGCGTCAGGGATCGGACTTCAGACATCGGGTCGGAACCTCAGCAGGAGTTCGCGTTCGAAAAGGGCCGGATCGGGCGGCGCCGGCAGCGGCGAGGCACGCAGCACCGCGTCCTCGATGGACTGGCGCACCGCCTCATCGCCGTTGCAGCTGCGCACCGCGACGCGCAGCACCGTGCCGCCCGGCGCCTGCGTCACGGCCACCGTGCAATCGAGACCCGGGCGCGCCGAGTCCGGACGGATCCAGGCGCGCTCGATGCGCGCGCGGATGGCCGCGCTCCACTCGGCCGCGAGACCGCTCGCGCGCAGCGCCGCCACCCGCTCCTCCTCGGCGAGCGCCGCCTGCAACTCCGCCTCGGCGGCAGCACGAGCGGGGTCGACAGCCGGCACCGCAGGTTTGCTGCGCTCGACAGGCTTGGCCGGTTCCACGGCCTTGGTCGGTTCCACGCGCTTCGCAGACTCCGCAGGCTTGGGTGGGGTCGGCGTCGGCCGCGGCTTGGCCTCGACCGGGCGCACAGGGGTCGGTGCCGGATCCGCAGCAGGCTGCTGTGCCGCAGGCGGCGGCGGAGCCGGCCGCTGCGCCACCGGTTGCGGCTGCGGCACGACGCTGCGCTGCAGCGCGGCGAGCGTCGCGGCATCGACGACCACCGCCTCGAGCGCGAGCGCGGTGTCGGTAGGCGGCTGCATGCGGGTCAGCACCACGCCACCCGCGAGCATCGCGAGCAGCACGCCATGCAGGCCGGTGGACAGCGCCCAAGGGGACCACCCGGCCGTCGCGCCGCGCGCCATGCGTCAGCGACCCTCGGTCGGCGCAACGGGCTCCGTCAGGAAGCCGACCTTGGAGGCACCGGCGCGCTGCAACAAGGTCATCGCCTCGACGACACGACCGTACGGCACCGCACGATCGCCCTTCACGAACACGGGCACGCCCGGCGTACGGCGCAGCAGTGCCGCAACGCGGGCTTCCATCATCGCATCGTCGAGCGGCGAGTCCGGTGACACGCCCTGGCTCAGGAACAGGCGGCCCTCCCGGTCGATGGACAGCACGATGGGCGGTCTGTCCTGCAGATCCTTCGGGTCGATGGCCTCGGCCGCAGCCTGCGGCAGGTCGACCTTCACGCCCTGCGTGAGCAGCGGCGCGGTGACCATGAAGATGATCAGCAGCACCAACATCACATCGATGTAGGGCACGACATTGATCTCGCTCATCGGTCGCCGGCGACGGCTGCCGACCGCCATGACGCGACCTCAGCCGCCCGCGCGCGGCGCGCGCCGCTGCAGGATGGTGGAGAACTCCTCGATGAACCCGTCGTAACGCGACTCGAGACGCCAGACCTGGTCGGAGAAACGGTTGTAGAAGATCACCGCGGGGATGGCGGCGAGCAGACCCATCGCGGTTGCGATGAGCGCCTCGGCGATGCCGGGCGCGACCGTGGCGAGCGTCGCCTGCTGCACGGAGCCCAAGCCTACGAAGGCGTGCATGATCCCCCACACCGTGCCGAAGAGGCCGATGTAGGGGCTGGTCGAGCCGACCGTGGCGAGCGTGGAGAGGTGCTGCTCCAGATGCTCGACCTCCTTGATCTGCTGCGCCTTCATCGCGCGGCGGGCGCCCTCGAGCAGCATGTCGGGCGCTTCCTCTCCCTGCTGGCGCAGCCGCGCGAACTCGCGCAGCCCCGCCTGGAAGACCGCCTCGATGCCGTCGGCGTCGCCCCGCGATTCGATGGTGCGGTAATGCTTGGCGAGGTCGTCGCCCGCCGCCGACTCGCGCTCGAAGCGCGCCAGGGTCGCCTTGGCCTCGCGCAGCACGGCGCGCTTGCGGAACACGATCACCCAGGCGTACACGGACGCCGCGAGCAGCAGCAACATGACGAGCTGCACGACGATGGTGGCTTCGGCGATCAGACGCAGCAGCGAAAGGTCGTTCACGAGATGTACTCCGCGATGCGGCGCGGACGCAGCGTCTTAGCGTCCACGCATACCGCCCTGACCTCGGCCTCGACGAGAAGTTCCCGCTGCCCGCCGGGGGCCGCGGGTTCGCGCCAGATGCGCTGCGCGAAGACCGCCGTGGTGCGCGTATCCGGCCGCATCTCGCAGCTGATGGCCAACAGGTCGTCGAGCCGCGCCGCGGCCTTGTACTCGACCGCGACGCGCAGCACCATGAACTGCACGCCCTTCTCGACCGCGAGCTGCTGCTGCATCACGCCGCGCGCCCGCAGCCACTCGGTGCGAGCGCGCTCGAGGAAGCGCAGGTAGTTGGCGTAGTACACGACGCCGCCGGCATCGGTGTCCTCCCAATAGACCCGCGCGGCCCAGGTGAACGGCGTGCCGTCGCCCGCGGCGCTCATCGCTGCCCCCCGCCTGTGCCATCACCGCCCAGCGCCTCGGGCGGCAGCGTCTCGCCGGTGCGCGCGGGCGGCGTGAGCCCGAGGTGCAGCCACGCGCTGCGCGTCGCGACCCGGCCGCGCGCGGTGCGCGCGAGGTAACCCTGCTGGATCAGGAACGGTTCGATGACATCCTCCAAGGTGCCGCGCTCCTCGCCTATCGCGGCGGCCAGGCTGTCGATGCCGACCGGGCCGCCGTCGAAGCGCTGGATGATGATGGAGAGCAACCGCCGGTCGAGGGCGTCGAAGCCCGCCGGATCGACATCGAGCAGGTCGAGCGCCGCGACCGCGAGCGTGGCATCGATGCTGCCGTCGCCGCGGACCTGCGCGTAGTCGCGCACCCGGCGCAGCAGGCGGTTGGCGATGCGCGGCGTGCCGCGGGCGCGGCCGGCGATCTGCGCGGCCGCGGCGTCGTCGATCGGCGCGCCGAGGATGCCCGCCGAGCGCCGGACGATGTGGGTGAGCTCGTCGGTACCGTAGAACTCGAGCCGCTGCACGATGCCGAAGCGGTCGCGCAGCGGCGAGGTGAGCAGACCCGCGCGGGTGGTCGCGCCGACCAGCGTGAACGGCGCCAGCGCGAGCTTGATCGAGCGCGCAGCAGGCCCCTCGCCCACCATGATGTCGAGCTGGTAGTCCTCCATCGCGGGATAGAGCGCCTCCTCGACGATCGGCGAGAGCCGGTGGATCTCGTCGACGAACAGTACATCGCGAGGCTGCAGGTTGGTGAGGATCGCGGCGAGGTCGCCCGGCCGCTCGAGCACCGGCCCCGAGGTCTGGCGCAGGTTCACGCCGAGCTCGGCGGCCAATATGTTGGCGAGCGTGGTCTTGCCGAGGCCCGGCGGTCCGAAGATGAGGACATGGTCCAGCGCCTCGCTGCGCGCGCGCGCCGCGTCGACGAAGATGCCGAGCTGTTCTTTGACGGGGCGCTGGCCGACATAGTCGGCGAAGCGCTTGGGGCGGATCGCGCGGTCGAGCGCTTCCTCCTCGCGTCCGCCGGCGGCGCTGATGATGCGATCGCCCGAGGACGGACCGCTCATGCCCCGCCCGCCCGCGCCGCGGACTGCAGCGCACGCCGTATGAGGTCTTCGGTGCTGGGACCTGCACCCTCGCCCGCCCCCGCGGATTCGGCGGTCTCGATGAGGCGCGTCGCCTCGGCAGGCCGGTAACCGAGCGCCACGAGGGCCGCGAGCGCCTCGGCGCGCGGACCACCGCCCGAGACATCGATGCCCGTACCGAGCCCCGTATCGTCGGCGGCGAGGCGGTCGCGCAGTTCGACGACCAGCCGCTCGGCCGTCTTCTTGCCGACGCCCGGGATGCGGGTGAGCGTGGCGACATCACGCGCAGCGACGCAGCCCGCGAACGCCTCGACGCTGCTGCCCGAGAGGATGGCGAGCGCGATCTTGGGACCGACGCCCGAGACCTTGAGCAGCATGCGGAACAGACGCCGCTCGTCCTCGCGCGCGAATCCGTAGAGCACATGCGCGTCCTCGCGCACCACGAGATGCGTGAGCAGCCGCACCTCCGCACCGACCGCCGGCAGGTCGTAGAAGGTCGACATCGGCGCCTCGAGCTCATAGCCCACGCCGCCCACCTCCAACAACAGCTGGGGCGGAGACTTGGCGGCCAGGCGACCGCGCAGCGAGCCGATCATCCGATGCTCCGAGCCTGCAGCACGCCGGCGAGCCGTCGGTGCTGGGCATGGCAGAGCGCGACCGCGAGCGCGTCCGCGGCGTCGGCGGTGAGGCGACCCTCCACCTTCAGAAGTGCGCGCATCATGTGCGCGACCTGCAGCTTCTCGGCGCCGCCGAACCCGGTGGTGGCGAGCTTCACGGCGCGCGGTGCGTATTCGGCGACCTCGAGGACACCGATCGCGGCCAGTGCGGCGCCACGGGCCTGTCCGAGCTTGAGCGCGCTGTCGACGTTGCGACCGACGAACACCCGCTCCACAGCGGCCTCGCTCGGCTGCCAGAGGGCGATGATGTCGCCGAGCTCTGCGTGGATGCGCGCGAGACGCTGCGCGACGGGCAGGCTGCCGACCTCGATGCGGCCATGCGCGAGACAGCGGCAATCGGCGCCGTCCGCCTCGATGACGCCCCAGCCGGTGAGCCGCGAACCGGGGTCGAGACCGAGGATGCGGCAGGACTCCTGACGCGGCCGCGAGGCATCGCGGAGCGAGGGGCTCGGGACAGGTGGCGCCGCCTCCGACACCGACGCGCTCGCCCCGGAGGATCCCGGTCGGAAGTCACGCCAAGCTTTCGATCGGTACCGTGGCATTTTGCCCCGGTATCATAGCCCGATTCCCTTGGTGTCACAGGGCCGGGAGACGGGCTTGGAGGTCGTCGACAAGCTGTCGGAGGACATCGCCGAAGCGCTCGCCACGAGCGCGGACGCCCTGCGTTCGGCGGGTGCACCGGCGTCGACCGTAGCCCGTGGTCTCGCCGCAGCGCGCCTCACCGCCGCGCTCACCGACGACCTGCCGCTCGCGGTCGGCGTGATGCTGCACGAGGCGCAGCACGGCACCGCCGTACAGGGGTTCGACGAACGCAGCCTCGCGCTCGCGGCGGAACTCGGACGCTTGGGCGAGTTCGGCGGCGCCGCTCGCTGGTCGGGCGACGGCGGCCTGCAGGGCAACCAGGCCGAAGTGCTGCGCAAGATGCTGCTCGCGATCGTCGCCGATCCGCGGCTCGTGGTCGCGCGCATCGCCATCCAGCTGGCGAGGTTGCGCGCGGCGCGCGATGCGCCGGCGGAGGAGCGCCGGCGGCTCGCGCAGGAAGCGCGCGCCGTGTTCGCGCCGCTCGCCAACCGATTGGGCGTGTGGCAGGTGAAGTGGGAGCTCGAGGACCTCACCTTCCGGCATCTCGAACCGCAGGAGTACAAGCGCATCGCCGCGGCGTTGGCCGAGCGGCGCGCCGACCGCGAGCGCTACATCACCGACTTCTGCGCCGAACTGCAGGCCGCGCTCGCGGCCGCGGGCATCGATGCCGAAGTGCAGGGCCGTGCCAAGCACATCTACAGCATCCACCGGAAGATGCAGCGCAAGGCACTCGATTTCGACCGCCTGACCGATGTCCGCGCGGTGCGCGTGATCGTCGCCGACCTGCCCGCCTGCTACGCGGCGCTCGGTGTGGTGCACGGTCGATGGCATTACCTCCCCGGCGAGTTCGACGACTACATCGCCACACCGAAGGACAACTTCTACCGCTCCATCCACACCGCCGTCATCGGCCCGGCCGACCGCACCGTCGAGGTGCAGATCCGCACCCGCGACATGCACCGTCAGGCCGAGCTCGGCGTCGCGGCGCACTGGCGCTACAAGGAAGGCGGATCGCGCGACGACGGCTACGCGCGCAAGGTCGAGTGGGTACGCCGGCTGCTCGAGCCCGGTGAGGACGGACGCGCCGCCGAGTCGGATTTCATCGACCGCGTCCGCACCGAGCTCTTCGAGGACCGCGTCTACGCGCTCACCCCGCGCGGCGAGGTCGTCGACCTGCCGCGCGGCGCGACGCCGCTCGATTTCGCCTATCAGGTACACACCTCGCTCGGACACCGCTGCCGCGGCGCCAAGGTCAACGGCCGCATCGTGCCGCTGACCCAGCCGCTCGCCAACGGCGAAGTCGTCGACATCATCACCGGCAAGCAGGAGTCACCGAGCCGCGACTGGCTGGTTCAGGACGGCTATCTCGTCTCACCGCGCAGCCGCGCCAAGCTGCGCGCCTGGTTCCGGCGCACGGATGCCGGCGAGAACGAGGCCGCCGGCCGCGGCATCGCCGAGCGCGAGTGCATGCGGCTCGGCATCGGTCTCGACCTGCTGCCGGCGCTGGCGCACGAGTTGAAGGCCACCGATGTCGCGCAGCTGCACCGTTGGCTCGGCGAGGGCGAAGTCAGCGTCACCCAGTTCGTGCAGGCGGCGACGCGCCTCGCTGCGCCGCGCAACGCGACGCCTCCCGCGGTGCCCGTACGACGCAGGACCGGCGGCAGCCGCAAGAAGAGGACGGGCGGCGGTCCGGTGATGATCGAGGGCGTCGGCGATCTGCCGATCACCTTGGCGCGCTGCTGCGCGCCGAT
>Ga0315902_10009799_pt1 | contig 12755 bp, 10 predicted proteins | sample LakEriMetagenome_9_FD_203523 | JGI IMG/M metagenome (GOLD analysis project Ga0315902, IMG submission 203523) | Freshwater fungal communities from buoy surface, Lake Erie, Ohio, United States - Buoy 12 MA117 | ecosystem: Environmental > Aquatic > Freshwater > Lake > Lake biofilm | place: USA... | reverse complement strand
TTTGCACTTTTCCTCAAGCAAGTCGATCCACTCAAGGCCTATCTGTTGCAATCCGATGTCGACGAATTCCGTCAGCAGGAGACCAACCTTGACGATATGCTCCTGAAGAACAACATCTCGTTTGCTTACACCGTCTACAAGCGGTACCTGGATCGTTTGAATGAAGTCATGCCGATGGTTCATCAATTGATCGATGCACCTCAAGATTACAGCGTCGAAGAGTACCTCGAGAGCGATGCAAAGACGATCGCCTACGCCAAGAACCTCGACGAACTCAAAGACCGTTGGAGAAAGACGATCAAACTCAGTTATCTCTCGGCCAAAGCCGATGGAGACAAAGAAGAAGAGATCAAGGAAAAGCTTCACAAGCGTTACCGAACCTATTATAAGAACCGTTCGCAAACCGATGTGTACGAACTTCTTGAAATGTATCTTACCGCCCTGACCAGTTCGCTCGATCCGCACACCAACTACATGGCCCCGCGTGAAAAAGCAAACTTCGACATGCACATCTCCTTGAAACTCAAGGGGATCGGCGCGACGCTTCGGGCCGACGATGGCACGACGATGGTCGAAATGGTCGTACCAGGTGGAGCTGCCGATAAAGACGGAAGGCTCAAAGTCGGCGACCAGATCGTCGCGGTCCAACAAGAGGACGGGACCCCACCTGTAGAAACCCTCGATATGAAAATCGATGATGTCGTCTCCATGATCCGAGGAGAGGCGGGTACCAAAGTCAAAATCCACGTCAAACCCAAGGCCGGTGGAGAACGCCAAATCTACGAGATCACCCGCGCGGTGATCAAACTCGAAGACTCTGCGGCCCAAAGCGAAATCATCGAACACGGCAAAAAACCCGACGGATCTCCTTACCGCGTCGGATACATCAAGCTGCCAAGTTTCTATCTCGATATGGAAGGGGCTCGTTCCAACAAAGACGATTACAGAAGAACCTCCAAGGACCTGGAAGTCATCCTCAAAAATTTCAATGAATCGAACGTCGATGTCTGCGTTCTAGACCTTTCGCGAAACGGCGGGGGCTCGCTGCCCGAAGCCATCGCAGCGACAGGATTGTTCATCGACTATGGTCCTGTCGTACAGGTCAAAGACCCCAACGGACGCGTGATCCCAATGCTCGATGAAAACCGAAGCATCAGTTGGAAAGGCCCCTTGGTCGTCAAAAACAGCCAACTCAGCGCCAGCGCAAGCGAAATTTTCGCAGGAGCCATCCAAGACTACGAGCGAGGTCTGATCGTCGGCGATCCGAAATCCCATGGAAAAGGAACCGTCCAAACCTTGGTCGATCTAGCCCCGGCCGCCTTCGGAATCGGTGCCGCGAAACCACAAGGAGCCCTCAAACTGACCATCCAGCAGTTCTACCTGCCCGATGGACGTTCGACCCAACTCGAAGGTGTCTCGTCCGACGTGATCCTCCCGTCGATGACCGCCGAAATGGATATCTCAGAAACCGATCTGGATTACCCACTTCCCATGGATACGGTCAAAGCCCAGCCGCATAAGCACTATTCGATGGTCGACAGCACCATCAAAGCCAACTTGCAAGCCCTCTCGGCCGAACGGGTCTCCAAGAATGAGGACTTCGGGAAACTCCTCAGCAGAATCGATGCCTATCGCAAGCAAAAAAGCGAGAAACTCATCCCCCTCAAGGAAGAGGAATACATGGCCCGCCGCAAAGAAACCAGTATGGAAAAGGAAGAGGAAAAGCAACTCGATAACAAAGCCGAACGCGACAAAGTTTTCGTCAATGACTTCTACAACGAAGAAGTCCTCAACGTCGCGATCGATTACGTCAAATCGCTTGCAGCCTCCGACTCCTTGGTCACCAAGTAACCCAGCGATCATTTAGCTTCTTCCGCATCGCGGACCAATTCACCTTCGGCGGTGTCCTCCATTCCCATGGAACACCGCCGATTGGTTTTTACACTCAACCGACCAGGTAACGACGAATCGACGAAATGACGATACCTCCCTATGGCTCCTAACGATCCGCAACCGATTAGCAACTCAAGACGATCCCGCAGCCTGAGCAAGTGGTTTTGGACACTTTGCCTCCTGGCCGTCGCTGCCCTTTTTATCAGTCGCCAAGCCATCTACGAAACCGACCACCAGATCGCAAACCTAGCTGGAATCCTCTGGGGTATCATCGCCTTTCTCATGGGCGTCATCGCCTTGTGGCTCTCCAAGTCGATCGCGTTGAAATGGAAACTCGCCATCAGCGCGCTTCCCCTACTCGCACTCGGAGCCTTCTACGCATGCTTCGAATACACAGGGGTTACCGGCGAGGTCCTCCCTAATTTTCGACTGCGAAGTTTCTTGCGGAGCAAACCACCCGTCCGCCCACAGCGGCCAGAGATTCAAGAAGCGAACATTCCAGCCGAACTCAAATCGTATCGGTTCTCTCAGTTTCTCGGGAACGATCGAAGCGGGATCGTCGACGAGCCCCTCTTCTCCATGGACTGGGAACGCAAACTCCCAACGCTTCATTGGAGACGCCCAATCGGCGATGGCTGGTCAGGGTTCGCCGTCTCCCAAGGCATCGCTGTGACGCTCGAGCAAAACGAGCAAGACGAAGTCCTGACGGCACTGTCGCTCCAAGATGGAAATACGCTCTGGAGAGTCAAACGCCCCGGTAGGCATTACCATCCCATGGGAGGACTCGGACCGCGATCGACTCCTACCATCGTGAACTACAAAGACCAAACGCTCGTCGTCGCTCTGACGGCAACCGGGCATCTGCTTTGCGTCGATCTCCAAACCGGATCGGTCCGTTGGGAACTTCAACTCCTCGAAAAATCACAGACCAATCAAACCGACTTCGAACTGGCAGTCAATTGGGGCCGTGCGGCATCTCCCCTGGTCCATAAGGATCGAGTGATCGTTCCTCTTGGCGGAGCCCAGAACCAAGTCACAGGCTCTCTGATGGCTTGCTCGCTGGACGATGGATCGGTGCTTTGGACCCAAGGGAAATCGCAGATCAGCTACGCCTCGCCGGTCCTCATGAACATCCATGGCGTCGAGCAAATCGTCAGCGTCAACGAAGGTGACGTCACCGGTCATGCATGGGAAGATGGTCGAGTCCTCTGGACCTCGCCCTGGGCTAGCAACTCCAACGGAGCTGCATGCGCTTCCCAACCCATTCTCATCGAAGGCAATAAAATACTCGTCGGGAAAGGATACTCCCAAGGCTCCAAGCTCTTCGAAGTCAACGTGAAAGAGCCCGGCTCGGAAACAGAACCCATCGAGAACTTGCAGCCCGGCGATCCAGTTTGGAGCACCAAAGACCTTTGGTCGATCAACAAAATCTTAAAGACGAAATTCACATCGTCGATCTACCATGACGGAAAGCTCTTTGCCCTCAGCGATGGGATCCTAGAGTGCGTCGATCCAGCAGACGGATCACGCATCTGGCGAGGCCAGCGCTATGGCCAAGGCCAAACGCTTATGGTCAATGGAACCCTCCTGGTCAGCTCCGAAGACGGACGGATCGTCGCGGTCGACAAAAAATCCGGCAAGCCGATCGCCGAGATGAACGTTCTCGAAGGGATCACCTGGAACACCTGCGCAGTGGCCGGCCCCTTTCTACTGGTCCGAAACGGTTCCGAAGCCGTTTGCTTAACGGCTCCAGCACTAGGCGAAACAACAAAGTAAGCGTGTGAATCAAGACACCCCAACCAATACCAAAGCCTTCGACGGACTGATCCTGGGATTTGACCCGGGGTTGGCAATCACCGGCTATGGGATCCTTCAGGTCCAAAACCAGCAACCCGAACTGGTCGAGGCGGGCATCCTGAAAATGCGGCGAGACCGAACGCTCGCCGAACGGCTCAAAGAGCTGCACGATGGGGTGCTCGAAGTGCTCGGATCGTTCCCGATTGCCGTCGTCGCAATCGAACAGCTATACTCCCACTACGAGCGTCCCAGAACGGCGATTCTCATGGGACATGCCCGAGGCGTTTTGTGCTTGGCCGCAGCCAACGCAAACCTCGAAGTCCACTCGTACGAAGCGACGAAGGTCAAGCGGATGCTCACCGGCAACGGTCGGGCACCGAAGGATCAAATGCAACAAGCGATCCGCTTGCAACTGCGTTTAAAGGAACCACCCGATCCGCCCGACGTGGCCGACGCACTTGCGATCGCCCTGTGCCATTACTTCACCACCAAACAGCATCCACAACTCATCGAACCCACTCGTAGGAAACAACCTTGATAACCAAAATCTCAGGCCAACTGCTCGCGCTGAGCAACGACTCGGTCACGCTGGCCGTTGCTCCTTTTGAGTACGAGATTGCGATTCCCGAATTCACCCGCCGGCAATTGCAGGGCAAGATCGGAGATACTGTCTCCCTGCATACCATCCACTACATCGAAGGCAACGCTGCACAAGGAAGTCGGCTGACTCCTAAGCTTGTCGGCTTCTTGTCTACCGCCGAACGCGACTTCTTCGAACTGTTCTGTTCGGTCGACGGAGTAGGTGTCAAAAAAGCCCTTCGAGCAATGACCAAACCAGTTCAGGACACCGCAGTGCTCATCGAGCAACAAGATGCCAAGGGACTCTCGAGTCTACCAGGCGTCGGACCGGCGACCGCCGAGAAAATTATCGCCACGCTGCGTCGCAAAATGCCCCGCTTTGCGCTGCTCGTCAGGCAGCTTCCCCAAGGGATCGAACCGCAGACGACCGGTGTGGTCGACGAGACATACCAAGCCCTTATGGTGCTCGGACACTCCGAGTCCGATGCAAAACGTTTGATCGAACAAGCCCTTGTCGGTGGTAAGAAATTTAAAGACTCCGAAGCGATGATCCACGCCATCTACCAACGTCAAACAGGACAATCGGATTGATCCTATGCCCTGGTCCTCTCCCCAACTCGGACTCCTCGTGGTTCTGCTTTTGGCAGTGCTTGTCGCTTGGCACCCGAAGTCGCGGACCTACGGATTCGCTTCCTGGGTCGTCGCTGCGGTGCTCGCAGGCCTGATCTACCCGAACCTTTACCTGGATTATCTCCCGACAGACTACTCGCAGTCCTTGAACTACCTGCTCCAGATCGCGATGTTCGGGATGGGAGCCACGCTGACGATCGAAGACTTCCAGCGTGTATTGAAAATGCCTAAAGCGGTTTTTATAGGTGCACTCCTACAATTTTCCGTCATGCCTTTTTTGGGTTGGGCCCTTTCGAAAGCTCTGGGCCTGACTCCTGAACTGACCTTGGGTATGGTACTGCTCGGCGCAAGCCCCGGTGGGATATCCTCGAATGTCATCACCTACCTGGCCAAAGGCAACGTGGCGCTCTCGGTGAGCATGACGGCCGTCTCGACACTTTTTGCGCCGCTGATGACCCCTTTGATGGTCTACCTCTACGCCCGAGAGTCGGTCGAAGTCGACTACTTGAAAATGTTTCTGAGCATTCTCAATACCGTGGTTGTCCCGGTCGCCTTGGGTTTGATCGCCAACTTGATCATGAGACGTTTGCGGATCGATCCTGCGCGTGCCGAAAAATTCCTCGCCCTGATTTCGATGGTCGCCATCTGCGGCATCTGTGGCTTGATCGCCGCCAAGAGCCAAAGCCAAATCCTCAAAGTCGGCCCGTTACTCCTGGTGGCAGTCACCCTACATAATTTGCTCGGTTACCTCCTGGGATATTGGGGCAGCCGACTCTCTGGCCTGAACGTCCGCGATAGCCGAACCGTCGCGATCGAGGTCGGTTTGCAAAATGGAGGCATGGCGGCAAACCTTGCAGTCGATGTACTCAAGAATACCTCGGCTGCAATCGCCCCCGCGTTGTTCGCCCCGGTGATGAATGTCAGCGGCTCGGTCCTGGCCTCTTTCTGGGCCCAATCCCCACCTGCGGAATCCAACCCAAAAACATCCGCGTAACTCTATACGCCCCACAGCCCAATCTTAGGTACTAATACCCAAGCTCATTCCCGGTGTTTTCAGATCGTTTACGATTGGAATCTCACAAACTCATCGCTTGCCAACCTCATCCCCAGGAGTACATCCCTTGTCCCTGCGCACTTACTTCCAAGCCATTGGTTCGGCCCTGATCGTTAGTTTTTTAAGTACCAGCAATCAAGCGCAGCAGCCCCCAAATTCCGCCGCCACTGTCGATTCGGCCACACGAAGCGTCGTCTATGTCGGCGGGGATATCCTGACAATGCGAGGGACCTCCCCAGAGTACATCGAAGGCTTGGCCATCAAGGACGGCAAGATTCTCTTTGCAGGTCCGCGACTCGAGGCCCAGAGGCTCGCTGGACCCGATGCAAAAATCGTCGATCTCGGAGGAAAGACACTCCTGCCCGGATTCATCGACACGCATGGCCACTTCGTCTACTTCGGGAAGAACCTCGTCGACGCGAATCTGTTCAACTGCCAAAGCATTGAGGAACTCATTTCCAGGATGAAAAAACAAGCCGAGGTCACCCCCGAGGGAGCTTGGATTGTCGGCTTTGGTTATCAAGCCCGAACCTTGAAAGAAGGCCGACCACCGACGGCCGAGGAGTTGGCCCAAATTTCATCGGATCGTCCCGTGATGATCGTCGACTCCTCAGGGCATCTAGGCGCAGCAAATCTGGCAGCCTTCGAGGCCGCTGGGATCCGTTCTGATACGCCGGATCCGACCGGAGGTGCCTTCAGCCGAAAAGAAGATGGCAAATCGCTGTTAGGGCCAATGGAAGAAACCGCTTTGAATGCAGTTCGTGCCAAACGCCCAGCCTTCTCCGGCGAGCTTGCAGCAAGAGCCATCACCGGTGCTGCTCAAGTGTGGGCTAGCTACGGGCAGACCACGGCGATGGAGGCCGGACTCGGGCTCGGAAACGATGACATCCAAATCGTGACCAACGCCATCGAAAACAAACTCCTACCGATCGACCTGTACCTAGCCGCAAAAGACTCCGCCTTGGACGATACCCTAGCGGCCGCCTATTCGGTCGCCACTCAGTACAATCCAGATGCAAACGGGATCGTTGAAAAACTCCGATCGGCCCGCCCAGATCTCGACACACGCTACGTCAATCGCGTCCGACTCGGGGGTGTCAAGTTCTGGTTGGACGGTAGCCTCGATACAGCTTGGTTCACGCAACCCTACACCGAAAATCCGCCTGGCAAGACCGGGGCTTTCGCAGGATACCGTCAGATCCCAGACGAAGTTCTCGACGGAGTGTTCGACAAGTACTGGACGACCAACCTTCAAATCCACATGCACATGAACGGCGATGCGGCGGCCGACCAAGCCCTCAGAGCAATCGCCAAAGCGGTTCGCAAATATGGAATGCGAGATCATCGACCGGTCTTTGTCCATGCGACTTGGTTGAGACCCGATCAAATCGAACAAATCAAACGCTATGGAGCGATTCCAAGTTTCCTGACCGCGGGGATCGTTACCGGCGGGGATGCGGTCGTCAAGCTCTGGGGGCCCGAACGCTCTGCCCGAGCCATGGCCTCAAGAACCTTTTTGAGATCCGATCTCCCATTTACTTATTCCCACGACGCACCCGTCTCGCCAACTCCATCGATCCTGGCACTAGTCGATTCCGGAGTAAACCGTCTCTCGGGTTCCGGCAAAGTCGTCGGCCCGGACGAATGCATCCCACCCTACCACGCACTGCGAGCCGTAACGGCCATGGCCGCCTTCCAAATCAAAGAAGAGAACTCCAAAGGGACCTTGGAGGCCGGCAAACTCGCCGATCTGGTGATCCTCGATAAAAACCCCTTGAAGGTCGACACGACGAGCATCAAAGACATCGCCGTGCTGGAAACCATCAAGGAAGGAATCACGGTTTTCAAGAAGCCATAGCCAAACCTCTGTATATCCGTACCTCTGCATATCCGTACCTCTGTGTATTCCTACCTCTGTGCCTCCGTGCCTCTATGTTTTTTGGCTTTGGTTTTAGTTTTGGCTTTGGCTCCTTGCTAGCATATCCCTAAGCCAGCAGAGCTTTCGGCGAGTGGTATGGAAACCGCACGAGTGAACTTGCTAGACTCCCGACCAAGGGCCAGCGTCCATAGGTTGACGCGGCGATGATCCTAGGAGATTCTGGATGTACAAGTTCCTTTTATGCATGCGTTATCTCAAGACACGCTGGATCGCACTGGCCTCGATCGTCTCGGTGACCCTCGGTGTCGCGACGCTCATCGTCGTCAACAGCGTCATGGATGGTTTCACGACCACCATGCAGGATCGAATGCATGGAATCCTTAGCGATATCGTTTTGGAAACCCGTTCCCAGACGGGAATTACCCAGCCCCACGACTACGAAGAGCGGATCCGTGCTCGGCTCGGTGATCGAGTCGCTGGGGTCACGACGGTCGTAACGCTCCCTGCGATGATGACCTTCCAACGCAATGGAAACAGCCACACGCAACAAATCAACTTGATCGGCATCGATCAAAACACCTTCGCCTCGGTGAGCGACTTTAGCAAGTACCTGCTCCATCCGGAAAACAAAAAGCAACTGGACTTCCTGCTGAAGAACAACGGTTACGCTGTCGAACGCGAACGCATGCAACCCTCGGGCTGGGAGTACCGAGCCCCGATGGCTCGCTATCAAAAGGTCGTCCAGCAACGGCTTCGCAATGCCCAGGAGCTCGAACAAGAGCGGTTCGAACAATTGCAGCAGAAGATCCAGGAAGAAGCCCAAGCAGCGGACGGTTCGCAAGCCGATCCGGTCGCAGCCCTGATGGCTGGCCCGGGAATCCAAATCGCCAACAACGCTCAACAAATCAGCCAATTCGACGCCGAGAAAGAACAACGCACTGGGATCGTTCTGGGGATCAATCTAGGGTCCATTCGCGGACGCGAACCCGATGGCACCGTTCAGGATTTTTTCTTCCTCCGACCCGGCGATGACGTCCAGGTCACCTTTCCCAACGCGGGAACCCCGCCACGAGGAATCGACGAGCAGTTTACGATCGTCGATTTCTACGAGAGCAAGATGAGCGAATACGACTCGACATTCGCATTTGTTCCCCTGGAAAAACTCCAGCATTCCCGGGGTATGATCGATCCTCAAACAGGCGCCGGAGCGGTCACATCGATCCAAATCAAACTCAAACCAGGAGTCGATCTGAATGAAGCTCGCGATGCTCTTCGCGACGAGTTCCCTCCAACTCATGATTTCGTCGAAGTCAGAACTTGGAGAGAGACCCAAGGTCCACTTTTGGCCGCTGTGCAACTTGAAACAACCATCCTCAACATCCTGCTGTTTATGATCATCGCCGTAGCTGGCTTTGGAATTCTCGCAACGTTCTTCATGATCGTCGTCGAGAAGACTCGCGACATCGGGATCCTTAAAGCTCTCGGAGCCACAGGCACGGGCATCGCAACGATCTTCCTGGGCTACGGAGTCCTGCTCGGAACCGTCGGATCAGGGGTCGGTGTCGTGTGCGGTCTACTCTTCGTTTGGAAGATCAACGATATCGCACGAGTGATCGAGTGGATCACCGGCCGCGAGGTCTTCGATCCGACCGTTTACTACTTCGATACCATCCCGACGATCATCCATCCCTACATGCTCGTGTGGGTCTCGCTCGGAGCGATCCTGATCGCGGTCCTTGCCAGCGTACTTCCCAGCATTCGAGCCGCCCGCATGCACCCAGTCGAGGCCCTTCGTTATGAGTAACCCAGATACGACCCGACAACTTCCTATCCCCGCCCCACACATGTTGGACATGGATTCGAAACCCCAAAGCCCCTATCGGGTGATCCGCCCTGAGGATGCCGAGTCGCTTCGCACAACACGCAGCCCCTCGGCCGGCCAACTCGATCCGATGATCACCGCGACGGGACTGGTCAAATCCTACCGAAAACACAAAACGGCAGTTCCTGTCCTCAAAGGGGTCGATTTCGTCGCACCCAAAGGGCGAGTCACCGCGATCATCGGCCAGAGCGGATCAGGAAAAAGCACCCTGCTGCATTTGCTCGGAACTCTCGACCAACCCGATGCAGGCGAAATCGCCTTCGACGGTCAAAGGATCGATTGCCTGACGGCGCGTGATCGCGATGCGTTTCGCAATCAACAGCTCGGAATGATTTTTCAGTTCTACCACCTCTTGCCCGAACTGACCCTCCTGGAAAACGTCCTGGCCCCTGCGATGATCACCCACGGTCTGTTCTCCTACTTGAGAAACCGAAAGCTGGTGGTCCAACGAGCCAAGGACTTGATCGATATGGTGGGGCTATCTCACCGCATGAAACACCGCCCTAGGGAGCTCTCGGGTGGGGAAATGCAACGCACGGCGATCGCTCGAGCGCTGATCGCAAACCCCTCGCTCCTGCTTGCTGACGAACCCACCGGCAACCTGGATCACGAATCGGGTCAGATCATCCTGCGTATCCTCCGACAACTCAATCAAGACCACGGATTGACGATCGTCATGGTCACCCATGATGAATCGATCGCCCAGCAATGCGACTCGGTCGTGCGGCTCAAGGACGGTAAAGTCGAACGGCTACCTCCTGCGCCCCTGAGAACCACCTCCGATGCAACTCGAGGTGGCTAAAGAACACAACAAACTATCGGTTGGCCATCTCCGAGAGCGGCATGTGGCGATAGTAAGCCTCCAAACATAAGATCGATAGCACCGTCGCATAGAGCCGTCCACCAGCACTCCCATGCGGATCCCCTTCGGGTGGCCAACTTCCTCGCTCCTTGCCTGTGCGGATTTGCATCTCCGGTAGCGCTTCTTTCATCACATCGTTCCACTTGCGCCAATTCGACCCTCCGGCATGGTGCAAAGCATTGGTCGCATAGTACCAGTAGTAGTAGTCTCTGCCCTGGACCCCGGTGACAATCGGCTCACCTGCGACCCTACCACATCCCTCGGTGATCCGCGGATCGTCGGTCTTCCATCCTAAATACATCCGGCAGAGCATCCCCTCGGCTGTCATCGAGATCTTAGGCTGCGAGGGAGCTTGATAAGCATACTGGTCACCATCGGGATTCGGACCCCTTACCCCCTCTTTACGCTGGACCGTATCGAGAAACTGATGGATGCGATCCAACTGGTCACTCGGTACATCCAAACCTGCCATCCGCGCTGAAATCAACGCCATGACATACCATCCTGTCACACTCGTATCTCCAGTCTGACGAGGTTCATAACGCCACCCCCCTCCCTGGTCCTGAGCTCTCAAGGCCCAGCCTACGGCACGCTCGGCCGGCTCCCTCAACTTCGGATCCCCAGTCATCCCATAAAGCTCGCACAAAGCGATCGTCGCCTGCGCTTGGGAATAGGTCCTTTGGATCCCAGCCGATTTGGCCGCGAAATACCCTTCCTCATCCTGAAGCCTCAGAAGGTAATTCAAGCCACGGTACACGTTGGGTTGATAGGCCCCGGTCTGGTGCGTATTGCCAGCCCCCATAAAAGCCATCAACGCCATGGCCGTCGCAGCCGGCCTGTTCTCCGAAGTCCCCGGACTGCTAAACGGGGAGACCAAACTCCAAGAACCATCCGAAATCTGATTCCGCTCGAGCCACTCAAGCCCCAAGGCTACGGCCTGCTCGGTCTGATCGGTCCCCCCATAAGCCTTCAACAACGCCCCCTTCATCGTTCCGGATCGACCCGTCAGCCCCTTCTTGATCGAAAAGTCCGGAGCGGCCATCTGCGTTCCTATTTCGTTCAACTCCGGCACAATAACCGACAAATCCGATGCGGTCACGGCCAAGTCCTCGGCCGACTCCCCATCGTTTTCACCGAGCATCATCTCCGATTCGGCAATGTTGAAAGAAGTCAGCGAATCTCCCTCACCCCCAGCATCGGCATTCCCAAGAAACAAAACCAACGACCTAGTTACCTCTTGGTGCAATGGGATCAACGCCAAGAGCAAGATGATCGCAATGTGAATCATCGTGCTTACCAACCAACTCGGCGCTTCTCGAAGCGACCTCGATACCCAACGGTCCCAACCCTCAGACTCCTGATCCTGCTCCCCGTCGGTCAATGCCTCATGGCTAGCCCCCCCATCTTGGAGCCTACCGTCGGCCCTTTGGCCAATCTGCAATTGATTGATCGGCGAGGCCGGGGCATTCCTGGTCAACGACCCGGTCCTAGGGCTATCGCCCGGTGAGGGTGGAATCGCCGGTGGAATCGCCGGTGGAATCGCCGGTGGAATCGCCGGTGGAATCGCCGGTGGAATCGCCGGTGGGATCTCTGGTGCACGAGCGCGCAGCGGTGCCGGCGGGGGTCCCTGTGCAGGCGGGGGTACTGGTGCAGGCGGGGGCACGGGTGCGGGCGGTCGAGCAGGTCCAGGTGGGGCAATAGGCTGCGGTACCTGACCGAGTTCCCAACGGGACTCAGGACTACCTTTCGATGGTTTCGGATCGTGCGTTCCAGACAATTGTTTCAGGTTCCGTCCTAGCCAAGTTCGGATCGTTTCGGACTCCTGGGATTATACACCCTGAGCCGTCCAAAAAACCCCTCGGTCCGAATAACCTGTCGTCTCGATTCACAAAATAAAGCACCCCACGGGTCAGCCGAGATATCTCTCGGAACGGACCCGAAGGGTGCTGAGTATCTTCGCCGACCATTCAAGGTCGGTGGGGAAACGACAATTACGAACCGTTGTCCTTGAGGCCACGAAGATCCGAAGGCTGAACTTGGTTCGCCTTGCGATTCTCTCGCTGGATCGCTTCGTAAACTTCTTGTCGGTGAACAGGAACGTCGTTGGGGGCTTCGATACCAAGCCGCACTTTATCCCCACGAATGTCCACGATCGTGACTACAATGTCGTCTCCGATCA
>Ga0315902_10009797_pt1 | contig 12756 bp, 2 predicted proteins | sample LakEriMetagenome_9_FD_203523 | JGI IMG/M metagenome (GOLD analysis project Ga0315902, IMG submission 203523) | Freshwater fungal communities from buoy surface, Lake Erie, Ohio, United States - Buoy 12 MA117 | ecosystem: Environmental > Aquatic > Freshwater > Lake > Lake biofilm | place: USA... | reverse complement strand
CGGGCGGCCGTTCCTCGAAATACCGCTTCGTCTTCACGCCGGGGCAGCTCACCGTCGTCAAGGCCCCGCAGACACTCGTCTTTGACAGCCTGCCCAACCAGGCCTTGGGCAACGCCCCGTTCACGCTTGGCGCGGTCGCGAGTTCGGGTCTGCCCGTCAGCTATCAGCTGGTCAGCGGGCCGGCGTCCGTCGCCGGAAACCAAGTCTCCTTGATCGCGGCCGGACGCGTCGTGATTCGCGCTTCGCAGCCGGGCAATGCCAACTACGAGGCAGCAGTTCCGATCGAGCAGGCGTTCAATATTGCGGAGCGCATTGAGGTGATCGCGTTGAACTCGACCGCCAAGGATGGCTACTACCGTGCGGGACAGACGGTGGATATCTCCGTCTCCTTCTCGGGAATCGTGAACGTCACGGGTACACCGGCGCTTCAACTCAATTCCGCGGCGCAGCGTACCGCCACCTATCTCTCCGGCTCCGGCACCAGTGTCCTTACATTCGCGTATCAGGTCCAGGCGGGTGATTTGTCCGCGGACTTGGACGCCGCGGGTCCGGGTGCCCTGATCGGGGCCATCGCCAGCGCGACCGGCGCCGTCGCGCCCTCGCTGGTCTTGCCGGTCGGCACCGCCGCGGGAGCGCTCGCGCGCAGTCGCGACATCATCGTCGACACCGTGCCGCCGCCGCCGCCGTCGTTCACCATGCCCTTGTTCGTGGGAACCCGGCGGCCGGTCCTCAGCGGGCAGGCTGAGCCGAGGTCCGTTGTGCAGGTCTTCAAGGACGGCGGCGTCGTGGCGACCGTGACGGCGGACGCGGGGGGCGTTTGGAGCGCCACCGCCGCGACCGATTTATCCGAGGGCAAGAATGAGATTTCCGCGCGCGCCACCGACGTCGCCGGCAACGCCGGCGCGCTTTCCGCGGTCGCTGTGCTCGAGGTCGATCTCTCCGTGCCGGCTGCCCCGGTGATCGTCACTTCGGGCGCATTCAACCTGGTGCGGCCCGTCATCCGCGGAACCGCGCCTGCCGGTTCCACGGTCACGGTGCTCCGGTCGGGACTGGCGATAGGCAGCGCCCTCACCGCGCCGGATGGTTCCTGGTCGGTTGATCCCGCCGCCGATCTTCCGGTTGGGGTCAACCGCCTGACGGCTGTTGCCAGAAACCGCGCCGGCACGGCGAGCGCGGCCTCCGCCGAGGCGGCTCTGGAGATCGATTTGACCCCGCCCGCCGCTCCGGCCTTCACGCTTTCGCGTCAGGTGATCGGGGCCAGGGTTCCCATCACCGGCATCGCGGAGCCCCTCTCCACGATCGCGCTATTTGACGGCAAGACCGAGATCGGTTCCGCACGCACGGGTGCGAACGGACAATGGTCGATCACCCCCGCGGTGGCGCTGCCGGCCGGTCAGCGCGCCCTTTCGGCTGTGGCGCGTGATGCCGCCGGAAACACGGGGCCCGCCTCCCGGCCTGTGACCGTTACCGTGGATCCATACCCGCCGGTGGCGCCGGTCTTGAGCGTCCCGCAGTACTCATCCTCCACCCGTCCGCTGATCTCCGGCCGCGCGGAGGCCGCCAGCACGTTGCGGCTTTATGATGGCAACAGGCTGGTGGCGGAGGTGGTGGCGGCGGCGGACGGGGCCTGGACCTTCACGCCGGCCGAGCCTTGGACGGAGGGCTCGCATCCGCTCACCGCGGTGGCGATCGACGCGGCCGGTAACTCTAGCGGCTTCTCACCGCTCAGCCTGCTCATCGTTGATTCGGTGGTTCCGGCCGCACCCGTCCTCACGGCCGCCTCTTTTGCGGTGACGAAACCCGCGATCCGTGGAACCGCGGAGCCGTCCGCCTTTATCCGCCTTTTACGAGGGGAACAGACCGTCGGCTCCGGTACCGCCAATAGCGCGGGTGAGTGGACGATCGTCCTCTCGGTCGCCCTGACCGAGGGCCAAAATCAAATTTCTGCCGTCGCTACAGATCTCGCCGGGAATGTGAGTGCGCCGTCCAACCCCGTCGCGATCACCTACAACCCGTTTGTTCCGGATGCGCCGGTTTTCGCCCGTGCGTCGATCCTTACCTCCTCCGCCACCCCGTTGATCGAGGGCACCGCCTCGCCCGGACTGATGGTCGCGGTGAAGAAAGGGGACTCGGTGCTCGGCGAGGTTCAGGCGGACAACGCCGGCCGATGGTCTCTCCGGCCCAGCCAGGCACTTTCCGAAGGCCTGCACGCTCTGACCGCTTTCGCGCGAAGTGGCACGACGAGCAGTTCTGCCTCGGGAGTGCTTGAGCTGCGGATCGACCGGACCGCTCCGGCGGCCCCCTCCGTTCAGTTCAGCACGCCGACCCGGCAAACCACGGTCATTTTCACCGGCGCGGCCGAGGCCCGCTCCTACGTGCGCATTTACCTGAACAACGATCTTCTCGGCGGCACGGCGGTACCCGCCAACGGCCAATGGACGTTCGCTTCGGTGCGCTCATTCGCGGAAGGAACGTACCAGGTTCAGGCCACGGCGGAGGACGAGGCCGGCAACGTCAGCGCCCGCTCCGCGGAGGCCGCGCTGGTGATCGACCGGACGCCGCCCGCCGCGCCCTCCGTATCTTCGGTCGTTTTGCAGAACACGTCACGTCCGTCGCTGGCCGGTCGGAGCGAAGCCTCCGCCGTGATCGAGGTTTACCGCGCTGCGTCGCTGATCGGAAGTGGCAGCTCAGGAACGGATGGCGGATGGTCGCTGACGATTTCGGCACCCCTGGCCGATGGCGAGCACCAGCTGGAGATCCGTGCGGTCGACGCGGCCGGAAACCGGAGCACGCCCCGAGCCACCGATATCCGGATCGATACGACCGCGCCCGTGCGCCCCGTCCTCGACCCCGTTTCTCCCTACCAGAACAAGGCGCGGCCCGAGTTTTCCGGAACCGCCGAGTCGGGCGCGCGCGTGGTGTTGCAGGAAGGCGCGGTTGAAATCGGCCGGGCCACGGCGGGAGCCGACGGCACATGGCGCGTGACCGCCGGGGCCGATCTTGCCGACGGCCGGCACTCCGTTTCCGCGATCGCGATCGACGAAGCCGGTAACCGGAGTCCCGTCACGGCGGTGGTGTCCTACGACATTGACACCGTTCCGCCGGCGGCCCCGGCCTTCTCCGCCACGCGCGAATACACTTCCTCCCGTCCTGTCATCAGCGGTACGGGCGAGGTGGGGGTGACGGTGCAGCTGGGTCGGGGAGCGCTCCTACTGGGGGCCGCCTTGGTCGATGAGGCGGGACAATGGGCGGTCACGCCGTCGATTAACTTGTGGAGGGGACCCAATCAGCTTGTTGCTTCCACGCGTGATCCGGCGGGCAATACGAGTCTTACCTCTTCCTCCGCCACGTTTACGATCACGCTGCCCGCGCCCGCGGCGCCGGCTATCCTAGCATCTGGCCCCACCAACTCGCGGCGACCGGAGATTTCCGGTTTGGCGGAACCCGGTGGCACCGTGCGTATCTTCGACGGCGGTGTCCTGCTGGGCAGCGCGCTGGCATCCGGCGCAGGCGCGTGGTCCTTCGTTCCCCCTGCCGACCTTTCCGTGGGTACGCGCGCACTCAGCGCTACCGTGACGGATTTGGGTGGTGCGGTGAGCACTCTCTCGGCGGAGCTTCGCCTTGAGATCGACGTGACGGCGCCTGCAGCCCCGACGATCGATGCTTTGGCGGCGACGCGGATTTCTAAGGTCACGATCACCGGCAATGCTGAGGCCGGAGCCGAAGTTTCAGTGTTTGATGGCGCGGTCCTTCTCGGACGGGTTACCGCCAACCCCGGCGGCCGCTGGACGCTTTCATCCGCCGCCGAGTTTTCGGAGGGAGTGCATCCGCTCACTGCGGTCGCCAAGGACCAAGCGGGTAACACCGGTTCGTCTTCCGCGGTGGTTACCCTGGTGGTGGATCGGACACCGCCCACGGCACCTTCGGTCAATGCTTTTGTATCCCCTACTTCCGCCGCGCGCCCCGTCATCACCGGTCTCGGCGAGGTGGGCGCCACCGTCCGCATGCTCCGTGGCGTCGAGGTCCTCGGGTCGGCCTTGGTGAATCAGGCGGGTGAGTGGTCCGTCACTCCCATCTCGGGTCTCCCGGACGGCACGCACTCCGTCCTCTTCGTTCAGGTCGATCCGGCGGGCAACGTCGGCGCCTCAACGCCGCGCTCCCTCGTGATCGATACCACTGCGCCCGGTGTGCCCACGGTCTTCCCACTGAATTCGACCTCGGCTACGCCCGTGCTTCGCGGCCTGTTCGACATCAACGATACGGTTGCGCTGACCGTCGCCGTGGACGGCACAACCTACTCCTCGATACGCGGAGAGGTCACCCTCTCACGCGGCAGCGGGGTCTGGGAGTGCCCGGTCCCGGTGCTTAACGCCCTGAGAGCCGGAACCTATTCCGTGGACGTCGTCGCGCGCGATGGTGCTGGAAACGCGAGCACCGATCTCACGGCCGGGGAGGTTTTCATCGGACCGCGGAACGCTACCTTTACCCCTACCTCGGCCAAGGTGCGTCCGGTCTCCGATCTTGCCTTGCGCATCCGCGTCCGTTCCGCCGCGACCACAACCATCAACCTCGCCGAGTTGTTCGTGGACCCCGCCGGTCGCGACCTTGGATTCACGGTGCGGGAATTCTCCCACGGCACAGCCTCTGTCGCTGGGACGGCGCTTACGGTGCGCTTCAGCGATGATTTCACCGGCTACGCGACCGCGAAGCTGCTGGTCACCCCGGCCGGCGGCGCGACCGACGAGTCGGTGCTCTTCTCCCTCAACTTCGTGCTCGATTCCGATGGCGACGGCATTGCCGATTCGGATGAGGCGACCAGCGGCGACTTCAACGGAGACGGTCAGCCTGATTCATCCCAGACCGCGGTTGCGACGGTGCGTGTGGCCAATTCGGGCGCTTCCGCCCGGGATGTCATGGCGATCGTGGTGGGAAGCTTTGCCGCGGGCGATCCTCGGGGAGACCGCAATGGCGTGGTGGTGGATGCCGGAGCCGTGGTACGGGATGCCAAAACCTACTCAGTGGAGGAGTTTGACGCGAAACCGAAGGACTGGGTAGCGCTTTCGCCGGTCGTTCAGTTCGAGCTGGCGAACGCGTTGCTCAAGCCCGACGGCTCGGTGGAGCTAGTCATCACCCTCCCTCAGGGCGCCCAGGTGCCCACCAAAATCTTCAAGTTCGGCTACGAGAGCGCCTCCGCCGTGGTGAAGACTTTCTACGCCTTCGAGTGGGACGGCCGCACTGGCGCGCAATTCATCGATACCAACGGGGACGGCCGGCCCGACATCATCCGCATTGTCTATCGCGACGGCGAACGAGGCGACGACGATCGTCTGGCTAACGGCGTCATCCTCGACCCCATCGTCGTAGCCGGCGAATCATCCACGACTGCGGCGCCGCTGATCGTGGGTCTCCGGCCCAGCTCGGTGGTGAATCCACCGGTGATCTCCGGAACTGCGGTCGCTGGAGCCACCATCCGGATTTACGACGGTGATCAATTGCTCGGGTCGACTTTGGCCGACGCCTCCGGCGTGTGGTCCTTCACCCCGCCCACCGCATTGGCCGAGGGGCCCCACATTTTCGGCGCCTCCGCCGTACTCGCACCTTCCGCGGTCAGCGCTCTGACGTCCGCTTCCCAGGAGATCATCCCTCTTTCCGCCGCCGCGCCGGTCAACACGGTGCCGTCCGCCCGCACTGTCGCCGAGGATGCCTTATTAGCATTCACGGGTGCAGCCGCGGTCAGCGTGGCCGACCGAGACGATAATCTCACGGGAATCCGGCTGACCGTGACCAACGGCACGCTTTTCGTGAATCTGGCCGGCGGGGCTGTGCTGAACGCGGGGTCGAACAATTCCGTTTCGTTGTCGCTGGCAGGCTCGTTGACGCAAATCAACGCGGCGCTGGCGACACTCACCTATCAAGGAACGCTTAACTTCAACGGCAGCGATACCCTGACCGTGCTGTCCACCGACGCGCTGGGAGCGACGGACACGGACACGGTGGCGATCACGGTGACGTCGGTGAACGACGCGCCGGTGAACACGGTGCCCGGGGCGCAGACGGTGGCGGAGGATACCGCGCTGGCGTTGAGCGGGGTCGCGGCGATCAGCGTGGCGGACGTTGACGGAAACCTGGCGACCACGCGGCTGACGGTGACGAACGGCACCTTGGCCGTAACCCTGGGGACGACCGGCGCGACGATCAGCGCGGGGGCGAACAACAGCGCGACGCTCACGCTCGCGGGCACGGCGGCGCAGATCAACGCGGCGCTGGCGACGCTCGTCTACCAGGGCGCCCTGAACTTCAACGGATCCGACACCCTGACCGTGCTGTCCACGGACGCGCTCGGTGCGACGGACTCCGACACGGTGGCGATCACGGTGACCGTGGTCAGCGACCCCCCGGTTTTCACAGCCCAGTATGTTTCGGGTAACCTAGTCTCGCTGAGGGGCACAGCCGAACCGCTGGCCAGAATCACCGTTTTCGTCGGTTCGACGTCCGTCGCTTCCGCGCAAGCCGGCGCCCAAGGCGCGTGGGAGGCCACGTTTGTCCGGGAGATTGGAACTTATCCCGTTCAGGCCACGGCGACGGACGGGCTGGGCAATGTGAGTGTCCTCTCCGCGGTCTTGCGTGTGACCGTCTCCGAAAATTCCCGCCAGCCGGCTAGCCTGACCTTTTCCGCGTTGGTGCAGGAGTACGATGGTCAGCCCAAACCAGTTTCGGTCTCGGTTGTTCCGGCCGGTCTTAAGGTAGTCGTGTACTACGGCTCCACCACCGTCGCGCCGACGGCCGTCGGCTCCTACGCGGTTTTCGCGATCGTCGATTCCACCTCCTTCCAAGGCTCCAGTTCCGGAACCTTGGTGATCAAACCTGGCAAACAGACGATCAGCTTCCCAGAGCCTGCCGGTGTCGCGGCCGGGAGCCGGACCGCGCTCGTGGCGACGGCTTCTTCCGGCTTGCCGGTTTCCTTCACGGTGGTGAGCGGCCCGGCCCGGATCGAGGGCGGCTCGCTGGTGGCGGTGGGTCGCGGCACCGTCGTCGTGCGCGCCTCGCAACCCGGCAACGGTTCCTACGCGCCGGCCCCGGACGTGGAGCGGTCCGTCAGCGTCGGGCTCGCCGCGCAGACGATTTCGTTCGAAGTAGCGTCGGCCGGTGCGGTCGGTTCGTCGCTACCCCTGAAGGCGACGGCCAGCAGCGGTTTGCCCGTGGTGTTCGAGGTCATCAGCGGCCCTGCCCGCATCGAGTCCGGGTTGCTGGTTCTCACCGCGGCCGGAGATGTGGTCGTGCGTGCAACACAACCCGGCGACGCCAACTATGCCGCTGCTGGTCCGGTCGACCGGCGGCTCCAGGTCGGGGCTGGAGCTCCGCAGACCTTCCTCGCCGAAGTGATCGACCCGAATCAGTCCGTACGCCGCGGCCGGGTGGCCGCGTTCCTCCCGGGCGATGGACGTTTCCTGACCCTGATCTTGCTGGCGCCTGAGATCGGTCTGCAGGGGGCGTTCAATGTCCAGGTCGCTCCAGATGGATCCTTCTCGCTGCAGGTCGCCACGGCGGGGACTTCGGGGTCCGCGGAGCCTGGACCGGCCCGCGCAGCCTCCACCCCGGGTCAGGTCACATTGCGGGGCTCGGTGCGCGACGGGCAGCTCGCGATCGACTTCTCCGAGCTCGGGCTGCGGGCGGCGGCGGGTGCCTTACCCGCGGCCGGTCCCGGTACGGCCGTCACCGGCGCCTACCGGGCCGACTTCATCGGCACCCTTCAGGGCAACGTGCAGGCCATCGCGTTACCGTCCGGACAGGCCGCGGTGCTGCTGCAGGGAACAGACGGTGTCTTCGGCGGTATTCTGGACTTGGGTACGGGATTCTCTTTCTCCGGGGCGCTCGCGGGTACCTCGGGCACGACGCAAGTCTCGGGCGCCCTCGCGGCGGACAAGGGCGCCTTGACCGGAACCTTCAAGCTTCCGAACGCGGTGCAGGCCGATTTTTCCGGCCTCGCCACAGCGCTTCCGTCCACCGGCCGCCTCATCAATTTGTCCTCCCTGGCCCGTTCCGGCGGGGGCGAGGCCACGTTGATCGCCGGATTCACCGTCGAGGGCTCGGCCCAGCGGGCTTTCCTGGTGCGGGGCGCCGGTCCGTCCCTCGCCGGCTTCGGCGTATCGGGCTTCGCCCCGAATCCGCGAATCCGGCTGTATCAGGGCGCCTCCTTGCTGGCGGAAAATGACGATTGGCACACCGGGACCGCCGGAGCCGGAAACATCGCGGCCGTCTCGTCGAGGGTCGGGGCCTTCCCGCTGGCGGACGGCTCCGCGGACGCGGCGCTGCTTTCAACGGTGAGCGCCGGCTCCTACACCGTGCATGTGGAAGCGGGCGGTGCCGACGGCGTGGCGTTGGCTGAGATCTACGACGCCGGCGCCGGTGCCGTGGCGGCGCTGAGCAATCTCGCCGTGCGTTCCACGCTCGACGCGGCGGGTGGAGCCCTGACGGTCGGATTCGTGATTGATGGCAATGCCCCGCGGCGCCTGCTGGTACGTGCGATCGGCCCCGGCCTCGCGCAATTCGGAGTCGCCGGCGTGGTGAGCGACCCGCGGCTGATCGTTCGACGCGAGACGACCGTGGTGGCGGAGAACGACAACTGGAATGGCGATGAAACATCGGGAATCGCGGTAGCCGCGCGGTCGATCGGAGCCTTCGGTCTACCTGCGGGCAGCAAGGACGCGGTTCTCTTGCTGACTTTGGCCCCCGGGGCCTACACCGCGCAGATGACCTCCTCTTCGGGTGGAGGCGTGGGATTGGTGGAGGTCTACCAGCTGCCATGAGGACTTCGACATGAACTTCCTGTACCGCCTCCTGCTGATCGCCGCCTTTTGCGCTCCGGTACTCCGGGCTCAGACCCTGAGCGTGTCACCCGTTGCGGCGACCATCGGTACCTCGGCTGGAACCGTGACGTTGACCGTGACGCTCAACTATAGCGGCACCATGAGCTCGATCGGCTTTCAGATCGGATTGGTGCCCGCGAACTGGACCTTTGTTTCGAAGGGCGGCGCGAATCCGCCGGAGGTTGCGCCCTTCGCTGGGGAAATGGGGTCCTTCGGCTTCGCGTACACTTCAATCCCGGCCAGCCCGGCGCGGTTCGAGTTCACCGTGGCGTATCCGGCCGGTCTGTCGGGCTCGCAGGTGTTCTCTTCCGTTTCCGCCATCTTCCGTTTTTCGGAAAACGGAGTTTCCAGGCAGCAGATCGTTTCCGCGCCGAATCTGGTTTTCTCCCCCGCCGCTTCCGGTGTCACGGCTCCGGCCATTTCCCTTCAGCCGTCCGGTGCTTCACTCGTCGCGGGCGGATCCCACACTCTAGCAGTGAATGCGACCGGATCATCCCCGCTGACGTATCAGTGGCGGCGGAACGGCGTGGCCATCGCTGGAGCAACGGGCTCCCAGTACGCCCTCACCAATGTGACCAGCGCTTCCGCCGGCGGCTACACGGTGATTGTTTCCAACGCCGTCGGCTCGGTGATGTCGGCGACCGCGACGATTACCGTCTCGGAATCCGCAACGCGTTTCCCCTACGCGGGCGTGTATGTCGGATCACTTAGTGGTGGCGGTTCTTTTGCGCTGCTCGTCCGGGACGACCGGACCGGTGCCTTTGTGGGGTTTTCAAGCTCGGTGAAAAAAGCCTTGGTGGCCTCCGGAGTAAGCGTGGACTCGGCTGGCCGGCTAACGGGGGCAATCGGATCCGGTTTCGCAGTCTCCTCCGCGGGTGAGTCGGAGCCTTCCCGGGTGGCTTTCGAGGGCGAGTTCGCCATGACGGGAACCTTTGCCGCCGATGGCTCCCTGACCGGCTCCGTCGAACGCTTGGGTTTGGCTTTCACGGCTTCTGGACCGGCTCGGTCGGCAGGTTTGGAGCGTTTTGCCGGCTATTACCCTGCAGGCTCTGCCGGAGGAGCCGCCAGGGCTTACGTGATTATGGCCCCTTCCGGGGAGGGCTTCGCCGCCGTTCTCACGGGTTCGGTTGAAGATGGATCAAGGCTGACAACAGATTCCGCCGGCCGACTCTCCGGGAGCAGCGGCTTCTCCGGGGAGATTCGAGCGGGCGGCGTCCTAGGGTTGGACTACATGCCAGCTTCGGGCGGCACGATTTCTTTCCTGGGAGCCGAGACTTCAGTCCCGCGCCAGACCGAGCGGCTGCTGAACATCTCCAGTCGCAGCCCGACTGGCGGGAACGGCGATTCGCTGATCGCGGGTTTTGTCGTTGGCGGCGTCGCCCCCCGCCGGCTGCTGCTGCGTGTGGTCGGACCCGGCCTGTCTCCCTTTGGCGTTGTCGGTGCCCTGCCGGCGGCCCGGCTGGAACTTTACCGATCCGGCCAGCTTGTCGCCTCGTCCAACGACTGGGATGAGGTGCCCACCAAGGCCGCGGAAACAGCCGCCGTCGCCACCCAAGTTGGGGCTTTTGCTTTGAAACCGGGCAGTCGCGACGCCGCGCTCTTGGCGGAACTTCTGCCCGGCGCCTACACGCTCGTCGCCGCCTCGCAGACTTCCGCGCGAGGGGTCGCGCTCGTCGAGGCTTACGATGCCGACGCCGGCAAGGCGGTCGGAGCCGAGAAATTGGTCAACATCGCCACCCGGGCCCGCGCGGGCAGCGGCGACGACGCGCTGATCGCAGGCTTCGTGGTCTCGGGCTCCGTGCCCAAACGACTGTTGGTGCGGGGCGTGGGACCGGGACTAGCGCAGTTCGGCGTGGAGGATGTGCTGCCCCGAACGGAGATCGCCGTGTTTTCGGGAGACCGCGTGGTGACACGCAACTCCGGCTGGTCGGCCGGGCCGGAGCCGGCCGCAATCGCCGCTGCCGCATCGAAAGTCGGAGCATTTTCTTTGCAGTCCGGCAGTGCCGATTCCGCGCTGCTGGCCTTTTTCGCTCCGGGTGCCTACACGGCCCAGCTCACCGGGCCCGCCAACGTGTCTGGCAACGCTCTGATCGAGGTGTACGAGGTACCATGAGTAAAGTCGGACATCCCTCAACGTTCCGCGCCGGGTTGCAGAAAAATCGGCGACGATGGCCCGAGCAGTCCGGTGATACGCCGCCGCAGCGACTAAATTACTTGGAAAATGGGGTTGTGGCCCCGCCGCTTGCCGCTTGTTCTGATTCCAGTCTATCCATGATCTTCCCCCAATGGTTGCGTTGGTGGCTGGCCGTCGCCTTTGCCAGCGCCCTGGTCCGGGCTTTTCCCCCGGCGCCTTACTACACCCTATTCGGCCTCGTGCGCGATCAGGTGGGCGCGACGCTCAAGGTCGACGGGGCGGAGCTCATCCTGCTCAGCAACGGTAAGGAAATCGGGCGCGCCCCGGTCTCGAAGGATCTCCGAGGTGATTTCAACTACGAGCTCCGGGTCAGCGTGGACCAGAACCTTCCTGCGACGCGGTCCTACAGCGAGAAAGCGGTCGCCGCTGGGGGGCTGATTTCCGTCGTCGTGACGATGAACGGACAGCAATTCTACCCGATCGGTGTTTCCGGCTCGCTGCGTCCCACGGCGGGCGGCGAGCGCGTGCGTCTGGATTTGAATTTGGGTGCCGATACGGATGGCGATGGTCTTCCCGACGCGTGGGAGGAATGGCAGCTCTACATCGCCGGACGTCGGCCGGGTCCGAACGGCTGGGACCTTTCGCTCATCACGCGCGACGGCGATTTCGACGGGGACGGCATCTCCAACTTCCACGAGTACATCGCCGGAACTTTCGCCGCCGATCCTTCGGATCGCTTTGAGCTCCGCTTGCTGGGCAAAACCGCCTCCGCGGTGCAGCTCGAGTTCTTCGGCATCACGGGCAAGGTCTATACGGTGGAGGAGAGCGCCGATCTCAAGACGTGGACCGCGGTGCCGTTCGCTCTGGCCGCCCAAGGAGCGGAGCAGGCGCGTTACCAGGCGCCGGAGGTCGGCATCCGGTCGATTTTCGTCAAGGCCCCCGCAACCACGTCCCGGTTTTACCGATTGAGCGTGCGATGAAGAATTTTCTCCCGGCATTCCTCCTGTCCCTCGCGCTCTTTTCGAGCGCGCGAGCGCAGTGGCAGAACGTGACCTACTCCCTGAAGGCGGGCTGGAACTCGATCTACCTCCACGGCGACGCCAATCACGACACGATCGAAAACCTCCTCGTCGGCGCCCCGTCCGTGCAGGAGATCTGGCGCTGGAACCCGAACCCCAACCCCGCCCAGTTTCGCACCTCCTCGGTGCTGCCGACGGCCAGCACCCCCGAGTGGAGCGTGTGGATCCGCGGCAACACGACCCAGACCACGCTGGGCTCGCTCACGGGCCAGATGGCCTACCTCGTCAAGTGCTCCGCTCCGGCCACTTTTTCCGGCACCGTGCCGGCGGGAACCGCCAGCGGCACGTACACCCTGCGGGCGGCCTTCGGCAGTGTCGTCCTGACGTGGGCCAACGTGAAGGTCGATGCCAACGCCACTACGACAACACCGCGTATCTCATCGGTCACGCCCAGCGCCGTCGCCGGCGGGGGCGATCTCACCATTGCCGGCACCAACTTCCCGACCAGTGTCGCTCCGGTCATCACCCTGCTCAACGGCACGACCACCGTAGCCACACTGTTGCCCGGCCTTTCGCAATCCGCGACGCGGGTTTCCGCGACGGTGCCAACCGGCACTGCGCAAGGCACTTACACGCTGCGGGTTTCCTTCGGCGCCGATCCCGTCACCGCGACCGTCCTCCTGTGGAACAACATCACGGTCGGCACCCAGTCGACCACGACGCCGCTCCTCACCTC
>Ga0315902_10009793_pt1 | contig 12758 bp, 14 predicted proteins | sample LakEriMetagenome_9_FD_203523 | JGI IMG/M metagenome (GOLD analysis project Ga0315902, IMG submission 203523) | Freshwater fungal communities from buoy surface, Lake Erie, Ohio, United States - Buoy 12 MA117 | ecosystem: Environmental > Aquatic > Freshwater > Lake > Lake biofilm | place: USA... | reverse complement strand
ATGTTCGCTACTGGGTCGACCATCCGGAGACCTATCGCGTCGTCTACATGACCGAGGGCGTCACCCAGCCCGAGGTCAGCGTCTTTCTGGATGAGGCCGCCGACCAGTTCGCGCTGTTCTTCGACCTCATGCGGCGGGTCTGGGCGACTGCGTCGCCCGACGATGTCGAGGGTCGAACCCAGGCCCTGCTGTGCGGCCTGCAGGGTGTGGCGCACAACCTGGTCACTGTCAGCGGCTATGGCTGGGCGCCGGCGGAGCGTCTGGTCGACACCCTGGTGGAGGCCCTGCTCCCGCCCCGCCTGCCGCTGTGGCTCGACGCCTAGACGCCCTCGACGATCACGACCCGGTACTCGGCGCCCTTGAGCCGGTGCTGCAACGCCTCCTGGTAGGCGGGGCTGCGGTACCAGGCCTGGGCCTCGGCGAAGCCCGGGAACTTCAGGATGACCGTGCCGTCCGTCTCCGGCCCTTCCAGGACCTCCTGACGGCCGTAGAAGGCCAGGGGCGTGACGGCGTGACCACCGCGCGCCTCCCGCGCCTTCTGGCCGTAGGTAGCGAATTCCTCGGGGTCGATCATCCGCTCGCGGACAAGGATGACATAGGCGGGTTTGGCTTCGTCGGTCATGAGGGACTCCTGAGGGCTGGGCTCTGAGCCTAGCGTCGCCGGCGGACGCTGGCGACGTCCGCGCCTTGATCCAGGTCAAATTCCGACTGTCGGCGCCGGGCTAGCCTTTGGTCCCTGCCCGAAGGAGCGCTGCCATGTCCCTGATCGACGCCCCAGAGGCCCCCGGCCGGATCACGCGCCGGGCCGAGGCCATCGAGATCACCCTGATCCGACATCTGGACCATGCCGCCGCAACGGTCTGGACCTTTCTGACCGTCCCCGCCCGCCTGCCGGAGTGGCTGGCCCCGGGGGTGATCGACGCCCGGGTCGGCGGCCGGGCCCGGCTCGACTTCGTCGACTCCGGCACGGTGATAGACAGCGAAGTGACCGCGTTCGAGCCAGGAACGCTGCTGGAATACAGCTGGAGCGGGCCTGGCGAGCCGCTGAGGCCGGTTCGCTGGGCGCTGGACATAGAGGGGCCGCAGGCCTGCCGCCTGACCCTGACGCTCACCACGCCGCCCGAAGACGACGCCGGGCGCGGGGCCGCCGGCTGGGAGGCGCACCTGGAGATGCTGGCCGCCGCGCTCGAAGGGGTCCCGATGCGGTTCCCGTTCGAGCGCTTCAAGGCCGCGCGCGACGCGTACCGAGCGCGGCTGGCCTCAGCCTAGCCGGCGATCAGGATCCACAGCCCGATCGCCGCGAAACAGGCCGCCGCCGCCCAGCGGATGTAGCGCAGCGGCAGGCGGGTGGCCGCCGCCTCGCCGATCCAGACGGCCGGGGCGTTGGCGATCATCATGCCCAGGGTCGTGCCCGCGGCAACCAGCAGGATGCTGTGGAACTTCGCCGCCAGCGCCACGGTCGCGACCTGGGTCTTGTCGCCCATCTCGACGAAGAAGAAGGCGATGGCCGTGGTCAGAAAGACCGAGCCGGCCCGCACGGCGGACGGCGCCTCGTCGTCCTCGAACTTGTCGGGAATGAGCGCCCAGGCCCCGAAGCCGATGAACAGCAGGCCGAGAACCCACTTCATCCAGGGACCGTTCAGGCTGTGGCCGGCCACCGAGCCGATGGTGGCGGCCAGGCCGTGGTTGGCCAGGGTGGCGACCAGGATCCCGGCCAGGATCGGCCAGGGCTTGCGGAATCGCGCCGCCAGCACGATGGCCAGCAGCATGGTCTTGTCGCCGATCTCGGCGATGGCCACGAGGCCGGTGGAGACGAGGAAGGCTTCCATGAACAGTTCACCTGGCGGGGCCGAGCAGACAGACCATTGGCGTTCCGCACCCTCGGCCCCGCTGGCCGCGTGCGAAAGCCAAAGGTCTCGCCAGGTCCTCTCGGACTGAGCGCGCCATGGAGCCGGGGCTCCAAGTTTGTTGACGCGCTCCCCGCTGGGTATGCGGGCGGCTACTCCCCAGTGACGGGCGGCTGATAGCCCCGCGCCGACGTCAGCGCAAGCCTCAGAGGCTGCCGTCCGCCTTCGCCGCCGCGGTCAGCTCGGCGCGGAACTTCGGATGGGCCAGCCCGATCAGCGCCTTGGCTCGTTCGAAGGACGACAGGCCCTTGAGATCGACATGGCCGTATTCGGTGACCACGATATGGGTGTCGTTACGCGGCGTGGTCACCGGCCCGTCGAGGCGGGTGGTGATGCGCGAGACGGTTCCGTCCTTCGCGGTCGAATGACAGGCGATGATCGACTTGCCGCCCTTCGAGGCGTAGGCGCCCCGGACGAAGTCCAGCTGGCCGCCGGCGGCGCTGAATTGCCGCCCCGCGAGGTGCTCGGAGTTGCAGGCGCCCGACAGGTCGATCTGCAGGGTGGCGTTGACGGACACGACCTTGTCATTGCGGGCGATCACCGCCGGGTCGTTGACGTAGTCGACCGGCCGGCTCTCGACGGAGGGGTTGTCGTCGATGAAGTCATAGAGCGCCTTGTCGCCCAGGGCGAAGGTGAAGATCGACAGGCCGGGGTCGGTGGCCTTGCGCCGGTTGGTGACCACGCCCTTTCGCATCAGGTCGACCAGCCCGGGCGACAGCAGCTCGGTGTGGACGCCCAGGTCGCGGTGCTGACCCAGGGCAGAGCAGACCGCATCGGGCAGCGCGCCGATGCCCATCTGCAGGCAGGCCCCGTCCTCGACCAGACCGGCGATGATGCGACCGATAGCGTCATCATCGGCGCAGCGTTCGCGGGAGGGATTCTCGAACAGCGGCTGGTCGTTCTCGACGATGCCGTCGACCTGGCTGACATGGATCATGCCGCCCCGGACGCGCGGGATGTGCCTGTTGACCTCGACAATGACCCGGCGGGCCGAGTTCACCAGCGCCGAGCCGTAGTCGTTGCTGGCGCCGAGGCTGAAGAAGCCGTGACGGTCCATCGGTGAGACGGCGGTGACAAAGACGTCCATCGGCGCCGGCTGGCTCATCAGCCGCGGCGCCTGGCTGAAGGCGCCGGGCATGAAGGCGATGGTCCGACAGCCGTCCGCCTCGCCCCGGGCCAGCAGCGCGCGCTCGATCGGGCCGAGAAAAAAGCAGTGCGGCCGGATACGGTCCATCAGCTCGTAGCGGAGCACCGACGTCGCCGCGTGTGGCGTCGAATGGAAGTAGTAGAGGCGGACCTCGTCGATCTCCCGCGCCTCGGCCCGGGCGGCGATGGCAGACAGGATGGCGGGCGGCTCTGCCAGCGCCATGCCCATGGCCAGGCGCTGGCCGGATTCCAGCTGGTCGGCCGCCTCCGCCGGGGACAGACGCTTGCTCGCGTAGATCTGATCGAGAGTCATGTGCGGAGCATGCCATGAACCGACCGCCGCCGACGAGGGCCCAGGCGCGCGTCCAGGCGGGCCGCGGACGACCTCTGTTCGCTCATCACGGGAGTCCTGATCACAGTCCCGCGACCACGCGTCGCGGCCCTTGTCCTAACCCCTTGCAATGGTTGGAATGCTGGACGGCGTTAACCTTTTGCTAACGAAAAAAGTCGCCTTGCGGACGATCTTGGCGTTGACGAGTCATTAGGGGTCGTGGCCCCATATAGTGGGTTGAGGGGGCATACTGCCCACAACATGTAGGGGGTCGGGGACGGGTTTCTCGTCTTTGAACTCCCTGATTGGTCACGGGTTTTGGGACATGATGGGTGAAGTGGCGCGACAGATTCCTCTCGGCGAAGCCGCGGGAGACAGCGCCTGGGAAGCTGGACGTCCTCAGCTTTCGCTTGTGCGCAAGGTCGAGGTCGACCGCTCGCGCGACGCCCTGCTGACGGACTTCGGCAAGACCACGCTTGAAGACCGCTATCTGCTGCCCGGCGAGTCGTACCAGGACATGTTCGCCCGCGTCGCCACGGCCTATGCCGACGACGCCGAGCACGCCCAGCGCGTCTATGACTACATGAGCCGCCTGTGGTTCATGCCGGCCACGCCGGTCCTGTCCAACGGCGGCGCAGAGCGCGGCCTGCCGATCAGCTGCTTCCTGAACGCGGTCGGCGACAGCCTGGACGGCATCGTCGGCGCCTGGAACGAGAACGTCTGGCTGGCCGCCAACGGAGGCGGCATCGGCACCTACTGGGGCGGCGTCCGCTCCATCGGCGAGAAGGTCAAGGGCGCCGGACAGACCAGCGGAATCATCCCCTTCATCCGCGTCATGGATTCCCTGACGCTGGCCATCAGCCAGGGCAGTCTGCGCCGGGGTTCGGCGGCGGTGTACCTGGACATCCACCATCCGGAAATTGAAGAATTCCTCGAGATCCGCAAGCCGTCGGGCGACTTCAACCGCAAGTCCCTGAACCTGCACCACGGCATCTCGATCAGCGACGAGTTCATGCACGCCGTCCGCGATGGCGAGAAGTTCGGCCTGCGCTCGCCCAAGACCGGCGAGGTCCTCAAGGAAGTCGACGCCCGCGCCCTGTGGCAGAAGGTTCTGGAGCTGCGTCTGCAGACCGGCGAGCCCTACCTGATCTTCTCCGACCACGTTAACAAGGCGATGCCGAAGCACCAGCGCGAGCTGGGCTTCAAGGTCCGCCAGTCCAACCTGTGCAGCGAGATCATGCTGCACACCGGCAAGGACCACCTGGGCGTCGAGCGGACCGCCGTCTGCTGCCTGTCCAGCGTCAACGCCGAGACCTTCCTTGAGTGGCGCGACGAGCCGCGCTTCATCGAGGACGTCATGCGCTTCCTCGACAACGTGCTGGAGGACTTCATCCAGCGCGCGCCGGTCGACGCCAGGGCCGCCGTCTACGCCGCCCAGCGCGAGCGCTCGGTGGGTCTGGGCCTGATGGGCTTCCACAGCTTCCTGCAGGGCCAGAACGTGCCCTTCGAGAGCGCGCTGGCCAAGAGCTGGAACATGCGGCTCTTCAAGCACCTGCGCCGCGAGGCCGACAAGGCGAGCGTCAAGCTGGCCGAGGAAAAAGGCGCCTGCCCCGACGCCGCCGAGCGCGGCGTGATGGAGCGCTTCTCCCACAAGCTGGCCATCGCCCCGACCGCCAGCATCAGCATCATCTGCGGCGGCACCTCGGCGGGCATCGAGCCCATCCCGGCCAACATCTACAGCCACAAGACCCTGTCGGGCACCTTCGCGGTCAAGAACCCCTATCTGGAGCGGCTGCTCGAGACCAAGGGCCAGAACACGGCGGCGGTCTGGGACACCATCCTGGCCAACGAGGGCTCGGTCCAGCACCTGGACTGCCTGAGCCAGGACGAGAAGGACGTCTACAAGACCGCCTTCGAGCTGGACCAGCGCTGGATCGTCGAACTGGCCGCCGACCGCACGCCCGACATCTGCCAGAGCCAGTCGGTCAACCTGTTCATCCCCGGCGACGTGGACAAATGGGACCTGCACATGCTGCACTGGCAGGCCTGGGAGCGGGGCATGAAGAGCCTCTACTACCTGCGCTCCAAGTCGGTTCAGCGCGCCAGCCACGCCGGCGCCGAGACCGTCGAGGCGGTCGACATGGCCGGCAGCGCCCGCACCGACTACGAGGAATGCCTCGCCTGCCAGTAGGCCTTGAAGCCCTTCCCCCTGGAGGGGGGAAGGGTTGGGATGGGGGTGGGACGCCGTCCGCCGCCAAAGCGGTTGAAGGCGCCCCCGACCCGCTCACTCCGCGCCCATCCTGAACGGCGCCGCCCCCAACCGACCCCGCTCCGCGGGGCCACCTTCCCCCTCCAGGGGGAAGGACATCACAAAGCCTCACCCGCAGCCCGGCGGCGGCCTCCAGTCCCGCGTGTCCGGCGCCTCCAGCCCCAGCGCCGCGCGGCGCGCCTCCAGCCCGTCCGGGTCCTCGACCTCGCCGGCCGTCCACTGGCCGCGCCGGCACACCGGCTGGGTTCCGTAGCGCTGGGGCCGGCCCTCGAGCACGGCCAGACGGTCGTACAACCCCGCGTACCAGCCCGCCTCGATGTCGCCGGTCCCGACCAGCGGGCTCATCCGCCGCAGGGCCTCGCGCATCAGCCGCCGGTCGCGGACGGCGTGGATGACCACCAGCCAGGCGGCCTCCGCCGCCTCGGCGCCCACCAACGACCGCGTGAACCAGCCGCCGTCCCGGGGCAACAGGGCCCGCAGCGCGGCCTGGTTGCGACGATCGACGGCCTCGACCCACCCCCAGGCCAGGCCCAGCGCCGCGCCGCGCCCGGCGCCGTCCAGTCGCGACAGGTCGAGGTCGTAAAGCGCCGCCCGCGCCGCCTGGTCCAGCCGGCCCAGCCGCACAAGGCGCTCCGCGTCGGAGGCAGGGGGCGGCAGGGCCTTCAGCGCCGCTTCCTCGGCCGCGATGGCCTCCCGAACCGGACGGACGGCGTCCCGCGCCCGGGCGCTGACGGCCGGGGCGTCGGGAACAGACACGGGCCCCGCCGCCACGGCCGGGGCGGGCAGGGAGAGGGCAAGGATCAGGGTGAGGACAAGACGCGGCATGGGACCCGTTATCACCGCGCAGGGGCGCGCCCTACTGGGCAACCCCTACCCCGCCGGCGCCAGGGTGATGTCCACCATGATCTCGCCGGAGATCGCCTCCAGCGCCGTCTGGGCGGACGCGGCCGCGAGGCCCGGCGGCAGGCGCAGGCGGGCGTCCAGGTGGAACAGCGGCGCGCCGGAATAGGGCTCGGCGCTGACCCGGGTCTCGAAGCTCTCGATATTGGCCCCCAGGTCGCTGAGGGCGGCGGTCACCTGGCTGACGATGCCCGGCCGGTCCTGGCCGACCAGCGACAGGGCCAGGGCCTCGCCCGCCGCCTCGACCGCCCCGGTCGCGGCCGGCGCCAGCCGCACCTCCAGCCCCGCCGCATCGACCGCCGCGACCGAGGCGCGCAGGGCCTCGACCCCCTCGGCCGGCAGCTCGACCAGCACCGAGCCGACATAGAGGCCGCCCAGCCGGCTGAGGTGGCTCTCCAGCCAGTTGCCGCCCGCCGACAGCACCGCTGCCGCCAGCGCGCGGGTCAGGCCCGGCCGGTCGCTGCCCGCCACGCTGAGTACGAATTGAGCCATGGTGGACCTCCCTGCGATGGGGGCGGTGGTAGCATTGGGGCGTGCGATGTCGCCAGTGCTCGCCGGGCTGGAGACGTCGCGGCAGGAACGCCGGGTCGCGGTCAATGCGGCTTTTCAATGCGGGGCCATGTCCACGCATGGCGGACAATCAGCAGCAGCAGGGCGACCTCTACAACAGCGCCGAAGACCATATGCACCCAGGCCTCACCCACCAGATTGAACAGCGTGTAGGGGATGTAGATGGTGGCCACTGACAGGTTCGCCCAGCGATTCACCTTGGGTGGCAGCGAGATGGACAGACAGATCATCAGGGCCGGTATCGCAACGGATACAAGGCTCGCCAAAACAAAACCCTGATTGATTTCAAACAAAAATACCCTTCCGTCAATGATTTCACTGATGGATCCGGGCATGTAGAGGTGGAAGTAGTCAACGTAGATGTAGAAGAACATGAAGCTGGTCCACAGGGATGCGAGCTTCACGTTCACGCTGACCCTGAATTCCTCCAGGACGTACTGTCGCTTGGGTTGGGTATTCATTTCAGCCGCCTTCGGTTGATCAGGGTATTGCCGGGCCCGTCTGTCGCGGGCGACAGCGCAGGCAGGGACGAGCCGGGTGGAGAGGGCCGCCGCAAGACAACGGAGCCTCTGCGTCGCGGCATGCTCAGCCGAGGCTCCGCTTGCGGGCCATGATGAAGGGGCGGCGATCATTGCCCCTGGACGCATGGTTCTCGGTGGTCAGGACTTCGAAGCCCGCCGCGCCCACCCTCTCGCGTAGCTCGGTCTGCCGGAAGACGCTGACGTAGGGCGCCTTGCCAATCAGGCGCATCCCCGGCAGGGCAAGACTGAGAAGCGGGTTCATGTCTCCAAGACAGGGCGTCTTGCTGATGAACAGCCCTCCCGGGGCAAGCAGGGCGTGGATCCGTCGGAGCGTGCCCGGCACGTCACGGACAAGGTGGAGATAGTTGAACCCAAGAACCGCATTGAAATGGCCGGTCTCGCGTATCGAGTCGTCCGCGGTCGCGACCTCGAAGGCGAGGGCCGGTGCGGGGCTGGCGGACAGCTTCTCCCGGGCGATCGCGATCATTCCGGCAGAGATGTCCGTGGCCAGATAGCGCTGCACGTCGCCCGCCAATCGCAGCGCCGTGCTGCCGGTCCCGCAGCCCAGTTCAAGCACGTGGTCGTCCGGCCGCAGCAGCGCTCTGGTCCGCTCAAGGGTTCGCTCGTAGCCGCCCTGATCGGCAATGGCGTCCTGGGCGTATTTGCGCGAGATCCGGTCCCAGAACCGCGCGTCGCTGGCTGTACTCATGTTGAAGTGCTCCTGTGCGACGCCGAATAACATATGCACAAATCGAGTGAATTGCCGAAAAATGCACCCGTGATATACGCAAACGCATGAGCTTAATAGACTGGAACCAGATCCGCGCGTTTCACACGACGGCCGTCGCCGGATCCCTGTCCGCGGCGGCGCGCCAGCTGGGCCTGACCCAGCCCACCTTGTCCCGACAGGTTCTGGCGCTTGAGGCCGATCTGGGCGTGTCGCTGTTTGAACGGCGGGGCCGCAAGCTCGTGCTGACCCGGACCGGACTGGAGCTGCTCGATCACATCCGGATCATGGGCGACGCGGCGGATACACTGGTCCTCGCCGCCAGCGGACGCGCTCAGGAGATTGGCGGGCGGGTCTGTATCTCCGCCACGGATACCTATGCGGCCTATCTTCTTCCCGAGATCGTGGCGCGCGTCAGATCAGAAGCGCCTCAGATCACGATCGCAATCGTCGCCTCCAATGCATTCAGCGACCTTCATCGCGGGGAAGCGGACATCGCCATCCGCCACGTCCGACCTGACCGCCCTGGGCTGGCCGGACGACATATCCGCGATACCGAAGCGGGATTCTATGCCTCCGAGGACTGGGTTGCCCGTAATGGCATGCCCAAGGGGCCGGCCGATCTGGCCAGGGCCGGCCTGATGGGCTTCGATGACCCCGCCTTCGCCGGCTTCCTGCGCGAGATCGGCATTCCGATCGCCACCGAGGATTTCCGGATCGTGTCGGAATCATCGGTTGTGATCTGGGAAATGGCCAGGCGGGGAATGGGGGTGGGCGCGATGATGCGCGAAGTGGCCGAGCGGACGCCAGGGATGGTGAAGCTTCTGCCGGACATGGCGCCGATCTCGGTCCCGATCTGGTTGGTCACCCATCAGGAACTGCAGTCCAGCCCCAGCATTCGTCTGGTCCAGGCGATCATGGCCGACGAACTGGCGCGGATGTAGGGCCGGCGGCGGCGTTTTCCGAATCGGGACGGCATGATTTACGGTCGGCTCCGAGCGCTCGGCGAATGACCGGTCCCGGCGCTCGCCGGGATGCGTGGGGCTGCGGAACCCCCTCGGCGCCCGCCGCCTAGTTCACCGCCCCCACCGCCGCCGCGCCGCCGGCCGGATCCGCGATCCAGGCGGGCCAGAGGTCCTGGGGCCAGGCGGCGATGACGTGCAGGCGGTGGAGCTCGGCCAGGGTCTGGCGCAGGGCGACGGTGGCGATGGAGATCTCGCGGAACTGGCCGGCGGCGAAGCGCAGGGTCAGGGCCAGGCGGTCGCCGGCCGGGGCGATGGTGACCTCATGGACCAGGCCGACAGTGGCCTCCGGGCCCGGGCGGACCGGAGGGGTGGCGCCCATGGCCTCGACGGCGGCGCCCTGTTCCCAGGACTGGCGGCCGGGGTCCTCCAGCGCCGAGGCGGGCGGGGTCAGCATGGGCACCAGGGCGCCGACCAGCCCCCGGCACAGCCGCTGGGTCAGCCACAGCCGGGTGGCCGCGCCGTCGGCGTCCTCCGCGTCGAGGGCGATGCGGTCCTCGGCCGGGTCGTACAGGAAGGAAAACCGGGTGATCTCGGCCATGGAAGGTCCGGGCGTCCGTGCGGCGTGAGGCTCCTGCCTAGCGCCTTCGGCCGCCCGGTCCAAGCCCGGGCGCGCGTGGTCGGCGAACGATCAGAAGCGGGTCAGGCTCCGACAGGGTCGGCGCCGGATCGACTCGGGCCGCGGCCCTCCTACCGCTCCCAGCCGGGCTCGAACGGGAAGCGCTGCGCCCAGAAGTCGGTCAGGCGGGGGTCGGCGTCGACGCGGCGGACCACCGGCGCCATACCCGTCGCCTCGCGGTAGAAGCGGTTGCGGCCGGGGCCCCAGCGGCTGACCACCGTGACGTAGAGGTCGAGCACCGACATCTCGTCGCCCAGCAGATAGTCGCCGGCCGGGGTGATCTGGCGGTCCATCATCGCCCAGCAGTCGGCGATGCGTTCGGCGGTGGCGGCCTTGACCCGGGCCTGGGCGTCCGGGTCCGGGCCGGCCAGCCGGGCGGGCTCGTCCCGCACCCAGAACATCGAATAGATCGCCGCCGGGATGCAGGTCATCCAGCGCAGGAACTGGCCGCGCCGGGGATCGTCGACCGCAGGGCCGAGCCGGGCGGCGGGGTGGGCGTCGGCCAGCCAGGTCAGGATGGCGCCGCTCTCGGTCAGGATCTCGCCATCCGGCAGGACGACGGCCGGAATCTGGACCAGCGGATTGACCTTGCGCACCCGCTCCAGGATGGCCTCGTCATGCTCCCAGGTCGCTCCCTCGACGAGCGTGTACTCAAGCCCGATGAGCGTCAGCGCGGCCTCCACCGCCACGCTGCCCGACCCCAGGGCGCCATAAACCGTCAGCATCGGGTCTCTCCCCGTCCGCCGCCTCCACCTGATGTCAGGCGGAGGCGGCGTCAAGGCGCGCGGCGGGGGGGAGCCGGCGCCTCGGGGGGCGACCTCAGGGGCGCTGCGGATAGACGCCCTCGTAGGCGACGCACCAGGACACGGCGAGCACGGGGCTCTGGATATTGACGGGCTGGCTGCCGCCGGCCGGCTGGAGCACGCGTGGGTTCATCGGGACGACAGGCGTCACGGTCGACGCCGCGTAGACCGGCGAGGCGCTCGGGAACAGGCCGAGCATGGCGCCGCCGGGACTGGCGCCGGCCGGACCGGTGTCGTCCCCGTTGAAGCCATGCGTGTGCATCGGAAGTTCGGTGCTCAGCATCGTCCGCGTGGAGGACCCGACCGCGGCGCCGATCGGCAGGTTGGCGCTGTAGGAGACCGGCATCCGCTCGCGCAGGTCCGGCAAGCCGAAGGTCACCTGGCCATCGCCGCCGTAGGTCGTGCCGTAGAGGCTGTAGAGGACATTGTACTGGCTGATCGACACCAGCTGGCCGTTAGCCGCAAGCCAGCCGTCGGGGCACCAGCTCATGCCGAACTGGAACAGCGAGCCGATGTACTGGTCGACCTGGGCGGCGGCCGGGGTGGCCGTGGCGAGGAGCCCGGCGACCGAGGCCGCCGCGGCGAGGGATTTCAGCGACGTCATGGCGCGATCCTCCTCAAGGCCGGCTCGGGTAGACGCCGGTCATCGACACGCACCAGGTCATGGACAGCACCGGACTCTGGGTCGAGAAGGACTGGTTCCCCCCCGCCATGGAGACGACCTGGGGGTTCATCGGGACGTCGGGCGTCGAGCTCGGCGCGGCGTAGATCACCGTGCCGGTCGGGAAGGTGGCCAGCGAGGCGCCCGCCGGACTGCCGGTGGTCGGCCCGGTCGGCGCCGCCACCACCAGGTGGTTGTGCATCGGCATCTGCTGGGTGGTCAGGGTGACGCTGGCCTGGCCCCAGGACGTCCCGACCGGGTAGGTCGCGCTGGCGCTGACCGGGGCGCGCGCCTGCAGATTGGGCAGGCCGAAGGTCTGGACGCCGTTGCCGCCGTACTGGATGCCGAACAGCGAGTAGAGCGCGGCGTTCTGCTGGATCGAAATGGTCTGGCCATTGGCGGGCAGCCAGTTCTTCGGACACCAGTTCATGCCGAACAGCGCCAGCTGGCCGACGAACGGGTCGGCCTGGGCCAGCGCCGGCGCGGCGCACCCGAGACCCGCGGCCAGCGCCAGCGCCGCGGCGCCGGTACGAAGAGTCGTTTTCATGGAGAGCCTCCCTTTTGGTCCCTGAACGGTAGCGGGTCACCGCCGATGGCGGTGGCGAATCTCGCAACCTGAAGTAGGCTCCCGTTGTGACGGAATGTCTACCCCCGCGCGAACTTTTCGCGGAAAACGATAGTGCTCTCGCCGTGGACCAGGGCGGGGGACGCCTCGGCCGGCGCCCGGGGCGAGACAGTTATCCCCCGGCCACTCACAACATATTGGGTGGGTGCGTTAACTCGCCGCTAGATGTTGTCCGGTTGACTGGTATCCTGTTCTATCAGTCGCCTCGAATCCGTCCGCGTCCGCCATAGGGATACCAAGTCGCCGTGACCGCCCCGTCCAAGCTGATCACCCTGCCCGGCCTGCTCACCCCGTCGGCGGCCTACAAGCCGTTCCGCTACCCTTGGGCCTTCGACATGTGGAAGAAGCAGCAGCAGGTCCACTGGATGCCCGAGGAGGTGCCGCTGGGCGAGGACATGAAGGACTGGGCCGTCAATCTGAGCGACAGCGAGCGCAACCTGCTGACCCAGATCTTCCGCTTCTTCACCCAGGCGGACATCGAGGTGCAGGACAACTACATGGAAAAATACGGTCGGGTGTTCAAACCGACTGAGGTCAAGATGATGCTCGCGTCGTTCGCGAACATGGAAACCATCCACATCGCCGCCTATGCGCTGCTGCTCGAGACGATCGGCATGCCCGAGAGCGAGTTCGCCGCCTTCCTCGAGTACGAGGCGA
>Ga0315902_10009790_pt1 | contig 12760 bp, 13 predicted proteins | sample LakEriMetagenome_9_FD_203523 | JGI IMG/M metagenome (GOLD analysis project Ga0315902, IMG submission 203523) | Freshwater fungal communities from buoy surface, Lake Erie, Ohio, United States - Buoy 12 MA117 | ecosystem: Environmental > Aquatic > Freshwater > Lake > Lake biofilm | place: USA... | reverse complement strand
TTCCATAATCGCAAATTATTTTTCCATCTGATGGATGACATCGGCTGTTACACCCGTGAAACTAAAACCACCGTCGTGGAAAAGATTTTGCATAGTAACCATACGAGTAAGATCACTGAACATCACCGCAATATAACTGGCACAATCTTCTGCACTCGCATTTCCGAGCGGACTCATTTTTTCTGCATAATGAATAAATCCGTCAAAACCTTTTACACCACTGCCAGCTGTTGTACGGGTCGGCGACTGAGAAATGGTGTTGACACGTACTTTCTTTTTAGCCCCATAATGGTAACCGAAGCTTCTTGTAACACTTTCCAGAAGAGCTTTGGCATCTGCCATTTCATTATAATCCGGGAACACACGTTGCGCAGCTATGTACGTGAGCGCAACCACACTTCCCCAGTCATTGAGCGCATCCAGGTCCCAGGCAGTACGTAATACACGATGCAAACTCATGGCAGATATATCCAGTGTTTTGCTGTTCCACTCATAATTCATCTCGGTATAATGCTTGCCTTTCCGAACATTCAGACTCATTCCGATAGAATGTAAAACAAAATCAATCTTTCCTCCGAAATGTTCGATCGACTTTTCAAAAAGATTTTTCAGATCCTCCATATTGGTTACATCAGCACCAATGACTGGAGCGTTTCCACAAGCCGCAGCCAGCTTGTTGATTTCGCCCATGCGCAAGGCAACCGGCGCATTGGTCAATACAATTTGTGCACCTTCTTCATAACAACGAAGTGCCGTTTTCCAGGCAATGGACTTCTCATCCAATGCCCCAAAAATGATGCCTTTTTTCCCTTTCAGTAACTGATGACTCATATGCAGTTGATTTGCGCAAAAGTAGGAAAGATGATGGAGATCAAAGTGCAGACCTCTGAGAAAACAATACTACCATAATATTATGGCGGCTCAAATAAGTGCCGACATATTTTGCAATCCTTTTTCCAGTACAGATCCGATCATTGCGTCCATAAATATTCCGTAAAACCGTTCCCATGGGTACCATTTCAGCGGATATTCAAGAAACCACTGTACTTCGGTAGTTCCGTCATCAAGCGATCGTAAACGAAATCCACCATCCGACGGATTCATTTCTTTAAACACGTGATGCAATTGTATGATGCCCGGCTGTCTTCCCAGATAATGAATTCTAGCAATCGAATTACCGTCATTTAAGCGCCACTCCACATAAGATCCCTGTTTTGCAGCTACTACTCTTGCAGTTGTTTTTAGCCCCTGAGCATTCGATTTCCAAGGCATCCAGGTATCCCAGCCTAGCAGATCAGAAAGGAAAAGATCAACTTTTGCACTGTCCGCTTTTAAAATTACTCCACGGGTTACTTTCACAGACGCAGGCATAAACAATCCAATGATCGTTGTAATAATCAGCAAACCCAGAAAACCGCTCAGTAAAAGTTTGATATACCTCATTTGTTTTTTTACTCATTTATTCCCAACGGAAAACCCGTACTGCTATTGTATAAGTTATCAGGCCCCAGATGAGCAGAATTCCGATTTGAAATCCGCAATCATTAAGATGCATTCCTTCAAATGCTATGTTTCGCATGGCTTCATTCAGATGTGTAAGGGGCAGAAAGCGGCATATGGGCTGCAACCAGTTAGGAAAATTTTCAATGGGGAAAAATGTTCCGGCCAGTAAAAACTGAGGCAGTGTAAAAAGATTGGCAAAAGGCGGAATTATACTTTCGGTTCTTGCCAGTCCGCTCACTACAAACCCAAAACCCATGAACACAATCAGACCCAAAAAACTCAAAGCAAGCATTTCCAGAAAAGTTAACCAACCATTTACCAGAGTAAATTGAAAAGCAAAATGACCAACAAGAAGAATAACTACAGCTGTTATCAGCTGAAACAGAATCCGTGCCAGTCCTTCTCCTAATAAAATTGAACTGCGGTTAACAGGGGTTGCAAAAAATCGTTTGAGAACAAGAGTTTGCCTGAGGTTGAAAAAAATAAAAGCAACCCCAAATACCCCCGCACTGAGCAGCGAAAAACCAAGCTGACCAGGTAAAATAAAATCGATCGTACGGTAAACCCTTCCGGGCATGGGGGGTAAGACTTCAATTTTTGCATAGGTGGGCCGTTCGGGATTAACCTGCTGATCAAGCTGACTTATCAGGTCCCTCAGGATGGTTTGCAACAAACCCAGTTTATCTGATCCGGCCGTAGATGTATGCAGCTTTACCTCAAAAGCAGTTGCAGAGGAAGCTCCTATGGTAGGATGTATATCCAGAATCGCCGTTATCCTGCCCTTTTGCAAATCAGCCAGCAGCTCTTTTTCCGGTTTATGCTGGATGCGGATGGATTTATGAACCTTTAATAATTGATAAAAAGCATTGTTTGATCCTGTATCAGAACCAGCTTTTATTCCAATGCGGAGGAGTACGGATCCTCCTCCCACAAAACCGAACACCAGTATGAAGATGAGCGGAAAGGCAAAACTAAAAATAACCGCACTCGGATTGCGAAACAACGCACGTAGGCTGGCTTTACTGATCGACCACAATGCCTTAAACTGACTGTAATTCTGAGAGGAGGTCATGAGGTGCAAAACTATTTTATTCCTTTCGGTCAGGTCAAAAAAGTTTTTCCGACTTTTGAAAGATGGTTAAACACGAGACCTACCTGCTTTTAGGAAGCAATCTGGGAGACCGGGTCGCAGAACTGGATAAAGCCAGAATTCTGATAGAAGAGAACATCGGTAGCGTCCGTCAACAATCCGAGATTTACGAAACCGATCCCTGGGGAAATAAAGAACAACCCTGCTTTCTAAATCAGGTACTGGTTGTGCAAACGAACCAGGATCCTCAGGCATTGCTGAACACCATCCTATCCATTGAAAAATTGATGGGCAGATTCCGCACAGATAAATTTGGTCCGCGGATCATAGATATTGATATCCTTTTTTATGACGAGCTGGTAATCCAGTCAGATACTCTCTGCATCCCACATCCGCTTCTGCACGAAAGACGTTTCACCCTTCTTCCCCTTCAGGAAATCAATCCTTTAAAAAAACATCCATTGTTCAACCAAACAATTGAAGCGCTCCTTTTAAAATGTTCCGACCGGTTAAATGTGGAAAAATTCACTCCTGTTTTCCACAATCATTAAAGAAGTCTGTAACCTAAGTCTTGTTCCTTTAACTTGCCGGAACTTCAAATCAGGCGAACCTGAACAAACTGCATGGACTATCAGTTTATCACCATAGAGGGAAATATCGGAGCAGGCAAAACAACACTGGCACGCCTACTAAGTGAGTACTATAAATCAAGGCTCATCCTGGAAGAATTTGCCGACAACCCATTTCTGGGAAAGTTTTACGAAAACCCGAAACAATATGCTTTCCCGGTAGAATTATTCTTTATGGCAGAACGCTATAAACAACTGAAAGACCTGTTGCACACTAAAGATCTCTTTCAAGCGCTGACCATTTCCGATTATCTTTTTACCAAATGCCTGCTGTTTGCCAAAGTAAATCTACCGGCCGATGAATTTCGGTTATACCAAAGCCTTTTCGATATTATTCATCAGCAACTGGTACATCCCGACTTACTGATTTACCTGCATGCTCCGGTACAAAAACTGCAGGAAAACATCCGTAAAAGAAACCGTTCCTATGAACAGCAAATACCGGATGATTATCTGTTTAATTTACAGGAAACTTATACCCACTATATCAAGCAGCACAATATAAAAACACTGTTCATCGATACTACCCATGCTGATTTTCTCGGCAATCCAGAACATCTGCAAGCCGTTATCGATGCACTGAACCGCTCCTACCCGGAAGGACAGCATTACCTTACACTTCAATAGCCAGGTATCGATCATATATAAGAGCGCAAATGAACTAGATTTGCACGGTGAGCAGAACACTTTCTTCAGATCCTTTTATTTCCATGCGCATTCCTGAATTTCGTGCGTTTATCGTTGCCCGTTTTTTATTTATCATGGGGCTTCGCATGATGGGCACCGTTACCGGCTGGTGGATGTATCAGCTCACAAGGGATCCTTTATCGCTCGGACTCATTGGACTTTCAGAAGTTATCCCGGCTGTATCACTCGCATTGTATGCTGGCCATGTGGTTGACCGTACCGATCGTAGGAGAATGATTCTTCGATCTGTTGTATTGTATGCAGGATGCGCCGGAATTTTATTTTTATCCTCCATTACTCTCGATGAGGGCTACAACAATGTGTTTACTGCCATAGCAGCGATGTACATCATTTACTTTCTGACCGGGGCGATCCGTGCCTTCAGCGGTCCTTCTTTCGGTGCTGTAATCTCTCAGATTGTTACACTTGAAAATCTGGCCAATGCAACCGGATGGAGCCAGGGTACCTGGTTATCGGCATCTGTTATTGGCCACGCAGTTGCCGGATTTCTGATTGCCGGCAGTGGTATCAGCGGAACATTTTTTTGCATCTTTATACTAATACTCATTTCCTGGGGGCTTTTTCGGACCCTTCAGCCAAAATGGCCGCCCACACAATCTGAAAAAAGAACCTGGGAGAGTGTGAAAGAAGGGATCCGTTTTGTAGCAAAAACAAAAGAAATACTGGCAGCACTCAGCCTGGATTTATTTGCCGTCCTTTTTGGAGGAGCAGTAGCGTTGGTTCCCATTTTTGCTTCAGACATTCTGCAAGTTGGTCCAATTGGCTTCGGTTGGCTGAATGCTGCGGCTGATTTTGGAGCCATTCTGATCGTTATTTTACTGCTTATTTTTCCACTTCAGAAAAATCAGGGAAAAATCTTATTACTGGCCGTTGCTGGTTTTGGCTTATCAATTCTGGTATTTGGCCTTTCCAAATGGTTCTGGCTTTCGTTTACTGCCTTGTTTTTCAGCGGGATACTCGATGGAATCAGCATAGTGGTGCGCGGAACGATTTTACAGTTAAAAACCCCGGATCATCTGAGGGGACGAGTTATGAGCGTAAACAGTATGTTCATCAATTCCAGCAACGAACTGGGACAGTTTGAAAGCGGTGTTGCCGCCCGGCTGATGGGAACGGTGCGCTCGGTTGTTTTCGGAGGCTGCATGACCATGGCCATTGTTCTCATTACCTGGTTCAGAGCCCCGGAACTTCGAAAATTAAACTACTAAGTGTTTGGACATCAGATTAATCCGCAGGGATCAGATTCCGGAATTGGCAAAAAATTGATATGGAAAGAATCTGAAATCAACGTATTTTACAGCCGTTTCAACTGATACCAAAGTATGAACCGTAAGTCATTTATTAGAACATCCGCATTTGCATTTGGAGGAATTGCCCTGGCCAATCAACGTTTGATTGCAGAAATCCTGAATGAACCTACCTGGAAGATTACGATGCTGACGGATCAGATTGGAATTTTCTCCGATAAGGGCGGCACTATTCTTTTTTACATGGGCAAATCCGGCAACGTTGTTGTGGATTCTCAATACCCCGAGCAGGCTGATATTCTGATTAAAGAAATCAAGCAAAAAAATAATTTTCCTTTCGATCTTTTAATCAATACCCACCACCATCTTCCGGCAACTAGCGGCAACATCTCTTTTCGCGGAGTAGCCAAAAAAATTATTGCACATGAAAATTCCCGTATAAACCAAATCCGGAATGCACGTGCCCTGAAAGAAGAAGGAAAACATGTATATCCAAACCTGACTTACAAGGATAGCTGGTGTGAAAAATTCGGTAAAGAATACGTTTGTCTTTACAATTACGGAGCAGGCCATACCAACGGAGATTCCATTGTACACTTTGAACATGCAGATATTGTACACATGGGTGATCTGGTATTTAACCGTCGTCATCCGGGCGTGGATCGAATGGCCGGAGGCAATCTTAAAAACTGGGTGGAGATTTTATCAAAAGTATACCTGACGTTCGGCAAAAGAACCAAGTTTGTATTTGGTTATGCGGCAGAAGGATACAGTGTTGTTGGAACAAAAGAAGACCTGAAAGCCTTTTCCAACTACCTCTCGCAGTTGCTTATATATGTTGAGAATGAAATCAAAAAAGGAACACTGAAAAAAGAAATTGTTAAGGCTACAGCCATTCCTGGTACACCTCAGTGGAAGGGTGATGGCCTGGAAAAAGTTCTTGGTGCTGCCTACGATGAGCTCACCTATTTCGAGATCCCGGAATAATTCTTTGATTGTCTTTCAAAACGGATGCACATCATTTCCCCCAGCGAAATGTTGATATATTCATTCCTGCCAGATCCAGCACGCGATCAACTACAGTAGCAGCCATCTCTTCTAACGTTGCAGGTTTGCTGTAAAATGATGGAGTTGCAGGACAAATAACTCCCCCTGCCTCTGTGATCGTTCCCATATTTCGAATATGTATCAGATTGTAGGGCGACTCCCGCACTACACAAATCAGTTTTCTTCTTTCTTTTAAAATAACGTCTGCGGCTCTCGTGATTAAATCGTTTGAAACACCGCCCGCAATACGACCCAAAGTACCCATGGAACAGGGAATTATAATCATCGTTTGAAACTTGCCGGAACCAGAAGCAAAAGGAGCTGTAAAATCGCGATTGTCATAAAAACAGGATTCATATTCCCTGTAGGATTCATCTGCCAGTTCGGTTGCCCATACTTCACGTGCATTTTCAGTCATTACAATGGCTAATTTCTCCCACTGGCTTCGGATAATGGTGAGCTTTTGGAGCAACTGACGGGCGTAGATTGAGCCGCTGGCTCCGGTTATGGCGACGACAATATTGTGCGACAAGATTCGTTACTTTGATGTACAAAACAAAAATAGGATGGAAAAGGTTGCATCTTCAGTTCTGTTTATTTTCCTGATCTGCTCATCATTTTCTGCCAATCATCCGGCCGGCGAAAAAATCCAATGGATCAGTTTTGAAGAGGCTGAAAAAAAATTAGCTGAAAAAGAATTGCCGGTTTTGGTTGACATCTACACCGACTGGTGTGGCTGGTGTAAGGTGATGGATCAAAAAACCTATTCAAAATCAATTGTGGCGGGCTATCTGAATTCTAAATTTTATGCAGTCAAATTCAACGCTGAGAGTAAACAACCCATTACCTGGAGAGGCAAAGTATATAAATACAATCCCGAGCAAAAATTACACAGCCTGGCAAAAGCTTTGATTACCGGAGAAATGGGATTTCCAAATACTGTATTCATAGCTAACAAACAGGCTGATCCGCAATCCATCGCCGGGTATCTTACACCCAAAGATTTACAGGTCTTTGTAACGTATTTTGGGGAAAGCAAAAACAGAGAAGTCGATTTTAATACCTATGCCAGAAATTTCAAACCGAACTGGTAAGTCCGGAAAAAGCATCTGAATGTTAAAGGAAGATTTATTTTGTACCAAGCGTTCCAGACTCCCATTGCACCCGAAGGGATTCAAGTACATAATAGGTTATAGGACAGAAACCTGCATTCTTTAGTGTCAGATGTGGTCTTTTCAGAAACACATCTTCATCCGTATACGGAAAGCGGGCGCAATCAGAAGGCCGGACATCATAGATAACACATTGATTCTTTTCACCGAGAAACGGACAAGGTGCTTTTTTAAGGACATAATCTCCCTCTTCATCAATCTGCAGATACTGATCAATAAATACACTTTCCCGGAGGTTCAGAAACTTACTGATCCGGCGTATATCCGGCGTTTTAAAACGGGGAGAGTAATGCTTGCAGCAACTGGCACACTCCAGACAATCTACCTTTGAAAAAGCTTCTTCATGTAAATCCGGCAGCCGGTTCAGGATTGCTTTTTTCCCGGCCTGCTGTAAAATACGGCGATAGGTTTTCTGATGCCCTGCACTTTTCTTTTCCCAGTTCTGAAGGATCTCTTCTGCCATAAAACAAAGAAAGGGAATTCAGCGAACCTGTTCAAAAATCCCTTTATAAGAGGTTTTGTTTCAGACTACTTTCACAACCTATCCCCAAAACCTTACAATTGTTTTTCAGACACCTGTACGACCTTATTTTTGCACTTCTCTATACGGGCAGAGGCAGTTATAAAATACCAGACAGATTTAATCTTTGATCATTATGAGTTTATTTACAGAGCAGCAGCAGGAATTTATCGGACGGCATATCGGTACAGTCGGATCTGAAGAGAGTATGCTGAACACCATCGGAATCTCTTCCATGGAAGAACTTCTAAGCAAAACAATTCCGGACTCGATTCGAATAAAAGAGCCCCTCTCCCTACCCGCACCCTGCAGTGAAGCTGCTTTACTTAAACAACTCCGGGAAAAAGCCGCTCTGAATTATGTATATAAAAACTACATCGGTCAAGGTTATTACGGTACACTCACACCTTCTGCTATTCTGCGTAATGTTTTTGAAAATCCGGGATGGTATACACAGTATACCCCGTATCAGGCTGAAATTGCACAGGGAAGACTCGAAAGCTTACTGAATTTTCAAACGATGGTAAGCGATCTGAACGGACTCCCCATTTCCAACGCATCTCTGCTGGATGAAGCGACTGCTGCCGCAGAAGCAATGAACATGTTGTTTCACCATATCAATCGAACCGATAAGGCAGAACGTCCGGTATTCTTCGTTGATCAGCATGTTTTCCCTCAAACCCTCGATTTATTATACACAAGGGCCACCCCGCTGGGTATCGAGATCCTTGTTGGCGATTACAAAACCTATCAGCCAGATCAAAAACTGTTTGGAGCATTACTTCAGTACCCGAATAATCTTGGATCAGTTGAATCGTATTCAGACTTTATAGAAGCTGTTCATCAGCAAGGGGGTACCGTTGCTTTAGCAACCGATTTACTGGCACTGACGCTGCTGAAGTCGCCCGGCGAACTGGGAGCTGATGTTGCTTTCGGATCTGCACAGCGGTTTGGTGTACCCATGGGCTTTGGCGGACCGCATGCTGCATTTTTTGCTGCGAAAGATGATTTCAAACGATCCATGCCCGGAAGAATCATTGGAATCAGCATTGATGCACAGGGAAAGCGGGCGCTTCGGATGGCTCTGCAAACCCGTGAACAACATATCAAACGTGAAAAAGCCACTTCTAATATTTGTACTGCTCAGGCTCTGCTGGCAAACATGGCAGCTATGTATGCCGTTTACCACGGACCCGAAGGATTGAAAAAAATTGCAACCAGAGTGGCACAATTAACACAAACGGTTGCCGAAGCATTGCAGGAAAGAGGCTTCACCCTTGCATCGAATTATTTTTTTGATACGATTGCCGTTCAGGTACCCGACTCTAAGCGAATTCACGATAAAGCAGAATCACAAAAAATAAACCTAAGAGCAATCAGTGATGAATGGATCGGCATTTCAATAGATGAGACCACTTCTCCGGAAGATTTATTTGACCTGATCAATTGTTTCGAGAATGACCGTGATCCGGTTGCTTTTGAACTGATTGAAACCGATTTAAAACATATTCCATCTTTCTTACGGAGATCCGATACCTATCTGAGCCATCCGAATTTCAATCAACACCACAGCGAAACAAGAATCATGCGCTACATCAAGCAGCTTGAAAACAAAGATTTATCGCTGAACACATCCATGATCTCTCTGGGAAGCTGTACCATGAAACTCAATGCAGCTACAGAAATGATTCCCGTAAGCTGGTCTGCTTTCTCCGCCCTGCACCCGTTTGCACCTGCGGGCCAGACTAAAGGATATCAGGAAATCATCTCTGAACTCTCCGACTGGCTCTGCCAAATAACTGGACTGGATGCCTGCAGCATGCAACCCAACAGCGGCGCTCAGGGAGAATATGCGGGTTTACTCACCATCCGCAACTATCATCTAGCTAACGGCAACGAACACCGCAATGTTATGCTGATTCCCATTTCTGCTCACGGAACAAATCCGGCCAGTGCAGTAATGGCCGGCATGAAAGTGATTGTAGTAAAAGCTCTTGAAAACGGCTATATCGATATAAATGATTTTCGTGAAAAAGCGGTTCAGCACAGTGCGCAACTTGCTGGCACCATGATCACTTATCCAAGTACGTACGGTGTATTTGAAGAAACCGTAAAAGAGATTTGCGATATCGTTCATCAGCACGGAGGACAGGTATATATGGATGGTGCCAATATGAACGCACAGGTTGGTTTAACCTCGCCGGGTATGATCGGAGCAGATGTTTGCCACCTCAACCTGCATAAAACCTTTGCTATTCCCCACGGCGGAGGCGGCCCCGGAATGGGCCCCATATGTGTAAAAGCACATCTGCAAAAACACCTACCCGGACACACTTCTTTAACTACCAACAATAATCGCATAACGGGTGCCGTTAGTGCTGCTCCCTATGGCAGTGCTTCCATCTTACTGATTTCCTATGCTTATATCCGTATGCTCGGAGCCGAGGGGGTTAAAAGAGCAACCGAGTATGCGATCCTGAATGCCAATTACATGAAATCCCGCCTGGAAAAAGATTATCAGATTTTATATACGGGAGCAAACGGAACCTGTGCTCACGAGTTCATTGTTGACCTTCGGCCATTCAAACAATCTGCCGGTATAGAGGCGGAAGATGTTGCAAAAAGACTGATGGATTACGGATTCCATGCACCAACAATGAGCTTCCCAGTTCCGGGCACCATTATGATAGAGCCTACCGAAAGTGAAGATAAAGGGGAACTGGATCGTTTCTGCGATGCCTTATTGAATATAAGGGATGAAATACGGGCTATCGAAAACGGAAAAATGGATAAAACGAATAACCCGCTTAAAAATGCGCCCCACACTCAGGAAGTGGTTACTTCCGAAGAATGGAAACACCCCTACAGTCGTCAGGAAGCAGCTTACCCTTTGTATTATGTAAGTCAGAATAAATTCTGGCCAAGTGTTGGCAGGGTGAACAATACACATGGTGACAGAAATCTGATCTGTACTTGTGAACCTGTAAGTTCCTTTGCAGAAGCATAAGGCAAAAAGAAAATAAAGAAATACTTCATGGAAGGCAATATTATATCTATTGCCTTTTTTAATTCAATTCACGGATCGTTTGAAAACACAATCATTCTTTTGTCAGACCACAACCATGGAATTGAATGAAAGTATCTCAAATCAGACAAACATCTATCCAAACCTCGATCACAATAAACTGCTTCCTCAGCGAACTTTATATAAGTAAGAATGCATACTTAAGATGCCAGTAAAAAAAGGCAATCTAAGATGTCCTTACAAAAATCGATACATCGTTGTAAATATTTCAAACTTAAAAAGAGCATATCTTTCGTTGAACTGGGAACCAGTAACAAACTGAGTTTTTTAAAAAATTTATAAAAGAATAAGCCCTTTCAAGGAATGTCAATAAAAAAAACGATCCCCGAAGGAATCGTTTTTCAATAGTTTCTGTCCGTCATTAATCTCCGATAAATACTTTTCTGGTTTCAGTCCAACCATTTCCATTTAATTGAAGAAAATATATTCCCGGTACAACAACACCTGTTTGTAATTCTATTACAGATACTCCATCAACAACCTGATTTTGCTGCTGATAAAGCACTCTTGCATTGATATCAGTTAGCCGAAAGCTTACAGGAGTACCTTTCAGAGAACTAATCGAAATTCGAATACGACCCGGTCCGGAAACAGATGATGTCCATTTAAAAGCCGGTCTGCCTATAGATGTGAATCTAGAAGAAGCAATCGGAGCAGTTAAAACATAACATGTTTGTACCGGGAAATGGTCGCTTGTAGTGGTGGCATAATTCGGTATCCAAGCTTGAACCTCAGATCTCAAAACCTTTGCCGAACCGGGCACATAAAACCGGTTCATTTCATTGGAGATAACCACATGGTCAATAATGTCAGGATAGGATGACATGGAAGGAATGCCCGCTAAACTCAATGGCAATGTTACCGTATTGAAGTTTACAAGATCCTGCTTGAATGAAATCCAGGAAGTTGTGGTATCGGGGAAAATCTGTGTAGTGATGGTTTTATCCAAATCATCGTTAAAGTCACCCAAAACGATCACATTCGAATTTCCATATTGTACATTTAAAGAATCTCGTAATTCATCTGCACCCGCCTTTCTTCTATTATAAGAAACGACGAAATCGCTTGTATTGGCCTTTGCATGAACCACTACAAACTGAATCCGCTGTGTCGTGCCATTCATGGTAACATCGGCCTCCATCAAATAAGGGAATCGGCCAGTACTCCAGTTGTAGGAGGCATTCGCACTACCACCCTGACGCAATACGCCATATTGCCTGATTCTGTTTACACGAGATGTGCGAAAAATGAAAGCTAGTTTTTGTGCGCTGGCACAGGAAGTCGTTGTTGAACCGTTGGAACAAAAATCACTTACGATAAAACTATAACCTGGCATCTGATTCACAATCGTTTGCAGTCGAGGAACACTTACAATTTCACTCAAGGCATAAACATCGGCATTAATGTTTTTTAATACAGTCTGGACGTTTTCTTGCTGAAGGCTATCATTTGTAGGACCATTTGCACCTCCAAACCATTCGATATTCCAGTTTACCACCTTTAACGTATCTGCAGGTGGCGGTGGATTGCTGTTTCCAGATAAGCCGACTCTGGAATTCGACCAGGTACCGGAGGCAAAGGCAACTCTTCCGGTGTAGACATTACTAATTGCCGGAGGAACAAATCGCACAGAAACCGTTTTCGATGTTTGTACTTCGGCCGAAGCATAAACGAGGGAAGGAGTAAAAGTTACTCCATCTTTTGATAATTGGTAACCTACAGGAGCAGTCAGGGTTAGATCAGAAAAAATATTAGTGGC
>Ga0315902_10009789_pt1 | contig 12760 bp, 9 predicted proteins | sample LakEriMetagenome_9_FD_203523 | JGI IMG/M metagenome (GOLD analysis project Ga0315902, IMG submission 203523) | Freshwater fungal communities from buoy surface, Lake Erie, Ohio, United States - Buoy 12 MA117 | ecosystem: Environmental > Aquatic > Freshwater > Lake > Lake biofilm | place: USA... | reverse complement strand
TGGGATTTATGTTCCCACACTGGTCTTTATCTGAATTCGCCACAGGATCATCCTCCAATTGAATACGAAAGCAACGATTGCCGGCGGATAGTCGAAGTAGTCGTTCGAGTCTACCTGTTTTTGATTTCTGTCGATCCTAGCAATTCACCAATCGAATCTCAAACGAACTCATTTGCAACCATGGAAAACCATCCGTTCATGGCTTTGCGTGTTAGGATGGCTAGTTTGGCCGGGCTTCGCGAGAAGGCTCATTTGAGATCAATCCGCTCCAGGTGGGGAGCAAGGGCTTTTTCGAGCGATGCCATGGCATCGACCATTGCATTCTGAATCGCTGGCCACTGGTTCTCGGGGCTACGGTAACCTCCGTCATGAATCGCAAATTTGATACGGCATGCCCTCTTGTCGTCGAGTCGTTCCCAAAGCAAAGCATTGCCAAATATGCGTTCAATCTCGGCTCGGTGTTCAAGGAGCTGAGCAAAGATGCTTTTATTCTGGTTTACGTCGCCACGGTCGATGTATAGCTCCGTGGCAGTTTCTTCTTGAGTGATGACGTAATTGAAGCCAATACCTCGTATCCCGGTGCTTCCCCCAAGCCAATGATACGAACCGGGTTTCAGGTGGCCGTGGCGAGTTTTTCGAGTGCGGCAGAGAGCGACGAGTCCCTCCCAGAATCGAAGTCTTTCATCGTAACGCTCGGCCCTCTTTTTGCGGACGAATTGCTCCTTCTCGCGAATTTGAACCTGATACTCATTGGCTTCTGGCAGTGGGATGATTTGTTCGACATCGACCAAGCGTTTGTTTCCATCGAGATAGGGGCGAAGTCGGATACAGCGAATATCGATTTCACGATCGCGAAGCCATAAGACGGCGGTGGTGAGTTCCTTGCCGAAGTCCTCCGATACCAGAATGATCCGAACATCTTGAGCAAAGCTGCCCTCTTCGGAATCTTCCCATCCGAGGAAGGCAAGGATTCGGTTTTTCGCTTCCCCAGATGGCTGGCCCTGTCTTCCCAGGTAGTCCGAATGGATCTGCTCGGCTCTCTCCAATGTCATCGTCGAAACCATGGCCGCGTATCGTATCGCTTGCAGTTCCATATGGCCGCCATCGGTGGTTCTCTTCAGCTCGATCACCACAAGGTTCGCATCCCGATCGATGGCAAGCAGATCAATTCTTCTACGGCTATCTTCCCAATCACCAAATTCCTCGGTGAGCACATAGAGATCATCTCCAAGCACATCGATCTGCGAACGAAGCATCCGCTGGATGTCATCGCGCTCCCTGATTTTCATTTCCGAGAAGGTTGTCTCTTGGATCGGACGGAAAGAGTCCGAAGTCATCTCATAGAGTGGCATTCCGATGATCCCATGATGTCGATGGCCAAACATTGATAGCAGCAGCTTTCGCCGCAGATACCGAGGAAGTATAGCTTGTTCACTGAATCATGCGATAAGAAGTTGATGATGTCTGAAAGACCAAGGTAGTGGACCACTCCATAGTCCATGTGCGTCATGAATGCTTCAAGCGCTGTCGCGACCGGCTTTGGGTCTGGTGAAAAGAAGAATTGGTCCGCGATTCGATCCACTTTGCCCCCCTGCTTTACCCCGGAGCGATGCCTCGGAAAATCCAAAGGGGTGAGGTATCGCAGAGAAAAAGCGAGAGACCCGCTGCCGCCGTATGGAATCGGCTTGCGAGGAGGCTAGACCGACTTAGCCTTCAGCGGAGACCGCATATCCGATCGAAAATCCCATCGGTGATCGCGAAGGATCGGAGGCCACGAAAGTGAGTGTATAGTACCGGCCACTCATCTCTGGAAAACTCCCGCTTCAGCTCGGCAAACTCAATAGGTCTGGCGAACGATTTCGTTCTCTTCACGGGACACATGAATTTCCACTCAGGGTCAGGTTTCGCTTTGTCGAGTATCTCCCATATAAAGCAGAACCCGATCCCCACAACGTAAACCAGCGCCTCATCCCCTGCCTGCGCTGTCTTGCTGCAGCTCCAACGCATGATATGGGTTTGTGTCACATCCTCCGGAGAGTAATCCACTTTCGTTGCGAAAACATAGCGAGCCACAGGACACTCCTTATTGCAGGATATTCTCACGATCGTGAGGTTCATCCGAGAAAGATTTTTGGGGGTATTCAGATCTCTCCGAAGACTAGCCGATGGGATTCCTTGCGGCGAAGATCTATCGAATGGGAATGGCGCGAATTTAGTTGAATCATTTCAGCGAGATACTCCATGTAGACAGGGCGCAGGGACACCTCACCTATGCGACCTCCATCAAAGGGGTCACTCACTTCAATTCTCGCTTCTCGGGCCAAATTGCTGGTTGCTGGATAGAGGATGGTGCTCGTCTTTGAGCGTTGGTCGCCGATGGCATAGATAACCAACTGGTATAGCATTTCTCTTGGTAATGGATTCTCCCAAAGATCTCGGTATTTAGCATCGAGTAGGGCTATTGGTTTTTTGTTTTGCAGGATAGCGAAATCCGGTCTAGGTTGTGGTGATTGACGCCGCTGTGGGTTGAAAGCCGGTTTGAATCGCATCATTCCATGCAGTGTATGCTCATCTTGGACAGACAATCCCTCGAGGTTCTCTCTTAGAAACCTTGAAAGCAGAGCCTGGAAGAACCGGTTCATATCGAATAGAAAGCCGGGTAACGGAAAGGAGTTCTTGCTGCCCCTTAGAACGATTCCTTTGGCTTCCATAAGCAACTGAATGATGGAGAGGGCTGGCACATAGGCCGCAGTCAGGCGATTCAGTTGAGCCTGGGCTTTCTCGAAGACTCGTCCATCCAATTCGAGGCGAGATACCTGCTCATCCATCTGATTTGCCAGGCGCCGAGATTCCCTCTTCAGCTCCAGGGGGCCTGCAATCCCAGCTCCCAGAAGAAGCCCTGCCATTAGGATTCGGTTCAGCAAGGTATTCTCGAGTCTCGGAAAATGCCGGCAGGGTAATGCGGTAGCCACCAATCCACCGCGTCTGGCCAGCTTTTCCACCTGGATCCGCCCACGGGGAGAAGCCAGCATGCGTTCTTCCCCAAGATAGGATCGCTGCAAGCCCCGGTGAAGCAGTTCCTGTGCCTCTGCATTCAATTGAGCAACCAGTAGATCTTCGATTCCGCGTTGCTCGTTGTCGTGGTGCGTATCCTCGGACAGGTGAAGTTTCCGAAGGCCGTAGGCATAACGTAGTAAAGTCAGGAGCGAACCGGACTTCACTTTTGGAAGAATCGTGACGCTCAAACGGCCGATGTTTATCCTTCCGACGAAAGATCGTGTTGTGATTTCAAGACCTTGTCTAAGTTCCTGGAGCTGAAGTTTTCCTGTTGCACAAAGCTGCTCGACGGATTTGCGGATGACCGGAGGCCCGTCGAGATAAAATCCCTCCAGTTGGGGGCAGGTCGCAGGCGAGGCTGTTTCCCACTCGGAAAGAGTGATAGAGATTTGACCCTCGCCGTTCATTTCTCGGACTCCTCGGAATCCACCTCCTCGTCGAGATCTTCGTCAGTGACTTCCGATTCCTGAGATGACACCGCCTCAGACGACGCAGAAATCTCCGGAAATGGCGACAGGATTGCCTGAATGAGGTTCGCTTCCTGCCCTTCGTCAAACAGTTCGCTGCAGATCCGCTGTTCGTTGGTATCCACCAATTGGTCACCTAGAATTGTCGCCAAAGTTGCATAATTCTCGTAGCAATATTCTTCCAGAAGTGGCAGGATGTCGTCGCGAAGGACACGCCGAAGTGACGCGAGATCTTTCAGTGCTGAGCCACCATGCATCAGGTAAGAGTGTCCGATCTGTAAATTTCTTGCATCGCGACCAATGTTCTCGCGGATTCTCGCATTGAGAGATTCGAACCAGGCCCTCAGCGGTATACCAGCAACGGAAGCGTCCTTGAGGACAGTGCCATCGGGCATCAGCTCGACAAATCCGAATCGTCTTCTAAGAGCGGCATCGAGCAAAGAGATCGAGCGGTCTGCGGTGTTCATGGTCCCGATCAGAAAGACGTTGGTCGGGACGGCGAATACTTCTTGGCTCACCGGCAGGATGACGCGCTTGCCTCTCTTTTCTTTCTCTAGGATCGTCAGCAGTTCCCCAAAGATGCGTGGGATATCACCGCGATTGATTTCATCAACAATCAGATAGAAATTTCGATCGGGTGAAGCGATAGCATCGCGACAGAGTTGCTTGAAAACTCCATCTCGAAGCTGAAAAGTTACCTGGCCATCTGCCGAGTCAGGCCGGAATCCCTCTAGGAAATCCTCATAGCCATACGCGGGGTGGAAACAGCAAAGTCTTACCAGCCCTTTGAATTCTCCTTGTCCAGTGATCACCTGCTTCTGGTTGTGGTCCAGAGATTCAAATGGCTTTCCGAAAGCCGAGTGCGAAGCGAGTTCCAGGGCAGCCTTCTCGGACCAAAAGGTTTTTCCGGTCCCGGGAGGACCGTAGAGAATCACTTGCCCTTTTCGGTCAAGTACGGATTGAATGCGCCCAAGGATTCCTGATAGACGTAGCGGGCCTTTGGGGCCAGCTTTCAAACCGGAGGGAGTGGCTGTTTGGGACGATTGCAACCGCTGCTCGATCGCCAGAAGGTTCTCGGGGAATCTCTTCAGCTCGCGAAATGTCGATTGAAGTCCATCTTCCGGATGGGGCAATTGCCAGGATTCGATCGAAAGCCATTGGATTGGCCTTTGATGGCTGCAGATCTCCTCGGAGTGGAATTGATACTCTCCGGCGATCCGACCGATCCCAAGGATTGTCTTACCCTCTGCGGCCAGGACCAGATCGCCCTCTGTCAGTTCGAAGACGAATTGGCAGATTTGCGTGCAAGCGCGACCGATGGCTGCGGGACTGCGGGGATATTCCTTTGTCAGCAAATCCTTCACTTTCTGGTTGGCAGCCTGCTTGGACTCGATTGCGGAGAGATCTCCGAGCTTCCGCCAACCGATTCCGACAAAGTTCTGGTCCCGCATCATGGGCCATTGGCTGTCCTTGGATTCCCCAGGATGTGTGCCGACTCGCCAATACTTGTGCACCCCTCCATGCATGGAGTTGATGACATTGGACAAGTGGTTGATCGGCATTCCCAATTCCCGCGTCATTTGTAGGAATCGGCCTGCACAGTTGTACCGACCGTCCTTGGCCGGCGGTAACTGCAGAAGCTTCAGGAGATGGAAGCGTTGATAAGCAGGACTGTGGTAGTCATCCAGTTTGTTTGGGTAGAGGAGGCTGAAGTATTTATGTCCCCAAGATAAGGTGCTCACATCCGGAGCCAGTTCGTCCATCTGGTCCTGAAGCCCCGCATAGTCTTCGTCCCCTGCCTGTTCCGGGAACGCATCCAGCAGAGCGCAACCCTTTACCAATTGGTCGCGATGCGAACGGGCAATCTCGATTGCCTCTTCTTCAGTGATATCCTCCGGGCGATTCTTTGGCTCGCTACCGGCTTGCCAGTTACCGGTTTCCTTCCGGCGGAAGATTCGAAATTTCAGCGCACTACCTCCTGCGATGCTGCCGAAATTTCGAGTAGCAAACTCCTCATCATTCTTGAATTCCAGCCAATAGACCAAGCAGTCGCGATTTCGATGATCGTGCATGAAGGTAAGAAGGGAAACGCCATCGAGACCTTTCAGTACATCGGGTCCGAATTTGTCGCGGAACAGTCGGTACTGGCGCTCCAGTTCCTTGCTCGACTGGACGTTTCCTTCGCGGTCAAGTTCCTGAAAGCGTTTCTGGATCGCGTCTTTCTGTTCGGTGCTGAGCAAAGGAGTAGCGTAGTGAGTCGATATTCGTTTGACTTGGCTCATTGTTTGGCCGAATTCATTCTTCCATTCCTGCCAGCCATTGGCCGATCTCCCAAGAATTGCAGCAGCGGCAGCGCTTGGGGAATTGAAGAGATGGTCGACGACGAAGCGATGTTGCTCCCCCGAGCGTTCCAGGATCCCTTGGCTCAGTAAATTCTGATGAACTGCTGTGACGATCGACAAAGCAGAGGGGACAATCTCGCGGCGAGCCAGCGATCCGGCCTGAACGACAAACCCCTGCTCTGTGAGAAACCCTCTCCCGGAAGCGTCTTTCCCCTTGATTTCAAATAGTTCCGGATCCGCTTTCATGAGAGCCTTGCCTGGATTGGATGTGACGAATAGAAGGCCATGACCGGCTTCTCAGTACTCGGACTGGAACAGAATCCGCCGAATTCCTTTCAACGAATCACTGCAGCCGTCAACTTGTTGCGAATGTTGAATGTACTTATGCGATGCGTCGGAAGGCGATAAACTGCTCCTCGGAATTCGATTCCTGTGAACATGGAGTATACTTTGTTCGCAAAGGGGCATGTTGGTCATTCGATCCACTTTGAAACGGCCCTTACCCCATTATTTCAAGCAGTAGCCAGAAGATTGCGAATGGATTCATCGGCGGATGGCGGATGCAAGGGCCATCGATGTCTCGAAAGTGAGTCTTGAGAGTCGGGACCGAATATGAGCAAGCATGAGACGCCGATGATCCGGAGGTACTGGGAATCGATCGGCGGTACGCTGATCGAAGAGTTCCCTGCTGTTCGAAGATGTGAAGGCGTCGGACAAAGATTGATCGATGCCATCATCGTGCCATCGTGGCCCCGTCAAATCGCGATGCCAGGCGAGGTTGCCTTGAAGGGTGAACAGATCATCATTGTCCAGGCAAAGGCCTCGCGTCTCGGGATGTATCTCATGGGGCAGGCGCTCTTTTCGTTGGAATTGATGAAACGCTTCGAGCCGGCATCCATCCGTTCGATCGCCCTATGTTCGGCGGATGACCTCGTGCTCCGACCTATGCTGGAGCGGTTTCATGGCGTTGAGGTGGTGGTGCAAGGAAGCAGTTGATCAGGAACCCGACAGCCACATCCAATCAGATGTCCTTTTGGGACCTCAGGTCAGGGCGAAGTGATGGCGAGACCGGCGAATTGGCCTCGGCTCGGCGTCATGCGCGCGTCACTTTGCCCTTCCTCTCGTTTCGTTCCTGTTCGGAAATCCATCCAAGCAGGGCGCTATCGCGGAGTGATCCTGCATCAACCCAATCGAACTCATCGGCTATGCCGCCATCATCCACCGGTGCTTCCCCTTCGCCGCTTCCTGGTCCTCCCGCCCCGGCGAGATTCAGATGGTTGATGACCAGAAGGGCATCGAGCGCACTGATCTGGAAATCGCCACTGACATCGAAAAACGGCGGGGGTGCCTGTCCGATGCTTTCGATCGGCCGAGAGCCATTCAAATTCAGTTCATTGATCACCAAGAGGGCATCGATGGCGGTCACCACGCCGCTGGCGTTGACGTCGACGGGATTTGACTTGTTCTGAAGACGGCTGCCAGCAACCGAGATCACCACCTGCGTCGGTAAGGACTCCACGCCCTGTTCATTCGAAACCGCATACTGAAAGCGGACCTCGCCCTGAAACAGTGCAGCGGGAGTGTAGTAGATTGCTCCAGCGACAATATTGAGTGTCCCGATCGCCGGAGGCTCGATCACCCGTAGTGTTTCCCGGACGATCGGCGAAAGGATCGCTTGGTCGTTCGCCACCACATCCATGGTGAGCGACGTATCGCGAGACGTGCTCGCGAAATCGTCGATTCCCTCAGGACGGTCAAAAAGTGTCATTTGCACTCGGCCCGTATTCGACCAAACGCCGCTTGCGTCCTGTACGCGGTAGGTCAATGAGTCATCACCCAGGCGACGCTGGTTGGGCGTGAAGAGAATCTTGCCATCCAGCACCTCCGCCGATCCACCTTCCGGCAAGGAAAGCAACTGCAGGCTTTCAGGATTCAGAGGGTCGTCGATATCGGTGTCATTGGCCAAGACATCAAGAACGATTGGTTGATTGATCGCGACATCGAAATCGTCATCTCTGGCGTATGGAGGGTCGTTGACCGCTTGCACAGTCACCTGCAACTGCCTGATCGTGACGCCATTGTCATTAGGCGTCGCCAGATTTAGGTCCATGCCTGCATCCTCGACGGTCACCGTGATGATCGCCGTTCCGAACCGATCAGGCTTGGGTTCGAAAACCAAAGTCCCCGTCGTATCAGCCTGGTTCCAGAGGACTCCCATCGCTCCTGTCGCTTGGTAATTGGTGAAACCAGAGACAACGTCCAGCGCGCCATCCCGATTCATATCAGCGACGATGGTATGGACGATTTCCCGCCCAGGGGTTTCGTAGCTGTACGCGATGGGGGCTGCGAATTGGCCTTCACCCTGCCCATGGAGTACATAGACCTTTCCTGCCCATGAAGTGGTCACCAAGTCGGTTCTTCCGTCCTGATTCAAGTCACCGGAGGCGACATGGCGAGCATTGGTGCCTGCGGGGATGGAGGCAAGGGGCGTGAAGGTGCCATTCCCGTCATTCAGAAGGATCGTCGCTTTCGAATCGATGTCGTTGATCGCGGCCAAGTCGAGTCTGGAATCTCCGTTGAAGTCACCAGTGCTGAGTCCCCAGAGCCGATTGTCGACAGGGTAGCTGGAGCTGACAGTCAGTTTTCCTGTCCCATCGCCAAGTAGTACACGCACAGTACCGGTTTCCAGCAGCGCCACTGCGGCATCGGTGAATCCGTCTTGGTTCCAATCTCCTACAGTCAGGCCGTAGGGGCCGCCCTCGTGAGGTGGTGGTGTCCCGGCTGGCCCAACATTCACCTTAATTGGGTTTTCAAAGCCTCCTGTCCCAGTGCCCAGAAGGACACTTAGAAAATCGTGGCGAATGTTGTTGGCGATCAGATCCAGTTTTCCATCGTTGTTGAAATCTGCGGTCGCCAGGTAATAGACTCCAGTTGTGGCGGGAAATACGTTGCCATTTCCTGTGGCGTAGGTGGTAGCCGCGGAAAAGGTTCCCTGGGCATTTCCGAGGCGGGCCGTCACCACATTGCTTTCGCCATTGGATACAGCGATATCATCCAGGCCATCGCCGTTGAAATCGCCCGCCACGACAAAACCTGGCTGACTGTTCATCGGAAGACTTAAGGTCGAAGGGTAGCCACCCATTCCATCACCAAACGCCACTGTCACGTTGTTGGTGAATTGGTTCGGAGCGGCCATGTCCAGGTACGAATCCCCATTGAAATCACCAACTGCGATACCACGAGTCGTGTTTCCCGCAGTCACCAGGGTAGGTGCCCCAAGCTTTCGATCCAACTGCACCATTGGATTTCCAATGAGCTGGGGCGAGTTGCTAACTGCTGAGATGCGCAGAGCTTGTTGTTCTGTCCCTCCGGCGGTGATCCCGCTGAGAGGGATAGCCCGCGGCCCGAAGTCTTCATCGACGGAGAGATTGTCTAGGAAATCGATCGTAGGAGGCAGGTTGATGGTGGTCGAGAAGAGGCCGATCATCGCCGAGGCTTGCGGACCGAGTTGCCTAAGCGTCTTCAGATCGGTTCCATCAATTTTTGCCGAACGCAGCCATCGCGAACCATCATCGGCGGAGACATTCCAGTAAAGATGCGTCCCCGCAGCATTGAGGTCGATGTCGCCTATTCGTCCGAGTGTTTCCTGGATGAGCGTGACGGTTCCCGAGCCGTCCAGGTTGCTTCTGTAGATCGCGCGGCCGGTAGTGCTGTTGTAGTGAAGAGATTTGGAATAAAAGATCCTGCTGGAGTTTGGGGCGATCGCAAAGGTGGAGGATTGTCCAGTGGCGAAAAGAGGGGCATCGCCCGAACCATCGGGATTCATCTTCCGGATGCCCGTAAAGCCAAATGGAGCTCCGCCAGTTGTTGGGTAGGTCGAGTAGATCACCTGCCCGAGTGCTGGGACAACTTCCATATCGGGTACGTAGTAGGGACGCTGTGAGAAAGTGGAGACCTGCGTTCCATCGGCCGAAAGCTTCTGCATACCGCCCGGAATGGAACCTGGGGCGTTTACCTGAAGGTGATGGGGAGAGACGAAGATCGATTGGTCGGCAGGATCGATGGCGACGGCTTGGACGATCGTTCCGAGTTGGGTGCTGTTGAGCGTTTGGAGGTTGGTGCCGTCGGCGTTCGATCGCAGAACGACAATTGGTTGGTGCCCCTCCCAGGCGGCGACAGCAACCCGACCGCTGGTCTTGTCGACATCGAACCTAGGCGAAGTGTAGCGCGCATCGAGGCTAAAAAGATGTTCCGCTGGCCCACTGCCGTCGAGGCTTCGGAAGACGGCAGGCCCTTCGTTCCAATAGACCCATGTTACGTCAGTCGCCATGAGTCGACGGGATTCCAGCGACTCCAATCGAAGGCCTCTTCCACGCATGAGTTCCGTCCTGGAACTTCTGGTCGATCGTCTCCCCATCAGACACTCCGTTCGATCTGGCGGTACTTTTAGATAATCTCACAAGGCGGTTCTTCATCGCATGGGACCATCATACTAGAGGCGGACGCGACCGAGGAATGTTCTCCAGCTTTGCCGATTGAGCCGTTTACCACTGAAATTGGGGCGAGATTGCGCCCGGCGGTGGATTCCTCCGCAGGAGGTCCAACCTCGCCATCCACCATCTGGCGATGGTGGCTACCGCAAGCGATTGGTACGTTCTTCTTTGATTTCTTCCATCCCTTCGTAGCCACCGCCGCCCGGCGGTGGATTCCCCCCCTGCTTTTCCCCGGAGCGATGCCTCGGAAAATCCAAGCAATAGCCTTTCGCCGATCTACCGGCGAAAATGAAAGGTGGAACCACCGGTTGGAAAGGAATGCAAAAGGAGATTCCGGCGATGTCTTCCGAATCGAACACCCCTGAAGATGCACCTCCCCTGGAGCGTCATCCGCTCGGCCCCGATCACCATCTCCTGGTAGGTCGACTGCCAGCCTGGCTGCTCCCCTCCAGCGACCAATTCGATTCGCTGTGGCACATGCACCCAGCCGACTACACCAAGATCCTGATCCATGGCAAACACGTTCTGACACCCCGCTGGCAGCAGGCGTACGGGCGCGATTACCTCTACAGTGGCCAGACCAATGCCGCTCTCCCCGTACCAGCGATCCTCGAGCCCTACCTGACCTGGGTGCAGACCATCCATCCGAAGCTGAACGGGCTCCTCTTGAACTGGTACGACGGGAAGCTGGGCCATTACATCGGCAAGCACCGCGACAGCACCAAAAACCTCGATCCGGACGCTCCGATCGTCACCATTTCCCTCGGCGAAACCCGTACCTTCCGCGTCCGCCCTTTCCAAGGCAAGGGAACCATCGACTTCCCCGTACCCAGCGGCTGTGTGATCGTGATGCCCTTTGCGACCAACCAGAGCTGGATGCACGAGATCGTCAAAACTACCAAAGCCACCGGCCGCCGCATCTCCATCACCGCTCGAGCCTTTCAGCCATAGTTTTTATAGACTGCTTTACGCAGCAGCATCCCAAGCCGATTGAGGGCAGAGAGGTTCCCGCATCAGCCATGTAGCCGAACTGCGGCCTTGCAGCTTGCTCGACTGAGCCTGACGCTGCTGGTCGCTCTGAAGGCAATCCCAGCTAAGGATCTTTCCATGAATTCCGCGGCTGCCGAAGAGACCTGAGCAGCAGACGCGTGGTGAGGATCGCTCCGATCAATATCGGAGGAATAATCAGAAGAGGAAAGAGCGTGAAATAGAGCCCCAGGCAGAACAGGATGATCGCAATAGCCGAGAGCAGGTAGATCAGGATTGCGATCCATTTGCCTGCGAAGGCTATTGCATCTGGTTCGTCCGGCCAGCGCCAGGTTTGAGTGATCTTCCGGGTAACGTAGTAACCTACCAGTTCCCCGACCACCGGAAGAAGCAGTGGCAGTATCGCCCACGACACAACGATCACCACGAGGTATGGAATGCGGATAACCAACCCCACCAGGGCGATTAACAGTCCAGCTCCGATTCCAAATCGTTGGTTCATGATCTGAAAAAGTTTCCTCGCGACTGCAAACATCACTTAGCGGCGAGTCTACCAGATTCTTGGATCCGACCCGAGAAGACGCACCCCATGCAGCCACGAAGTCACGATCAGTTCGCCTACTAGCTGGCCAAGCTTCAATCTGGCTTCGGTACCGAACGGGAAATGGATCCCCCCTGTATATTCGACTGCGGCCCGCTTCCAGGGCTGCATCCCAAGAGCTTGTGAAGTGACGAGTGGTCATCTGTTCTGCGGCTGCTTTACCCCGGAGCTATGCCCAGGAAAATCCAAGCAACGACGTGGGAAGATAAGGGAATTGCAGCGCTAGCGAAGGCGATCGCACTAGCAGGACCATAGGCCCAACTGGTACGCGGACTGGAGTAGTCGTCGATCCTATCTTCCGGCAATGGGGGAGACGGCGTGCCCGATCCAAGGTTCCGAACTTTTCGGCGCGCAATAATCTCGTCGGAATCGGCTGGATACGGATCTTCTGCCAGCGATAAGGCAAGGGCTAAGTGCATCGGTAACGAGCACGACGTCATGAGCCAAGCGTTCCTTGGAAGTCGCGAGTGACTTTCTCTACAATGAAAGACGAATACCGATCAACAGTTTTTTCCATGGATTTCGCGGTCCTATGCACCGAATCTTCATTAGCGCGGTCAGCACGGAACTGAAGAGCTACCGAACCCTGGTCGGCCAATCGCTCCAGAAACGCAACTACCAGCCGGTCTTCCAAGATATCTTCGATTTGACCGATGAAGAGATCATCGAACTCCTGACGCGGGAAGTCTCCTCCTGCGATGCCGTGATCTGCCTAATCGGATATCGATATGGAGCGGAACCATCCACGCCTCCCCATCCTTTCGCTCGATGCTCCTTCACGCAGTTCGAATACCTCCTTGCCAGTCATTTTCC
>Ga0315902_10009788_pt1 | contig 12760 bp, 12 predicted proteins | sample LakEriMetagenome_9_FD_203523 | JGI IMG/M metagenome (GOLD analysis project Ga0315902, IMG submission 203523) | Freshwater fungal communities from buoy surface, Lake Erie, Ohio, United States - Buoy 12 MA117 | ecosystem: Environmental > Aquatic > Freshwater > Lake > Lake biofilm | place: USA... | reverse complement strand
CCCCGACGATTGGCGCCAAGTCAACCGCGTGCCCGGTCAGGTGGCGGCTGTTCATCGTCTGCGATGCGCCCTTGGTGACAAGTTCCGCCTGCCGCTCAGGCGTCCGGATGCCTTCGATAACCCGGAACATCGCGCCGCCTTCCGCCGCGCGCCACACCACCCGGGCCAAGTCAGGATGCACGCCTGCCAGGCGCAATTCGCAACGGGCGGATAGGGTCACGGCTTGCCCCCGGTCAGGCGGTCCAAGGTGTCAGACTTGCGGGCGCTGCCGGCGCTGGAACCGAAATAATAGGCCACCAAGCCCGTAAAGGCTGCGCCCAAGCTGCCAAGCATAATCAGCATGGCCTCGCCTCCGGTGCCGCTTGGAAGGCCCCTATCCATGATCCAGAAAAGCACCCCAAAGAACCCGCACGAAATCACCGCCGCCAACATGCGCGGCGTCCAATCGCCTTTCAGCTTCACCTCGCGGTTGCGGGCGCTGTCCCGGTCATCGGCGGCAATCTTTTCAAGATCAACCTCAATCCGCTCCATTGCAAGTTTGAAATCGTGATCCTGCTTTTTCAAAGCGAGAAGCTGCTCTGGCGTGGCGCTGGCGATGGCCGCGCTCACCTCTTCCGGCGTTCCGTCCGGGCGGCCTAGAATGGCGTCAGACAGGGCTTGCGCGGCAGTCCCGACAAGTATCCCAGCAGGGCCGCCGATAACCTTGGCGATGGTCGGAGCGACGGCCATGATAGGCCGCGCAATGTCTTTCCAGTCCATTATTCCCCATTCCTTTTCTGAATAATCGCCACCACAAGCTGCATGATAACCGCGCTGCCCAAATGGCCGGCGATGGAAGCAAAAGCCGCCACGGTAAGCGGATGCGTCAAGCCAAGCGCCATAGCAATGCCGCCGCCGATTAAGCCGCACATAATCGCGCCAGGCGTTTCCAGTGCCAGCATTTTCCAAGAAGGCCTGCGCCGCTCACTTTTCAATTCGCGCGATACCGCCGCAAGCCATCCCCCGAAGGCCGCAACAATAAAAGACACGATGGCTTCATCCCGCGTCATCGAAATGGCCAGAAAGGAAGCAGCTTAATAGCCAGCGCAGTCATTGCGCTGGTGAAGCCCGCTACTGCCACCATAACACGCCAACCGCCAGCCGCACTATCCATCATTGTGCGGACGGCCTTTAGATCGGACGCCATATCCTCAATCTGCCGTTGCATTGCTTGAACCTCGGCCTCAAGCCTGCCAAAATCGCGTGGATCGATCGGTGGCATCTCACACTCCATAAAGCGGCAACTTGTAAACCGTCGCCCCAACCTGCACTTCCAAATAGCCCAAGATTGCACCAGCAGTTCCTGCCGTTGGGCCACCTAAGCGTAACCTTCCCGTCCCTTTCGGAATAATCCCGATGTCAATATTTGTATCAGCACCCGCCGCGATAATGTCTGGATTGGTGCCCGATGCCCTCCCGCGCGCCTGAAGGAAATTCACGGAATTTACATCAGACGCAATCGCCGAAAAACCAGTCCCGCGCGAATTACCAAGTATCGCTGACGATGATCCGTTCGCCATCAGCCTGATATTTGTATTTGGTTGCGTTGGCCAATTCGCTTGAATTGTTGGAATGGTCGCATTGGACCGCAACGCCAAGATCGTGTTGGCGCTATAATTGGTCCCGCCATTGGTGATCGTGATACCAGTTACCGCCCCGCCAGAAATTGTAGCAGTCCCAACAAATCCAGCCCCAGTCCCTGCCGGGTCAAAAGCAAAAACCGAAGGGGCCACGTCATAATTTGTGCCACCAACAAGGCTTGTAATGCCAGTGATAACGCCTCCGAGAATGGTAGGGCTCACGGTCGCGCCTGATCCCGACGCCACGCCCAAAACAAAACCAGAAGACCGCTCGTTTAATTCTTGCTCCGAAGATCCCGATCCTGTGACCTCAACGTTATTTAAAGGCGCTGTCGCACCGCTGTTGTCGAGAACATCGCCAAGCGCGCATCCATTGAAAGACGAATTGGAAATTCTGATGTTTCGGGCACCGTTCTCAACGCTCACGCCGTAGCGGCAAGCCGTGCCTACGCCTTGCCGTCCGCCGAATTGGCAGTTTGAAACTTTAACCGTTCGCGACGTCCCCTCAATTCGCATTGCATCATAAGCAAACAGGTTACCCAAACCATTGAATGCAATCTCTGCATTTGTGATTGAAACATCATCAGCGCCGGTAACAATTCCTTCTCGATTGTTGCCGGTGATAAACCCATTGGCGATTTGCACGCTCCTCACCGCCGGGCCGAAATACATACCGGCATTTGCAATGCTGCCTTGCACGTAAGGAGAGGTTAGCATAAAATTCACGCCAGCATCAGCGCGAATGCCTTCCTCTTGAGGAAAATCAACCTCAAAATCGTGCATGATGAAAAACGCTGGAGCGAATGGCGATGCGCCTGTATCTACCACATCAAGTCCGCGCAATGGATTGATAAACCCGACCCCAAAACCTCGAACTGTCTGAATCGTTCCATCAGCATATATTCCAGTCCAAGTGCGATTAGTGCCGCCAGCGGTCACATTCATTAGGGTAATAATGTCCGATCTGTCGCCAGAGCTTTCGCCATACATATAAATGAAATAATCACCACGCGGCCCGATGCACCAAATGTCTTGAAAATTGCCGACATTGCATTGAAAAACACGAAACCCATTCCAAGGCGAATTAATGCGAAGGTTTTGGCAAGACACCCGGTCAGCGCCGTTTGTATTGACGATATAGCCTCCTGTCATGCTCGCGGCATTGAAGCTCATCCGATCAATACCGCATTCGTCAGTAGCCTCCGCAAGCGTAATGACGTCAAAGTTTCCAGATGGAACCAATACGGTTTTGTTTTCGCCGTCGCCAAACAACCTTTGGCCATTTGTGGCAAGCGTGATGCCGGCGCTTAAAAGGTATGTTCCAGTTGGAGCGTATACGTTTTTACCTGTTGCTGCTGCTGCAATAAAGGCAGCGGTGTCGTCCGCTATGCCAGTGCCTGTAGCGCCATAGTCAAGGACATTTGCGATGGAATTTCCGGTGCTTGCCGAAAATTCCGAAAGACTGCTCAAAATCAAAACATTTCGCGCATCCCGAACAGTGATAGAAAAATCAGGCGCATTAACAAACATCTTTGCCGGCGCGCCATTCCAAACAGGGTAGCCGTTTAATGTGCGGATTGGCTGCGGCGCTGGAATGGTGAAGGCCTCATCCCAATAGACCGGGATCGGATTGCTTTGCGCGTCAAGGCCCGCCGTGCCGATGAAGATTTGACCATTCGCAAGCGGCGCGCCGGAACGCTCGAAGAATTGCGTGAAGGGGTTATTGACGAGGGTCATTGCGTTTGCTCCGAGCGCAAGTTTTGCGCGGTTTGCGTGGCGCTTATAATCCACTGCGTTGCAGCGCTCAATTCACGCGGCGCGGTTGCTTTTTCGGCAAATTCTTGGAAAGCTTGCGATTGCGCCATGCGGCGCGCGGCCTGTTCCATTTTGGGCGTGGATTGTTCTACCGTCGCCTTCGCCATGGCTTGGAATTCGGGCGATGCAAGCAAGGTATCCGCCGCCTTTAAGGGTTCAGACTTGCCGGTTTTCATAAGTGCAGAAGTAATACCAGCAGCCAAACCAGTGCCAGGCATCCCCATTCCCGTAGTAAGCGCTTCGAGGGGCGCTCCAACGGCTGATCTTTGAGCCACTTGGAATATGCGTTGAGCGAGGGTGTCGGCTGGTTGAAGCTGATCACGAATGACATTGATGCGCCCTGTTGTGATGCGTTCCCTTAATGCGGATGAAATGTCGTCCGAAACCTTGGCCAAATCCCGAAGCTGTTGGCGGCTTTCGCGCGGGAGGTTTGCCATGATAAGCGTCATGGCTTGACGGTTTTGCTCTAGTCCCTTCCACCAGTTGGCATAGGTGGCGAAATTCAAAGACCCATCGCGTGCCGCCTTGTTAAAAGCCGAAGCCAAACCAGACGCCATGACTTGCTGGCGCAATTCTTTCGTCACGGCTTCAATGAATTGTGCAAGCTTAGTGACGTCGCCTTTTGCAACGCCCTGAAAGGCTTGATCCATGCGCGCCAAAAGCGAATTGGAAAGATCGCGCCCAAACAGCGCGGTCATATCATCTTCTAGGCCCTTTCGTTGCCGCACGAGAGCCTTTGCTGCATCGCTCAATTCCTTGGCGCCGAAACGCTCCGCAACGCCATTAAGGTCATCGGTCAATAGGCGGTTGATCTGTTTCGCAAGACCAGTATCAGCATCCTTGAACGGCCCTTGCCCGCGCGTTGCGCGCCCCGCCTCGCGGCGCAAATCATCTACCAGCGCATAAGTCGGGCCAGTGCCATCTTCCTTGGGCGAAAGGCGCGTCAAAATGCGGCGCTCAAGCGAAGTCAAAGCCGCGCGCTCTCCCCCTAAATCTTCAAGGCGCCGGTTAATGAAGGTCAAAGTCGTTTCAGGCGTTGCTTGCGTCCGGGCTGGAATGACTTGGCGCAGCCTATCGTAAAGTTTATCAGCAGCGCCTTCCAATTGCGTCACAGTATCCTGTAGCGCTGTTCTCACGGTTGCATTGACCTCGGCGCGCGGCATCCGGCCAGCATCATCAATGATGCGCGTGGCGCGTTCTGCCACGGCCTGCAAGCCCTTAATCTCTTGCTCCCGTAGTGCGGAACTCGGGATGGATTTCACCGCCTGCGAAAGCTCGCGGAAGGCTTGCGACGTGGTGACGTGATCCGGCTGCAAGTGTTCCGCAATGCCAAGGCGCTGCGCTGCCGCGATAGTCTCTGGGTTGGGCGCGGCTGCCTCGGCAAGCCTAGCTTGCGCCCCTTGGCTTCCAATGCCACCACGCGCCGCTGCTCGGGTTGCTTGGACCATTTCATCGGCAGACATGGCCGGCGCAGCTGGGCGCGGCGCAGCGGGCGGAACCTCGGGCGCCATTGCTGCCCCAGGCGCAACAGGGCGCGGCGCAGCCGGTGGCGCCTCGGGCATCGCAGCAGCACCCGGCATGGGCGGCCTAGCAGCAGCGCCAGGGCCAGCCGGTCCAGCGGGCGGGGGTTCCGGTGCGGCGGCAGCAGCACCAGCCGCAGGGGGCGCGTTAGGGCCACCGGGCGGCAATTCTGGCGCAGCAGCAGCCGGGCGCCGCAAGCGCAGCCTTTCAAGGACGCTGGAAGCAAGCGGCCCAATGCCTGGCAGAACCCGCGCCGCCGCTGGAATGGCGCCGCCAAGGCCAGCCGCAAGGGCTACGTCGCCTTCATTGAACTCGCCTCCGGTTAGGGCTTGCGTTGCCTCAATCCCCGCCTGTGTGGCGCCCGTTGCTAAGGCACCACTCATAACTGTTGTCGTGCGCCCGGCAGGCGTAAAGGCAAGCGCGGTGCCAGCGGCGCGGGGGATATCGCTAACTCGAAAGCCTGGCCTGATCGCGTATTCTTGACCATCAATGCTTGACCGCATGATAAAATTGCCGCGTTCATCCTGCCGCATTTGCACGCCCGGAAATTGGCGCTGAATGACTTGGACGGTTTCTTCCGGTCCTGTGGCCATAGTGCCGAGCCCGGCAAGAAAGCTGCGCCCTGACATGGTATTCATTTCCGGCATGGTCGCCCAATCCGGCAAGGTGCGGGTCGCCTCAGTCTCGCGCTCGCTGCCCGTCACGGCTGCCAATGCCTGCGCTGCAAGGCCGAACTCTGTTTTTTCTAGAGGGAAGCCTTCCGGCACCTTAATCGCGCCGCGCTTAACAAGGCGCTCAAACTCAACCCGTTCGCCTCTGTTCATCCTGCCGCCCGTATAAGCGTCAAGCAACGATTGCGGCGCTTGGGCAGCTTGGCGGGCCGCTTCATCCGACACTTCGCCAAGCAAACGGAAGCCCGGCGGGACCGCAATTTTTCTTGCGCGCACAGCTTCTTCAATAGCCTCAGCCTCGTCTGGCGTCACCTCGCCGCGCTCATAGGCTTGCAGCATCTGACGCGTAGGATCATTGGCCGGCGCGGTCAGTGTTTCGGCAACTTGCCTTGATTGCGTTGCGGCAGGCGCTTCTTGCTGTTGTCCATCAGACAAAAGGCGATTGTATCCCACCATCGTCCGATTGATGTAGGATTGCGTGACTGGCCCCCAATTCCGCCGATTGGTGCCGCCATGATATTCGCCAAACGCTTGCGCCAAATTGCCGCCGTTGCGTTGCAGTTTTTCTTGCAGCAAAAGCGCCGCCGCCTCGGCTGCCTGATCCGGGCCAAGATAAGCGTCAATCCCATATTTCTCCAAAACCGCATTGCGGGTTGACGGGATGATCTGAAACACCGTCCGCGCGCCAGCCGATGAAACGCGGTCATTCGGCGTCCTTTCGCCAAACTCCACCACCGCGCGCAAAGACCCGGCAGGAATGCCAACACGATCTTCCGTCCGGGCGATAAGATCGCGCCAGAATGGATCGCGGAAATCGTTAGGCGGGGCTTCGCGGGTTTCTGACATTACTGGTCCGCCGGCGGCTGCACAAAGCGCCGCAATCTTGGATTATCCTGCAAGGCTTGCGTGTTGGCTTGTTCGACTATTCGCGGGCCAATCACGCGGCGAAAAGCGCTTGACATATCCGTTCCGGCTGGAATGGTAACGCCATCAATCTCAATTGTCCTATTGGCGCGCCCCATAGACCCGCGATTGGCGTCCATAAACATTGCGCGAAAGCGATTGTAATCGGCCTCATATTGGGCAACGCGAGATGCCGCGCGGAGGTAATTTGTTATTGCCTCTTGGCCGGCTCGTTCACCAGGAAAGCCTCGCTGCACTGTTTCAAATTCTTTTTCAGTGACTGGAGCCAATCCTTTAAGAGCTTGTGCAACTTCAAGATTTCTCATTCTCATAAATTCTTGAACAAGCTGAGAATACTCTCCAGAACCAAAACCGAGAAGTTCTAAACCGCCACGCAACCCCCGTCCAGCCAAACTTGACCAAAACGTATCCTGCGAAAATCTTGAAGCCAAATCATCCAGTTTTGCGCTTCTTGCCCGCGCAGCATCGGAAGCCGTGAAAGCATCATTCACGCGCACCGTTGCCGCCTCAGACAAGCCAGGGCTTGCCTCATTTTGCGCCTGCGCCACCGTTCGCGCCGCCTCTGCGCCCGCGCGAATTGGCGCCACGCCAGCCGTAGCCTCTGCGCCAACCGTTTCAGCCGCCGCGCGCCTCTGGGCTACCGGCTCTCTTGTCGCCGCCAATATGCTATCAAGCATCCGCTTTCCGGCTTCTGTGCCACCAAGTAAGGTTGCCGTGCCACCCAAAACCGCTTGCGGGTTCACCTCGACAAGCTGCGCCATGTCACGGAAGAACTTGGCTTCATTCGCGCGCCCGGCATTTTCAAGCGCCTCGGCGCGTTGATCAAAAAGGCCCTTCGCAAGATCAGTGCGCCCGGCCAGAATGGTTGACATGGCCTGACCGCCAAAGGCTATCTGACTTTCGCGCTGCCCGGTCTCCATGCCTTCCCAATGCTTTCGCAAAACCTCGGCAGATTGCGGCGGGAGCGAGGTCAGCAGAGGCGTAAGCGTCTGTGGCGACGGATTGCGCTGGAAGGCTTGCATGGCGCTTTGCAGGCTCTCGCGCTGCTGTTGCGCGCTCGCAGCCTCACCAAACACTTGCCCGATCTGCAAGCCTTGCACCGCCGCCGTGAACGGGCTTTGGATGTTGGGCAGGTAATTCGGAACCTGGGGAAGTTGGGAAAGGGATTGGCTCATGGTGCATTATCCAAATAGGAAGCCGGGTTGACCGGCGCGGCGCAAGCCATATTCCATGCCAACAACCTGCGCCGGAAGGTTAAGCAGGTTTCCATAAGCCTGCGCGCTTCCAATCGTTCCACCAGCACGCGCCGCGCCAGCTTGGCCTTGTAGCGCCGCGATACCTTGGCCGGCTTGCATTGCTGCCACGCCTGTCCCTGCGCCCGCCGCCTGACCCATCTGCGCCAGGTTTTGCGACACGCCTTGCCCGAAAGCCGTCAACCCGCCAAAGCGCGCGTATTCACGTTCAAGTTCATCGGCCAGCAAATCGGCCCGGAACCGCGCCAAGGCGTTTTGCGTGTTGCCACCGCGCAAGCCGCCTGTTGCCGCTGCATTGGCCAGGATCGCCTCTTCGCCCGCCTGCGTCAAAGCACCAAAGCGCGGCTGCGCTTGGACTTGGCTAATCGCCGCCTGCTGCGCTTGCGGGCCAGCCAAACCGGCCAGCGCAAGCTGGCGCTCAAAAGCTTGCGGGCCAGCCTCAGCATAGCCGCCAAGCGTAGGAAGCTGCGCCTCACCAGCTTGCACATAAGGACGCAAGATTTCCTGCGTCCTTTCGAACATGGCCATTTGCGTAGCTTGCCCAGCCTCTGCGGCTCGGGCCTGGGTAGAGGCTGCGCTACGGGCAGCATTGGCGCCCAAGATGCTACCTAAAACTTGCGTGCCGCCAAGAACTGCCGCCGCTGCTGCTCCAGGCATTACGGAAACTCCTTCCGATAATCAGCGAATTTCTCGCCGTAAAGTTTCATGATGGAAGGCGCCAAGCGCATCGCCTCGGCAGGGCCAAGCGCAAGCTGCGCCACCAGCACAACCAAATCATAGAAGCTCGCGCGCCACACGAAAGACACCTCGTCAGCCTCGCCCGCACGCTCCACCGCGTCCGATGCAATCCATTTCAGAATGCCCGTTCCCATGGCAGGAACCAACGCCGCCGAATGCGCTTGGAAAAACGGATTGGAAGGAAGCCCGACAAAGACATTCCAAAGCGTGGCGTGCAAATCCTCGCGCTTCACCGCGTCACCGTCCGCGAAATCGTCAAACACCTGCCAGGCTTCATAGACCACCAACAGGAAGCGCATTGCATCCGGTGGCAGGTTCATCGCCTGAAAGTGTGTCTGTAGGTGCAACCCGTCCAAGGCTATCTCCTTGCGTGACGGCTGCCGGCGGCCCTACTCAGCACGCCAGCTTTACCGCGTCACGCGCCTGTTAATCAAGTGATTTCACGTCCGCTCGCCACAATGGCCAAAGACGTTGCCGCGCCGGCCAATGTGGAAATAAACCCGCCCGGCTCCAGCGCGTGCCCGATGACCTCCGGGCAAAGATAGGTTTCGCCTGGCACGATGTTCTTTGCGTCAATCACCAGATTGGTATTACCCGCCGATCCGCCCGAAGGAACAAGGTTAAGCGAAAAGGCAACATTGGCGGTGCCGTAATTCGTCACGGTAAACTTATCAATCAGCGTTTTGCATCCCGCCGCCGTGTATTGCGTGGTCTGCACGTTTTCCGCCGCCTTTGGGGGGATAATCTGCTTAACAGTTACGGCCATGGCGTCACCTTGTTATGTTGTCGGTTACGGTCAAGATGACCGATGGAATGGCGGGATGGGGCGTTGCTGCCGCGAAGGCGACAATCTGGCAATCGGTGTTATCAACAGACCATTTCAATTCAAAATAGTCGCCAGCCTTCAGGTTAAAAACGAAATTCCATGCTGCCACGGTTTCGGCGTCATTGCCCTGGATGCGAACCCTAGTTGCCGAATTGGCCACGTCAACGCCGTTAATAACCGGCCAGATATTGTAAATGCCAGTGCCGCCAGATACCTTGTCAAGCTGCGCCGAAAACTGGAAGTTATAGACCCCCTCGGTATCCACAAAAATTTGCGACGTAGTACCGCCGCGATAGACGCCTTCGGAAAGGTCTGTATTGTTGAACGTAATAGCATAGGCGGTATTGATCGCCGCCGCCGTTTGCGTTGTGGTGTCGAAGAATGTGCCATACCGCGCGCGCCGCAATGGCGTGGCAGCCGGCGCCAAGGCCTGCAAGTCAAGCGCATCCGTCCCGGCCTGCGCGGGCACTGGCGCTGTCGCCAGCCCCTCCAAGACATCCACAAGGCGCGCGATAGCGCCATTGGCAGCCGCAGCCTGGGCGCCTGCGCTTTCCGCTTGGATTGTCGCCTCTTGGATTAGCACTTGCAGGGTTGTAATTTCCGCCGGCGTCAATTCGCCCGCTACCCGGAAAAGCTCCTCAAAGGCCCGAATAGCCGCATGATTGGGCAGGAAGCGCGCCAATTCCGCCCGAGTGATGGGAAGCGGGTTAACCATTACACGGCCAAAGGCTCAAAGGTTGCTTCAAGCCGCGCGATGCTCACATGCGCGTCACTGTCACTTTGAAAGCGTTGTGCGCGCCAATTCTGCATAAAGCCCATTTGGCGCCATTGCACGCGCTTGGTTGTGTTGCCGATCTTGCCAGCGCTTGCACGGCGCGGAACAGACCAAGACCGTCCGTCAACGCTATAGCTGGTCAAAATGTAAGGATCAGCGCCTAAAGCTACATTGCCGGTCAAGCATGTAAGCTCCATTGCATGAAACACCGCGCCGCGCGCCGCATTATAGACAATCGGCGTTGAAAATTCCCACCGGACGCGCTGCCCGTAATGGTGCGATACCTCATCCGAAAGGCGCCCATACCGTGCGGCGGTAGGATCGCCGCAAATCCACTGGCCATAGCACCAGACAAAGCCTTGCGCCTGATACCGCGCAAAACCGTTCAGGCTAGAAGTCAGTACAAACCAAACCGGCGCTTGCAAGGCTTCCGTAGCCGCCGCATCATAGACAAGCGTCCGATCTGGCAGATGAACGTATAGGTATTGATGCGAGCGGTCCAATCGCGCTTCAAGCAAAACCCCCTCAAGTTGCGCCTCAGTGTAATCCTGCAAAAGCGTATCAATCTCGCGAGTGCTGATCTTCTGCGCTTGACCAGCGTCACCAAGAAACACCGCCGGCGCTTCATTCCGCGCGCCACCAAGAAAGGCGATGGCATCACCCATGATGCAACAGGCATGTGTCCCTACAACGCCTTTTTGAATGGCCGCGCGCTCATTGCGCTGGAACGGAAAGCCCGTTGCGCCGGTGTTGTCGAAAATCTCAATGGTATGACGGTTTAAGGCATAGACCTCGTTCCTGAATTTCAGCAATGCCTTAATCGGGTCGGGATCAATCTCCGCTGATCCGTATTTTAAAGGATCAACGGCGAAAGGATTGGCCAATTCCGTAACCACTAGAAACTCACCGTCCGTAGTCATGAAATAGCCGTCAATCCAAAGAACATCCAAAACCGTTCCAAGGTCAACATCAGTCACTTGCGTTAAAGTGCTGCCATTATAGTAATACAACCCGCCGCCGCTTGCGATGGCCAGATAATCAAAGCTGTAATCAAACGTCACCAATCCGCCTGAGCCAACATCGCCTAAATCAGCTAACGCTCCGTTGCCATCTATCCGCACAAGGCGCGAACCCATAACGCGATAACACTGGCCACGCCATTCAATGCCACCTCGATCAACGCCTGGGCCTGCCCCAAGTTGAACCAAGCCATCGCCAGGCCGAAGATAGCTGCGCGAAATACCGGCGCTAGTCGGGACCGGAACCAAATTAACCGGCAACGCCACGCGGAAGTCCGCCGCGTTGTCGGTATAAATGCCACTGATGATCGGCACCTCCGGCATTTATTATTTTGACCCTTTTTTCATCACACACCAAAAGCGCCAGTTTGAACGTGCAAAGTCGTTCCGAGCGCGCTGATATGCTGCAAGGTGTTTACATCCTGCGCCTTGTAAAGAATGATTTCAGATCCGGCTCTGATCGGCGTGTCGGCAGTCGTTGCGTCGCCGCTTCCAAACCTCACATGGCAGATGTTTGACCCCACATTCACCAATCGAACGCTGGTTGATGTGGCGTCAATGTTCGCGGATGCTGAGGTGGCGCCGGGCGACAAAACAGCGTTTGCGCCAAGAGTTGGATTGAAGGGCCTAAAAACGGTCATAGGTTAGCTCCCTGCCATGATTTCCCAGTTAGTGCCATTGCTGACGAGCGTGGCCCAATTTCCGGCCGTGCCGGTCAAGATGGCGGTCCCTGCCGCGCCACCAGCGCGCGGGATAACATTAGCGGATGCGCTGTTTACCGACTGCGCTTGGATAGTTTTGATTGTCACCACGCGGCCATTATAGGAACCAGCAGCAGGCAACGTCACAACGCAAGCCGAGCCGGCTTTGTTGTTGATCAGGTAATCCTCACCATCGGCAAGCGTGAAGTCTGCCGTCTTGGTGACGGGCGACGCGCGCCGCAAGCCGGTAGTGATAGGCGCCGTAAGCGTCTTGCTTGTCAAGGTTTGGGCGCCGGTCGTTGTCACCACCGGAACGCCGCCGGCCTGCACAACGCCAGTCCCTTTACCCACAAGGTTTAAGCTGATGTTGGTGTCGTTGCCGGTCGCGCTGATGGTCGGGGCGCCCGCCGCCGCCGCATTAGCAACCGTGATTTCGTTTACCGCCGAAGCGGTAGCAGTCACGCGCAAAAGCTCATTGCCGTTTACATCGTTAATGCCGCCCGTAAGCGTCATACTGGCGAACGTGCTGACTTGATTGGCGCTCACCGTATACCATGACGATTGCAGCGCATTAAAACGCAACGCAAAGAACCCGCCGGCGGAAAACAAACTCGGCGCGCCGATAACCGTGGAGCCGTTTGGCGTAATGGTCAGGGCATTGATCACCTGCGAACAGGCAACCACGATTTTCTGCCCATCAAAGCAGGATGCCACAGGCGGCAAAGTAATCGTGCCAGCCGCAAAAGTGCCTGTGGGGTTGATGATCAAAAACAAGTTTTGCGTCTGCGCGCCGATCTGAATGTTAAACCCGGAATTGGTCGGCGCGTTGATGATGGTCAGATAATTAGGATCAGCAAAATTGCCCTGGAAAAACTCAAGCAATGCCGTAATTGACACG
>Ga0315902_10009787_pt1 | contig 12760 bp, 16 predicted proteins | sample LakEriMetagenome_9_FD_203523 | JGI IMG/M metagenome (GOLD analysis project Ga0315902, IMG submission 203523) | Freshwater fungal communities from buoy surface, Lake Erie, Ohio, United States - Buoy 12 MA117 | ecosystem: Environmental > Aquatic > Freshwater > Lake > Lake biofilm | place: USA... | reverse complement strand
CCAAGTAATGAGGCAGGACTTCGAGTATCGGGTCAGGATGTATCGGCTTCATGGGCCGATGCTCGATGTCTTTGTGGTGGCGCCGGATGCGTTCCAGGCGCACCAGCAGGCACGGAAGGAGTATCCGAGGTGTGCGGTTCAGTCGATCTTGCGAGTCTCAGAGTTGGGCTCATGAGTCGCAGCCGCACGGGAAGGGAGCTGGTGATGGAGTGGCTCCAGCGGGAGATTCGGCTGGCGAAGACGGCGGATTTGCAGAGGGCGGCGGCTTTTTTGGAGTGGGCGCGGGCGGTTAGGAAGGGGTGCTCCAAGCAGAGGGGTGGGGCGCGGGTGGCGCAGTCGAATGCGTGGAGGAAGAGGGTGGATGAGGATGTGAGGTGGTAGGTCTAGTGTGTCGCAGTATGCTATTGTGTAGGAGATTAGATATGGGATCATGCCGCTGCGTCACGGACAGAAGGTGTACTGCCAGCTGCTGTTGGACATGCACAGATACAAGCTGGCCGAGGAACTGGCGGCACGAGAAGGGAAGAAAGTGACGGGGATGCTGCGGGAGATGGTGTACGCGGCACTGGAGAAAAGCCTGCCAGCATCGGACTACAAAGCAGCAGAGGCGGCTGATAAGGCGTCGTGGGCGGAGTCGGTGCAGCGAAGGGTGCAGGGAAGAATGCGCTCGAAGCAGCAGCCAGGTGTGTCAGAAACTGACGCATGAGTCCCAGTCAGATTTCTTCATAGTCTGGCTGGTTGGGTAGGAGGGGTAGTAGGGTTACACAGTAACCTGCTTTTTTGATTGTGACGCGCTACGTGGTGATGACCGGGGACCGCTGGGTCACGGCGGTTTACGGGCCGGGGAATGGTGTGGGGTTTACGCAGACCAAAGAGGATGCGTCGAGCTGGGTCACGTATGAGTGTGCGGTGGCGGCGGCCAAGGTTGTGATGCGCCAGGTAGATACGCCGGTGTTTGTCCACAGTGTCGAGGAGCCTGCGTTTCCGAGGTCGTGGAACTGATGGAGTTCTACGAAGTGCAGGTTTGGTTGGCGGGGCGTGGGGCGCTACGCCAGCTGGTTAAGGCGACGTCGCTGGATCACGCGCTGGTGGTTGCGCGGTGCAAGTATCCGGGGAGTCAGGTTGATGTGCCGCCGCCTGTGGCGGGGAAGCCTGCCCTGGTGCGGTCGCACACCAGCCCTAGCCTTGCGGCGAACGCACGAGTAAAGGCCGCAAAGGCGAAGCGCATGAAGAAACCGGCGGCGTGGGCCCAGAAAGCGTGGGCGCGTGTGCAAGCTGACCAGGCCAGGACCGATCTACTGGAGCGTTTGTATCTGGAGGATTCGCGGGATAAGCCGGGGCATCCGCTGCACGGGTGCTACACCGGGTTGTACCAGCAGATGGTGGATCGGATGAACGTGGAGCACGCTTAGGCCGAGTCGCGGTCGAGGCCGAACTGGTCCGTTAGGTTGCTCGCGGCTTCGCGGATGGCCCAGCGGGCTTTTGTTTGCTCCAGTTGGTGGAGGGTGTTCAGGATGAGGGCGGCTTCGAGGAGGCCCCGGTAGTCACCGGAGTTGAAGCGGTCCACCAGCCACTTGTCGGTGGAGGCTTTGTGGAATTGGGACTCGACGCTGTGCTCGATCGGGTTCATTGTTACTTGGGGCGGATTTTCATGAACCAGCCGGTGTCGTTGCCATCGACGAGCCAGCGAGGCAGCCAGTTCTTGCGGGAGTATGGGATTTTTGCTCCGCCTTTGTGGCTCACGTAGCCGCCGTTTACCAAGTTGGCCTCGCCGTTCGGGTCGTTAAAGATGAAGTGCGTCGGGGTGAAGCCGATGACGACGCTCCAGTGGCCGGTACCGGCAGGGTTGGCGGCAGTGCCGTGGTGGAGCCAGCCGACGGGGACGGGGTGGCCGTTGGTGATTTCGTTTTCGAGGTCTTCGACGGTGCCGTCCATTTCAAAGGTGGCGGTGAGGCCCAGGGCTTTGAGGGCAGCGAGCTGGGCCTTGGGGTCGGTGGTATCTCCGAAGCGGGCGCGGAGTTTGTTGTATTCGTAGTCGCCCGAGATTTTTCCGTAGTAGCGGGCCACCATGGCACAGCTCGAACTAAAGCACTGGCGATAACCAGTAGCGCCGTCGTCAGGGCCTAGTTGGTATTCGTAAGGGACTTTTAGGATTTTTTCCTGTGGTTTGATGGCCGGATTAGTTCCAGTGTGCTGATCCATCAGGGCAATCAGTTTGCCCGCGTAGTTGGGGTCTGTTGCGTAGCCTTCTTTGACCAGCCACTTAGCGGCTTCTTCGCGGTTGACTGCGTTGTTGCAACCTTTGTATTGTTTGTAATCTTTGTACCAGTGGTCTACAAGGTATATGACGCAGGAGAGAAGATCGGGGAAGTCAATGAAGCTGTCGGTAACAGTGATCCACTGGTTATTGATGAACTCTTGAGTTTTGGTGTTGGTGCCGGTGCCTTTGAGGCCGAAGAAGTTGTTACGGCCGGAGACGATTTTGCCGTAGCCGGATTCCAGTGACCACTGGGCGGCGACCAGTTCGGGGAATTTGGCGCCAGCGACGCGGGCGGCTTCCAGGACGCCCTCCCAGGTGTTGGGGAAATTGCTCTGCTTGCCTGCGACGCTCCAGGTTTTGAACCAGCCCCGGTCGCGGTTTAGCAGGGTGGGGTCGGCCTTGAGGAGGGCTTGCTCCAGTTCGGTGATGGCCGCGAGCTGGTGGGGGAGGCCCTTGTAGAAGCGGAATAAATCCGCCAGGCGTACTGGGGTCGAGGCCATCGGGGTGCTGCGTTGGGGCAGGGGAGCGCTCAGCGGCGCTTTGGGAAAACGGCTTTGGCCACCATCAGCAGAACTTGGATGATGCCGTTGGCACGGATTCCGGGGTACAGGCTCAGGGCTTCGGAGGTGGCGGCAACCGCGATAGCGATGGCGGCAGCTGTAGTGGGGTCCATGCGAGTAGTGAGGCTTCTAGAAGTGTAGCTGTACTAGAAAAGAGCGCCAGCGCATGAACTGCTGGCTGTCGCTACCTTTTGGGTAGCCACGCTTGGGTATGGACCATCAGATTCAAGATGGCGAATACTTAAACAAAAAGCAGGCAAAGTTAAGGTTTAGGCAAGATATTCTGTGGCGCTGGCGCAACAGGTGCGCGTACTGCGATTGTGATTTGGGCAGGTCTGCGACCTTAGATCATGTAGTGGCAAAGAGCAGAGGCGGCCATACGCATCCACGGAATCTGGTTCCAGCGTGCTTGGCGTGCAATGTGCAAAAGGCCAGTTCGCCGTGGAGGGACTGGTTCAGAGCACAGGTGTTTTGGGATGAGCGGCTGGAGGCGGAGATCGAGGACTGGATCAATCCATCGGAGGTTGCTTAGGATCCCAGCCCATGCCTTCGAGATACATACGGGCGATATATTCGTCTTCGGCGTAGCGACAGATGCTGTTATGGCAGGCGCGGTAGAAGATTTCGCCGCGTTCGTTTTCCAGTTGTTCCAGGGCGTATCCGTCGGGATACGAGGTGGATCGGATGACGGGCATTAGGAGCGGACCTCTAGCTTTGTTACGCGCTGTTCGACGCTGTTGAGACGGGTAAAGGTTTCTTTGCGGTCGTCTTTGATGTCGGTGTGGAGCACTTCGAGTTGGGTGGCGATGTGCTCCACTGCAGATGTGAGCCGTATTACAGCCTCTCGGGCTTCGTCGCTGCGGCGACTAAATCCCATAGCGCCCATGGCCGCCACAGATATGGATGCGCCAGCAACGGCGGCAATCACTTCGATCATGGCGGCCGGTGCTACCTAACTAGATTAGCGGCCCTGCCCGCGCAGTTTTTTGCGTCCGTGGTTGGGTCTGCTGTGCTGGCCTTGACCCTGGCGAGTGCGCTTCGGGCGACCGAGCTGGTGCTCCACTCGCCCTAGGGCGGTTTTAGACTTGACGGCCATGGCTACGCGGCGGTGTACTAAAGAAGAACCGCAGTATGGATGGTACTACACCGCCCCGATCGTGGCATCTATCGGTAGCCCTGTGACTGTGAAGTCTATGGATACTTCTACAGCTGCATCGTTGGATGCCTGGACTATTGATGAGTTTATGAGTACGGTGGCTTCAAATACTCTTGAAGAAGTAAGTTGTAGTTCGATGGTGTGGGTGGTTGTGGGAGAAAGTGTAGTTGTGCGAAGGGTGTTAGCTACGAGGAGTTGACTGTCTAGAGTGCCTGCGGCGTTTTCGTAGTAGAGGGCTACGCAGGAGCCGGACCACTGTTGGCGCCCGAAGACGTAGGTGCGTGCTTGTGCGTTGACTGTGGTGGTTTCAATTACTTCTGCACTGGATTGCAGTTGCCAGGAAACTATTTTGGCGATGCGTGTTCCATTTACAAGTAACGCGCCGTCAATGCCTGTGTAGTAACGGTTTGAGGCCACGGCGCTACAGACTGATACAGTTCAGTTTAGGGACTGGACGCCGTACCACCAGCCAGGGTGGCTGTGACTGTGGAGGCCAGACCAGAAGATGCTGCAGCAACCACAGCTGGCACGCTGATCAGGCTGATCGAGACGTTCACATAGCCGGCGGATAGGTGGTCTTCCTGCGGCTGCGCTGCGTAACGCCAGTACGTGGAGGTTGGCACCAGATCGGTAAAGCTGGTGTGGCCAGCCCACGCTTCAGTGCTGAGCGGGAATGCGATGTAGCCGCCCTGCTGCTCGCGGTAGTGATCACGCAGCAGCTTGGCCTCTGCCTGCGTCAGTGCAGCGAAGCCCAGTTCGAGGTTGTGGCTGTAGGCGGTGGTGCCATGCCGGAAGCGGACGCTGCCACCACCGAAGCCCTTCTCCTCGGTGACGGGGAAGGTGCCCATGCTGTAGCGGCGTGTGGCCGGCTCCAGTGCCGGGAAGGTAGCCATCAGTTCTGCAGCGTGATGGTGCTGCTGCCCAGGCTGAAGGTTGCAGAGGTACTGCTGACATCCCCGCCGAAATCGACGTAGCAGACCAGCTCATCAGCGCTGCTGGCACCGCCGCGCGACTTGTAGATCACAGCAGCCCTGGCGGTGATGGTGCTGGTGGCCCAGTTCACAGCGGCAAAGCTGAGGGTGACGCGATCGTTGGCGGTGCTCTTAGTGACGGTGCAGACGCTGGTGACGCCACCGGCGGTATAGCCGGTGCCGCTGACTTCGTTGGTGACGGCAGAGCGCTTGAGGTCGGTGTCCTTGTTTGGCGTGTAGGACGAAGTGACCAGCATCACCTTGAAGGTGTCGGTGTCGAAGTCGATGGCACCACGAGCCATGTCGTCAACGGCTGAGTTGTAGATCAGGGAAGCCATGATGTACCTGCGTTGAGATCAGTCTAGGCGGGTGGTTATGGCCATGCGCTAGCACGTTTGGCTGCGAGTTGGTCGCGCAGGGTCCACATTCCGTTTGCGCTCGAAGTCGATACAGATGCGTTTTTACCGAGTAGCGCAGCGGGGGTGAGCAGGTTTGTGGTGGTGCCGCCGGCGCCACCGCTGCTAATTGAGAAACTGCCGCCGATAACTGTAAGAGACAGTGGCGGCAACGCTTGCCATGTTGGCGTACCAGCGATCGTCAGCGGATACGCCAGGGCTGACAGGTTTACGCCGGCCTGTGATGCAGGCGATTGGTTCTGATCGGCCATTACACAACCCTTGCAAGGAAAGCAACGCTAGGCGTTGTGCCGTCGCCAACAGACGCATTTGAAAACGCAAGGGTTTCCCACTCTTCAGTGCCAGCGGTAACAATAAACTTATCCTGGAAACCGAATACGTTAGTGGCGTAATGGAAGGTGATGCCGAAGTCTGAGTTTAATGTCGTGGTCGAGTATGGCGTAAACGGCATCGAGTGAAAGACCGGGATGCTGTTTGTGGTGTAGGCAGGGTTTGAGCTTGAGAAGCCGACTGGTAACACGATTGCGCCGCATCGAGCCCCGGAGCTAGTTCCAGTGCCAGTGGTTGCGCCGGTTATGTTTTGAATGTTTCCAGTGTAGGTATTACTTACATGTCCAGGCGCAGCATAAGCCAGTAACGCTAAAGTGGCCGAGCTGCTAGAGTAATTGGCAGCAGTCGTAGAACCATTCAATGAGGGGCCGACAACAATATCCCTTCTAAGCGCTGGCCCGCGAGTAAATGTGAGGGGCGAGCTTTGACTGCTGCTCTGCGTAAAAACACCGGCAAAGCCACTATAGAATCCGCGATCAAGGTTTATCCAGGACTGAAGTGTATGGCTGGCCGGTTGGATCGTAAAAGCTTGGCGTGTAGTCCCCTGCCGCGAGACAAACCAATGGTGACTTCCAGAAGAATAGCGAATTAAGTCTGCTGCAGTGGTGGCACTAAGCGTCCCTGAAAACTGCCAGTGATTTGAGGTTGCGTTGGTAGTTGTGGAGAAGAAATCAAGGTATTGCGTACCTGTTGGGACATCGGTTGAGGTATTCCAGCCGGTAGCGACATGCAAGAACGCCCCAGTTGTAGAAAACTGGAACCAATAAAAAGTGGTGCCGTATGTTTTGCTTACGTCGTACTGAACTCGCAACACGCGATTTTCAATCCCACTGGAAGCGAAACTATCGTGCCAGTCTGTCATCAGCCCTGCGTCAATAAACGCGGAGCGGTAAATGGTTGCAAGATCAGCCGCTGTCCATGTAGGGGCGGCGGTATAGGTTTGCTTGGTGACAGGCATGGGTCAATCCTCAGGGGCAAGTCAGATGGAGTAGATCAGCTGATGTCTTCGTAGGAGATGACCAGCTCCAGATCGCCAGCGGTGCTGGCTTGGGCGCGGAGGCTGTGGCCTTCCTCCAAGTAGATGTAAGCCTCGCGGGTTACCAGCACCTGCGTGGCGTCGGCCGGGACCGTGATGGTGTGGGCCAGCTCGTAGCCGGTGGTGCCGTCCCAGTGCTGCAACGTGATGTCAGCTGCTGCTGCACCGTCCACGTTGGCGCAGTAGACGCTGTTGATCTTCAGCACCTTGCCCGAGCCTGCGCCATTGCTCAGCGCTGCGGCCATCGAGGTGGTGACGGCATAGCCGACCGTCTTGCCGGTGATCGTCGTGGGAGTCTTGAGGTTCGGCGCTGCCATAAATTAGTTGCCCCACCATTCAACATAGGCTAGCGATTCCCAGCCGTATAGCTGCACAGACATGTCGGACCAGTAATCGCTAGCTGCCGTGCCGCCGGTTGCTGTGCCGCCCGCCAGCGAGAGTGTGATGCTCTCGTCAAGGCCGACCGCATCACCATCGACTCCGGGGATCCCTGCGTCTAGGGATACAGTCACACTGGCGGCAATGCCATTGGCGGCGCCAATGCTGGCAGTGATCGACTCATCCAGGCCGGGAACAACAAAGCCCTCAGCATCTAGCGTCAGCGTGATCGTCTGCTGCAGGCCATTGGCAGCGGCGGCATATCCGCCGGCGAGTGTGCAGCGAGCAAACAGTTCAATGCCGCTGGCAAATGCGCCATCGGGCGGCACGGTTTCAAGCGTCAGCTCGACGTTGTAGCGCCCGCAGTAGACGTCATCTACGGATGGCGGGTCCGTGTAGCGCCATCGGTAGTCCGTCAGTTCGTAGTCGCTGATGGTGGTAACGCCGCTCCAGATGCTCGATGGCAGCGTGAAGCTTTCAAAGCTGCCGAACTGGCCCTGGTAGTGGCTGAGGATGCTGAGCATGTCGGCTTCAGCTAGGGCGATGAAGCTCAGCCGCACTGAGCTGCTGAGCATCACATTGCTATGGCGCACGCGATTCTGGAATCCGTTATACGTGCTGAACGGCGTGTGCGGGTATTCCCCTGGCGTAAATGCGCGGGTGGCTGGTGTAAGGGTAGGAAAGATGGCCATGGCTCCAATCGGTTAATAGGTATAAATCACAGCATTTGTAGAGGCATCTACTACTTCTGCAACCTGAGCACCGCCCCAAGTATTGCTTCCGATGGCCAGTTGGGTGGGGTGAGCTATAAGAGAAGGGTCTGGTCCGATCGGCCCAGAGAAAAATCCCGTGAGAACCTGATTGCAAAAGTTATCGCGTTTATAGATCTTCCCCGAGTCCGGTCCAGTTGCCTCAATCCACGCAGGCTCACCGTAGCTTTCCCACGGAATGACAACCGGGATACCTGTAAACACATTTGGAAGTGAGAAACTACCCTTAAATAAAAGGCCGCAGTTTGTGGCGCCCAACGATGGCAGTGTTGATGTAAATGTGTAGACGCCGCCGCCCCCGCCGCAATCGACCGTGGCTGTCACAGTTTTGCCGGCGCTATATCTATCGACAACAATTAACTGGTTCGTGATGTTGATAGTGCCGGTATCGTCAAACCAAGCGATAACGGGATTGGGGCTAGCGCAAGGGTTTGTAATTGCTGCGGTTGAGCCGGCCCAGTTGCCTGTAGGACTTGCCTGAGTGAGCGGCAATGGCACGCCATCCAATCCATCATCACCATTGCCGGTGTCGCCAGTCGGTGCTGAATCATCAAAGCCCAGTCCGCCGCCGCTGGGAGATAGCTCCAGCGGGTCAGCACCATCCGCGTCCGTAAACGTCTCAGCGGGGATGGTGTTGTCGCTGCTTGAGTTCACATCACAGCTCACGCCAGTGCGGCCGCTTGGCAGGATGATGCCGGTGCCAACAGCAGCAGCCACATCCAGCGCGATCAGGCTGCGGCCTTGGTCGTCGATCGGGAAGTGCGTCGCCTCATAGCTCACATCACCCGCCAGCGTCTTGGTGATGCGCTCCACCTGGTACAGGTAGTCATGCACTGAGTTGGCGTAGGTCGTGTTGTCACGCGCCAGCTGCACGCGGATGATGTCGCCAGCGCTGATCAGTGTGTTGTGCTCCTGCGGCCGTGCTGCAAACCTGATGGTGTGCGTGGTGTAGAGCCGCTTGGCCAGGATGTAGGCGCCAACCTTTACCGCGTGATCCTCGCTGGTGCAGAACGTCGAGAGATCATGCGACTCATACGGCCCGGTCTCGGCGGTGCCGCTGTAACGCACCTCGGCGGTGCGGATGATGCCAATGTCGCTCTCCAGCTGCTGGCGCCAGATCACTTGCACCACGAACGGCTGCCTGTCCGCCAGTGACAGATAGTTGATTTCCAGCGTGCCGGGCAGCACCGTGTCTTCGGTGAAGGTGTACTCCGCCGTAATCGCCGTGGTCTTGATGGCGCCAGCGCCAGTCACCGGCAGCAGTGGCCGCAGACCGCGTTTGCCGCCTGCGCTGCTTTCAGCCAGCAGGAAGTAAGGCGCCAGCTTGGCGGCAAGGTCGGAGTAGTTGGTGCTTTCGCGGATCTCGATGTTGCAGGTGAAGCCGTTCACCTCAAGAAACGTGGCTGCTGCCAGCAGTGCGGTGTTGTCGATCATCGCCGCCGGCACCCTGCTGGTATTGACCAGCAGCCACTTCACCAGATCCGCGAAGTTGTCGCTGGGCCCAGTCACGCTGTCGTAGATCCGGGTGACGGCCATGCCACCACGGATGAACAGATGCACCTGGCGGTTGTACTGATCGAAGCCGTCCGGGATGGTGACGTTGAAGCTGAGCGTGCTGATGCCGGGATAGCTGCCGACGGTGCCGCAGAAGAACGGCGCCTCGGGCAAATCCTTACCGGCACGCTGCACCAGGAAGTTGCCGGGCGCCCAGGTGCCAGCCCTGCGGTTGTAGGTCTGCGTATGAGCGCCAACGCGGCAGGCACGCTGAAAGACATCCTTCACCGGGATGCTGTCGAGCTGGCCCTCGCTCAGCACCAGCATGTAGTAGGCGGTGACGTTGTTGCTGGCGTCATTCTCGAAGCGTGCTTCGGTGGCGCCGGGGCTGATCAGGATGCCGCCTTTGCTGTTGCGGAACCGGGCGAACACGATCGGCACCGGCTCACCAATCTGCGCGAACCGCTGCGGGCTATCTAGCTCTGTGGTGCCCTGCGCGGCGGTTGCATCAGCTGGTGCGTTGATCTGACCTGCCTGGATGGCCAGCAGTGCCAGTGGATCGCTGGAGGAAAGGAAGCTCACTGCCTGATGCCCTGCCCCATGATCGCCAATGTCAACCGGCGCGGCGGCACTTGCGCTCCAACGGGAGACAATGCCGAGCCGAGTTGTATGGTCAGGCTAGTCAATCCGCCATTGCCGCCAACCACTTGGCCGGTGTATGCAGCCACCAGTTCCTGCCCAGCTTGCGGTGTGTTGTTGCCAGCGGTGGAATCGAACTGGTAGATGCTGAGATCCACCAGGCGGCCATCGCTGATAGCCGCGAGGAACGCATCCAACACCAGGCCAGTTGCTGCAGCGGTAACAGAGACCGATTCTTCAGTGCCACTGCTGCCAGCGGTGATGCCATCAGCGATGAACGGCACGTAGTTCCAGCTGGCGCCTGACCATGTGACGTTGGTATTGGCGTAGTAGCTCTGCCAGCGCTGGTAGGTAACACCAGCAGCGTCGTAGATGCGAAGGTATTGGCTTTGCGCTCTCATCGGGCCATGCCCAGCGCGATGCGTGCAGAGGGTGTACGCAGCCGGCCGATTACGCCTTCAGCGGTCAACCGCATGGCGCGTTCCATGTCGGTCACCGTGACGTAGCGCTGGCCGTCAAACTCCATCACCGGGCCGGTGGTTACGTTAATTGTAAGAGGGGGTGCTCCAGCGCCGGAACCCTCGGAGGGGATGGCGTCTTCGCCGCGTTTGCCGAAGAGGTAGCTGGTGGCGAAACCGGCGGCCTTGGACTCGGGCACGATGTATTCGGATTCGCCACCTTCACCGATAAGGCCGAGTGTGGGGCGGTTTACGACGCCACCTTTGGCGAATGCCTTGAAGCCGCCTGCCCAGAATGCGCCATCAGCAGCCTTCTTTGCGGTAGTGGTTCTAGCGCCGCGTGCTGAGTTAAGGAGTTGTTGATTTCGGAAGGCGCGGCCGATGTCGTCGGCGGCGACTTTGGCGTAGGTGGCCACATCGGACATCGCAGAAGCAAAAAGCCGTGTCTGACTGGTGCCTACTTGGATGACACCGACGAGGCGGCTGGATTCGTCTTTAGTGTTTACAGCTTGGAAGGCAACTACGCCAAGGGCGCCAGCGAGCCTGTCGGCTTGGTCCTTGGACATGCCGATTTCGGCACTGGTGAGTTTTTGAGCAAGAGCACCTTCTAGCTGGACGATTTTTGTTTGATATACAGCGCGAGCAATAATGTCTTGGTTGGCCGCAATCTGTTTGGCTGCGGTTACTTGGTCGTAAGCAACTTGTACGACGTCTCTTTGTGTGCCTAGAAGCGCGTCGTATCCAGCTGAAATTTCGCTAACTCGCGCAGCTGTAGCCCCGTTTTGTTGGGCATCAAGAATAGCAAGCTGTTTTTGTGCTGCGTATTTGCGATACTGTAATTCTGCGAGTCTTGCTTCAATTACAGCTCTTTGTATGAGAAGCTGGTTGTTTAGTTTTGATTGAACGTACTCGATTTGTGCAGCACGTACTTGTTGCTGGAACTGAGCAATGGCGATGTTGTATCGCTGGGTAGAGGTAGTGGCGAGTTGATACTGGCGCTCCAGCTGGGCGCCGTATAAATCGTTGAGTGCGGATTCGGCCGACAACTGGGACTGGCGAACGTTGTTGCTTCTCTCCAAAGCGGTCAGCTGGTTCTGAATAGCTTGAGCGGCGCGGTCATAGCGTTCGTTATTGGCCTCGATTTCTAGGCCCAGTTCTTGCAGGCGGAATTTAATGTTTACTTGTGCGAGTTCTTGGTTCTTAAGGGTGTTAAGTCGCGCTTGTTCTTTAGCTAAAAGTTCTGCGCTGGCGCCTTTGTGCTCATTCAAGAAAGCGCGAGTTTTTTCATCGTAAGTCTGCTGTATTTTGTTTGTTTCGAGTTGTTTATCGAGTTCAAGGTTGATGAGTTTTTCGGCTGTGGTGCGGCCCAGTGTGCGCTGTTTTTCAAGGGCAAGATTGGTGGTGTTATTGCGGATTTCACGGTCCTGCTTGTCGATGATAGCCTGAAGCGCGGCGTTGCGCTTTTCTTCCTCTTCGGTGATGGCTTTTACACCGTTGAGACTGCGTTCAATAAGCCCCCGTAGAATGGGAAACTTCTGTAAAACGCCATTGACAAGCGTCAAGCCCCAGGCGCGGATTGTGCTGCCTAGGAGGTTTGCGTATTGGAGGATTTTTGTGAGGCCGCTAAGAACAAGAGTTAGGGCAGTAACAAAGGGTGCGCCGATTAGGGATAACAGCCCGGATACGGCGCCCAGGAATTGATTCCAAGTATTACCGAGAATGTTTACACCGCTTGTTATGTTGTCTACAGCGGCTGGGACTATGCCGGTCTGGGCGGCTACGGCTTCGGCGGCGATGGCTTGGGCTGTTTGGGCGTCGCCGGCTTCGATGAGGCGACGGACAGTTGTATCCAGCTCGGCGTTGACGAATACGACGCTTTCGCGCAGCTTGTCCATGTCGAGCATGTCCAGCGCGTTGCCGATTTCGGTGATGCGGCGCTGGGCGTCTTCGAGGATTTGGCCGATGGCAGAACCAAGGATCTGACCGCCGAAGCCGCTGCCGAAGAAGGAGCCGGCAAGACCGCCGGCTACTTGGCCTACACCGCCGCCAAACAGCAGCGGGAAGCCGGCACCGAGTGCCAGGTTTTCAGCGGTCGCGTTGGGATTGAAATTGAGGTTGCCCGGAGGAGGGCCGCCACGGGCTCCGGCGTTTGCACGGCGCGGTACAAAGTTGGGCGGCAGCGCCGGTCCCTGTACAGGTGGAGCGGCGGGGCCGAACTGTGTTTTACCTAGAGCTACGTCTACTTTGTAGAGGGCCTGCTCCAGTTCCCGAAATTCTTTTCCCCCTATGTCT
>Ga0315902_10009782_pt1 | contig 12763 bp, 1 predicted proteins | sample LakEriMetagenome_9_FD_203523 | JGI IMG/M metagenome (GOLD analysis project Ga0315902, IMG submission 203523) | Freshwater fungal communities from buoy surface, Lake Erie, Ohio, United States - Buoy 12 MA117 | ecosystem: Environmental > Aquatic > Freshwater > Lake > Lake biofilm | place: USA... | reverse complement strand
TTAAAGGAAATAATATTGTGAAAGACAAAGAAGATCGCGATGTGTTCTTAGCACCAAGTCAGTTTATGCTCGACATGGAAAAGCAGAACTATCCGGAATTGAGTTTCCACTTTACAAGCGAATTAGACGCGTAATAAAAAAGCCCCACGGGGCTTTTTTTTCTATCTAATAATTGTTACGTGTCCTGTAATAATTTGATCGGGTTGTGGGTCGTTGGCTCTTGCTTTTTTTCTATAGCGCACAGTATAAATGTAAGTGTCATTTTGTGCATAGTAATTATCGTCTCCAGGATCGTTTTCTTGTGAATTGCCAATCCAGGCTTCATCAATTGAATTAGTTTGGAATATCCTCGCTCCCCATCTATTATAGATGATCATTTCATAAAATTCAATACCCTCAGTGCTAGAGAATGATGGTTTGAAAACATCATTCACGCCGTTGTAATCGAGTGGAGTGAAGGCATTCGGTATGTACACAACTATTCCTTCGACATTCACGATTTGCGTGGCAATATCAAAACAATTGTATTCATTTGTTACTGTAAGTTCTACCAAATAATTACCCTCTGCATTGTAAGTGTGAGTTGGGTTAACATCATTGCTCCAATTTGAATCCCCAAAATTCCAATAGTAATTAGTAGCACCCACACTGAAATCATAAAATTCAAAATAGGGGTAAACAATATCTGCTGAAGTCGAACTTGTGATAAAGCTAGCAGTAGGTGTCGGATGAATAATAACTTCATTTTGGAAAGTTACGGTGTCTGTGCATCCATAGATGTTCGTTACTATCGCTGTAATGCTATACACGCCAGGCTGAGAATAATAATGAACTAAACTCGTTGGGTTGAGCAAGTTTAAAACAGTTCCATCTCCAAAATCCCATGTAGATGTGGAAATTCCTGTTCCGTCAATTACAAATTCTGTTGTTGCTCCAACACAGAGGTCATCATCAATAGCATTTAATGTTACCGTTGGAAGTTCGTGAATTATAAAATCTTGACTTACAGAGTCTGTACAACCGAACTGATTTGACACAATTAATTCCACAGGATGTGCTCCCGGAGTATTGAATGTTGCGATGTAGTTAAGAGAGTTTGTTGTGTGCGCGACACCGTCGTAATTCCATACATAAGGAGCAATAGCATTAAGCGATGTGTTTTGCAATGTAGTGTTTACAGGAACGTATAGGCAGCTTTCTGGCGGACTTAAAGTAAACGCTGCGAATGGCTGTGGGTTGACTTGTACAATTTGATTTGCTACAGCATTACACGAGAGCATAGGCAGTGTTGCGTAGAAAGTTGTAGCATCAATAGTTACGTTATATGCAAGTGGAACAGTGCCTTGATTTAAATAAATGTGATTGGCATTTGATGTTGTCGTTCCATCTCCCCAATTGTATAAATAGGTAGAAGTTGGAAGATTTGTAATTGATACGAGTAAAGGACTACAACTATTCACATTGCTGTAAATGGCCGAAGAAAGATCTGGTGTGTCATATACAAATACGTTATCTGTGACAGTGGCAGAGCAGATTGTTCCAGAGGTGTTTTGAAATGCAGTTAGCCCAACCTGCGTTAGCAAACCAGTCGCATTCCCAACATCAAATGTCATTGTAGTGTTAGCACTGTTGCTGGTCCCCATTGTACCAAAACCCCAGAGGTAAGTTATTCCAGTGTTTTGACTGTTAGCAGTCGATGCAATGAAGTCGATATCGTCACCTTCGCAGACATTTATTGCCGAAGCGAATATCTGAGGCAGGGGTGTTGGGTAAACATCTACGATTTGATTTGAAGTTGCAATACAATTTAATTGTGGAATTGTGCTGTAACTGCTCGTAGAAGTTACAACTACAGGATAAGACAACAGGCCAGCCCCGTTATTGAGATACCCATGTGTATTGACAAAATTGATGGTCCCATCTCCCCAATTGATTTGATTCGTAGCTGCAGGCAGATTTGAAAGTACTACGTTAAGGTTACTACAACCTGAAGTTGTATTAAATGTTAACGGTGTTAAATCGGGTGTGTCGTACACTACGATTGTTGCATTAGCAATTGCGCTACATGTAACTCCAAGAGTAGTTTGGCTTGCAGTTAACTCAATCGGATAAGTAGTTCCTGCGGCGCTGCCTGTTGTGAAGGTGAAAGAAGTGTTCGCCGCAGTTGAGCTAGTCAAATTACCGATATTCCAAGAATAACTCACGCCAAGGTTTTGATTGTTTGATGTCGAAGCACTAAAGTTTACCAATTGTTCTTCGCAACTGTTTGTCGCTGATGAAGCTATTACAGGAAGAGGCGAAGGGTGAACAGTAATAGGTTCAGTGGTTGTTGAAGTACAAACTAAATTTGGAAGTGTAGGGTATGTTACAGACGAAGTAACATCTAAGTTATAGGTCAGTATTGCTCCGCTGTTGTTCGTATATGTGTGGAAGTTGTTTGTGTTTATTGAACCATCACCCCAGTTTATAGTATTCAAATTAGCAGGAAGGTAAGCAACTTGAACATCAAGTAAACTGCAACCGTCGGTGGTATTGTATGAAACGGCACTCAAATCCGGATTGTTATAGACATAGATGCTTGTGCTTACAGAATTTGAACAATTCGACGCCGTGTTGGTTGGCGATGAAACCACTAATGTTACAGGAATATTCAGACCTTGTGCAGAACCATTTGGAAATGCGAAGGTCGAATTTTGTGTGTTTGATGTGCCAAGTCCACCAAAGTCCCAGGCGTAGTCAAATCCGGTTCCACCACCAGTTATGCTTCCTGAAAAATCGATGGAACTTCCAGCACAAATGTTAATTTGAGATGCCACAATATTCGGAATTGGATTTGCGAAGACAGATATATTTGAATAAATGGTGTCATTGGCACAGCCATCCGTGACAACCAAATAGGGGTTGTAGTTTTGAGTGGTGTTGTTCACCGCGAAGTAGGTAAACTGAATTGTGTTTTGATTTGCTATAACCGTATTTACGGGGTCATCGAGGTGCCATGTTGCAGATAGATTTGTGTCGAAAGTTGTATTGGTAAACGTTACTGTTAACGGTGAACAACCCACCTCCGCTGTAGTTGTAAATCCACCTTGAACATTGTCGGGTAGAACAGTAATACTGTCGTTGAATGTGTCTGTTCCGCAACCATTAGTTAACGTTAAAGTTATTGGATAAACTTGAGTGACAGAATCACTTGGGAAGAACATGGAATTTAAATTCGGATTATAAGAAGTGAAATTGCCATAAGTCCAGGTGTATCCAGTTGGTTCTCCTACCGAAATGTTATTTACCATTAGCGTACTTCCGGAGCAAATGATATGTGTTGCCAAAGTGAAATTAGCAACTGGGGTTGGGAGCACTGTGATTTGTTCATTTGATGTCACAGTTCCGCATGCATTCGTAACAGCCAAAGTAGCGGTATAAGTAGTTGTAACATCTCCTTGCAGATACGTTACGCTCGGCGGATTAATCAAACTTGACGAGTTAAACGTATTGCTCCAAGAAACTGTGTCTGGCGCAAAGGTCCATTCGTAATTGGTAATGAATTGACCTGAACTTAAATTATCGAAGTTCACCAATAAAGGTGCGCAACCAGTATTGATATCGGTGCTAAAGTTTGCAACGGGCAGGTCATAAATCTGAATTACAGAATTCAAAGTATCGGTGCAACCATAAGAATTGATTGCCACCATTTCAATAGTATGAATACCTAATGTTGTAAAAACAGGTGGCGCTGGATTAGGGATTGAGCTGTATAAAACGCCATCTATTGTCCATTCGTAATTACCTATCGTAGCGTCCCCATTGCTCAGCGCAATTGGAGAGTCAACACAACCGGTAGTAGGGAGAGCAAAGCTTCCAACCGGGTTGGGATTAATAGTCACTAAAATAGAATCAAGCGCTTGGCAGCCCGTAACATCATTTGTTAGACTCGTTACATAATAATAATCAGTTGGAGTATTTCCCAAGGGGTCTGGCAGAGTTACATTGATTGAACTCGGACCATTAATCTGACCGGCATAGTTTGCGGACTGATTTGGCAACCAGTTATAGGTATAAGAGTTTAGATCGGGAATATACTGAAGCGATGTGGTGGTCACATCAGAACAATACGTATAGTTAGAGTTGTTTAGCGCTGGGAGAGGATTCACAATCACAACAATTGATGTGTTGGGCTGAACAGCGCATTGAGGCACTAAGTCGTAAGCAATATTGGTCACAACATAAGTAGTAGTTTGAGTTGGAGTTACCGTATAAATAGGATTTGCTCCATTGTAGTTGTCAATGGTTACACTTTGTCCATTAGCGGTATAGGTGATGTCATAAAAGCCACTTGAAGGAGTGAATGCAAAATTGATGTCAGACGACTCGAGTAGACAAATGGTTTCTCCTCCGGTAATTGTGACAATCGGATATGGATGAATAATGACTTCTGAAATGTTAGAAGTTATACTCGGACAACCTCCTCCGCTAACAAAAGAAACTACGCAATAATAATAGAAAGTACCATCAATGTTCGAAGGGGGAGAGTAGGTATTGCTGGTTGCTAAATTTATAGAAGTGCCGCCAGAAATTGTATTGTTGTTGTTCACATACCACTGATAAGTTGGAGTTCCCGTACCGTTGGAATATGCAACTTGCAATGGATTTGTTGGTTGATTCAAACAGTGTTGTTGCGTGTTGATTGGCTGATTGGAGAAAATAGGGGCAAGGTTTACGACCACGGCGGCCGGGTTGGAAGTAACTCCGCAATTCGTTCCTGTTTGAGTTATTGTGCAATAATAAAATTGCGTTCCAACGACAGTGCTCGGAGGAGTGTATGTGTTTAGCGTAGCTCCGGCGATTGGTGTGCCTCCAACGTCAGAGTTGGTTGTGTTTGAGTACCATTGGTATGAAGCGGTTCCGGTTCCTCCAGTTATAGAAACAGATAATTGTGAAGTAGCCGTATTTTGACAAACGGATTGAGCAGTTGTTGGTTGCTCAGATACGATGGGGTCCGCAAGAACAATTACTGTCGCATTTGCAGAAGTGAGAGCATCACAACCAGAACCTGACAAACCAATTGTGACATAGTAATTGTAAGTTCCTGGAGAGTTGAAAATTGACGGCGTAAATGAACTATTTGTTTCCCCTCCTGGAGTTACAGCAGGTGCAAAGAACCATTGGTATGTCGGAGTTCCAACACCTCCTGTGTAGGCAACGTTTAGTGCGGAAGGTACCGTTCCTCCCACACAAATAGTTTGGGTAGTAAGCGGTTGCGTTGAAATTGTTGGATCAGGAAGAACCACGACTTCAGCGATATTAGAATTGATCATTGAACAGCCCCCGTCAGCAGAGAATGAAATTATGCAGTAATAATACACAGTACTAAAAATTGCAGAAGGTGGTGTAAAAGACGATGCAGTTTGTCCACCAATTAGAGCTCCTCCGGCGTACGCATTCGTCGTGTTTGAATACCACTGATATGTTGCAGTTCCTGTTCCGTTACTATAAGCAACGTTCAGTTGAGTTGTTGTTCCGCCAACACATACCGATTGAGTTGGTGTTGGTTGCGTTGTGAATGTAGGTGCTGGAGTAACAGTAATTAGTGAAGCCGGAGAATTCACCGCGCAATTGGCTCCGCTTTGCGTAACAACACAGTAATAGTAAGTAGCACCCGTCTGGTTAACAGGCGGAGTGTAGGTTGAAGCATTAGCACCCGCTATTGGAGTGCCTGTAGTGTTACCACTTGTAGTGTTTGAAAACCATTGATAGGAAGAAGTTCCCTCGCCATTTGAAACGGCTACTGAAAGTGGTACCACCGAACCTGCGTTTTGACAGTATGATGCGCCCGAAGTTATTGTAGCTGTAGGATCGGCAACAACAGTAATGTCAGCAATGTTAGATGTTTGAATGCCACATCCGGCTCCTGCTAAAGTAACAGTAACATAATAGCTGCTTATTCCTATAGCAGAGAATGCAGAAGGTGTGAATGAAGATGAATTAGCTCCAACAATTGGAGTGTTTGAGGGAGATTCAAACCATTGATAAGCAGGTGTGCCCACTCCTCCAGCGTATACAACGCTTAGTGGACTCGGAATGCTTCCTCCAACACATATCGTTTGTGATGGAGTAGGTTGAGTTGATAGGGAAGTATTCACGTTAACGATTACTTCACCCGTGTTCGATGTAATGCTTGAACAACCGCCTCCAGTAAGGGTGATGGTTGCATAGTAATATGTTGTACCCGTGAGGGCTGCTGGAGGAGTGAAGCAAGAGGCTGTCGCTCCTGTAATTAATGTTCCACCCGTTGTTGAATTGGTTGCAGAACTATACCATTGGTACGAAGGTGTTCCAGTTCCGTTTGAATAGGTAACACACATTTGGTTTGTCGTTCCTCCAACACAAACGTTACTTGAAGCGGGTTGTGTTGTGAAAGTTGGAGAAGGATTAACGACAACAGTTCCGATGGTACTTGTAACAGAACATCCAGATGCTGGCGTAGTTACAATGCAGTAATAATAAACTGTACCTACGGTTGCGGTAGGAGCAGAATAAGTGTTGTTTGTCGCTCCGGGAATTGCGGTTCCTGAAGTTGAGTTGTTCACGGTATTGCTATACCATTGATACGCTAAAGTTCCTGTTCCTCCTGAAGCCGTTACCGTTAATGCCGTTGGAGCGGCATTTTGACAAAGCGTTTGGGTTGGAAGTGGTTGAACCGTTATTGTAGGATCAACAACAACAATGATGGTCGCAACTTGCGAAGCAACCGTTCCGCAACCGTTCCCTGCATCTGTAACTACACAGTAGTAATAGAAAGTACCTGCAGCATTGAACGCAGGTGGATTAAAGGTCGCAGCGTTTGCATTAGCAATTGAAGTTCCTCCGGTATTAGATGCTGTAGTGTTTGAAAACCATTGGTAGGTAAATGCACCAATACCGGTAGCGGCTTGCAGCTCCATATTTAATGGAACAGAACTTCCACCAACGCAAATGGATTGTGTTGAAGTGGGCTGAGTTGCAAGAATAGGGTCAGGTGTAATAATTACAGCAGCTGTATTTGATGTTATACTGGCGCAACCACCTCCAGTAAGCGTGATGATAGCGTAGTAATAGGTTGTGCCAGCAGTTGTTGAAGGAGGTGTGTAACAACTTGAAGTAGCTCCGCTGATAGATGAACCTGTTGTTGTATTGTTGTTCGCATTGCTGAACCACTCATATGCCGCTGTTCCTGTTCCATTCGAATAGTTAACGCACATTTGGTTGGTTGTCCCACCAACGCAAACGTTGCTTGCGGTTGGCTGGGTTGTAAAGGTTGGGGCAGGATTAACGACAACAGTTCCGATTGCGCTTGTTACCGAGCATCCAGATGCTGGCGTAGTTACAATGCAGTAATAATAAAATGCACCTACATTGGCAGTAGGGGGAGAAAAGGTATTATTTGTAGCTGCAGGAATTGGAGTTCCTGAAGTTGAGTTGTTCACAGTATTGCTATACCACTGATACAATAAAGTTCCTGTTCCTCCTGAAGCAGTCACAGTTAATGCCGTTGGAGCGGCATTTTGACAAAGTGTTTGCGTTGGAAGTGGTTGAACCGTTATTGTAGGATCAACAACAACAATGATGGTCGCAACTTGCGAAGTAACCGTTCCGCATCCGTTCCCTGCATCTGTAACTACACAGTAGTAATAGAAAGTACCTGCAGTATTGAACACCGGTGGATTGAAGGTTGCAGCGTTTGCATTAGCAATTGAAGCTCCTCCGTTAGTAGATGCTGTAGTGTTTGAAAACCATTGGTAGGTAAATGCACCAATACCAGTAGCTGCTTGAATAGAAACTGACAGAGGTGCCGAGAAACCGCCCTCGCAGATGGTTTGAGTTGCTATAGGTTGTGTAGCAATGATTGGGTCGGGTATAATTACAACCGAAGCAGTGTTCGACGTAATGCTTGAACAACCTTCTCCAGTAAGAGAAATTATTGCATAGTAATAAGTTGTCCCGGCAGTTGTAGAAGGAGGTGTGAAGCAAGAAGCTGTCGCTCCACTAATTAATGTTCCACCCGTAGTTGAATTGGTTACAGAACTATACCATTGGTACGCTGGTGTTCCTGTTCCGTTTGAATAGGTAACACACATTTGAGTTGTTGTACCTCCAACACAGACGTTACTTGAAGCGGGTTGTATTGTGAAGATGGGAACAGGATTAACCACAACAGCGCCGGTGGCGCTTGTTACTGAGCAGCCAGAAGCCGATGTCGTTACAATACAGTAATAGTAAATAACACCAACAGCTGCTGTTGGAGGAGTATAAGTGCTGGCCGTCGCTCCAGGAATCAAAGTTCCTCCAGTAGTATTGTCTATTGAATTGCTAAACCACTGATACAACAAAGTCCCTGTTCCTCCTGATGCTGTTACAGTTAATGTAGTTGGAGCAGCATTTTGACAAAGTGTTTGCGTTGGAAGTGGTTGAACAGTTATTGTAGGATCAACAACAACAGTGATGGTCGCAACTTGCGAAGTAACTGTTCCGCAACCGTTACCGGCGTCTGTTACTATGCAGTAGTAATAAAAAGTTCCAGCAGTTGAGAAAGTAGGTGGCGAATAAGTTGCTGAAGTTGCGCCTGAAATTAATGTTCCTCCAGAATTGCTTGCTGTCGTATTTGAATACCATTGGTAGCTGAATCCACCAATTCCAGTTGCAGTCTGAAGAGCTACTGTCAAAGGCGACGAACTTCCACCCACACAAATAGTTTGTGTTAAAGTAGGCTGTGTTGTTAGTGTAGGGTCTGGCGTAATAACAACCGCTGCGATGTTAGATGTGATGACCGAGCAACCACCTCCTGTTAGAGAAATGATTGCATAGTAATAGGTAGTTCCAGCGGTAGTAGCTGGAGGAGTATAACAACTGTTAGTTGCGCCGGTAATAGCTGTTGCTCCAGCGGTGGTATTTGCAGAATTGGTATACCACTGATAAGAAGGTGTTCCAGTTCCGTTTATATAAGTAACACACATTTGCGCTGGAGTACCTCCTACACAAAAGTTACTTGCAGTAGGCTGGGTTGTGAAGGTTGGAGCAGGTATAACAATCACAGTGCTTGCAGCACTGGTTACTGAACAACCTGCAACTGGAGTGGTAACTTCACAATAATAGTAAAGAGTTCCCACCGTTGAAGTTGGTGGAATATAAGTACTATTTGTTGCACCCGAAATGAGGGTTCCCGAAGTTGTGTTGTTAACGGTATTGCTGAACCATTGATATTGCAAAGTTCCAGAGCCGCCCAAGGCCGATATGGTTAATGCGGTTGGAGTGGCATTTTGACAAAGCGTTTGTGTTGCTAAGGGAAAGCTAGTTGTGGGATCAGGAACAACGACTACAGAAATTTGAGCAGAGGTACTTGCCATACAACCACTTCCTGAAGTGTTTATGGTTACCGTGTAATTGAATGTCCCAGTTGAAGCAAATGCCGGAGGAGTGTATGTCGATGCGGTAGCACCACTTATGGCCTGCGTTGGTGTGCCCACAAGATTCCATTGGTAAGTTGGATCTCCAATGCCAAAGGTAAATGCTCCTGTTAAGGCATTCGGTACTGTTCCACCCACGCAAATTGTTTGAGTTATCGGACTGGCTGAAGCGACTGGGTCAGGTACAACAATCGCAGCTACATTGTTTGAAGTTATTGTGCTACATAATGTACTTGATGGAAATGTAACAACACAGTAATAAAAAATTGTACCAACAATGGTAGCTGGAGGAACGTAGCTCGATGAAGTTGCGCCAGGAATTATTACTCCTCCGGAACTAACAGGATTTATATTTGAATACCATTGGTAAGAGGGTAATCCGGGTCCTAAATAACTAACAGTAACGCTCAATGCATTGAAAGTTCCATCTAGACATACAGTCGGGGGCTGAGCAGGTTGTGTAATAAAAGACGGTTGCGGATAAACTGTAACCGTTTGATTGCACGTTGAAGAACAGTTCGGAACAGGAGTAGAGGTTCCTGGAATCAATGGGTTTACAACAAGTGTAATCGGGAAGTTAAGTGCAGCCAAATTGGGTGCGACAGTATTGTTGTTTAGCGTAATTGTGGGGTTAACTGCCGTTGCAGTGGCTATTGAGGAAGTGCCTCCAACAGGATTTGATACAGTCCAATTGTAAGCTAATGCTATGGGTGTATTCCCACAAGATGGACCTGTTGTGTTGTTTGTAATGGTCGTGACGAGCGGGGTGCAAGTATTGTTTGGGTTTGCAGTAAAAGCGCAGGTTGGAGGTGGAATTACACAGATTGTTTTTTGGAGAGTGGAGTCACCACAACCATTTAGATAGTGTTGTGTTATAGTATAAATGCCAGGACTGTTAAAATTAACAGGGACTGAATTACTTGCAGCTTGAACGTTAGCCCAATCGTCAATTGTAAATCCGGGTAATCCAATAGTCCCCGATGGCACTGTCCAACCTGTCGGAGGCGAGATGGTATAATAAAACGACCCCGAACTTGAGCAAGTAAAAGGCGCAGCATTGTTAACACCGGAAACTGCATTTCCTGAAATTCCCGTGTTCGTAATTGTGACAGAACTATTTACGCATATTGTAGTTGCGGATAAATTGAAATTTGCCGAAGGTTCCATACTTACAACAATTGGAGATACGCTGCTTGAAGTTGTGCCACAAGCATTGGAAGCAACAATTGTCGCATAGAACGTATTTGCAGGAAATAATCCTATTTGCGATTGCCCACATGAAGAGGTGTTAAAAGTATGAGTTATGGTTAGATTGCCTGCAATGTCAGTATTTACAATCGGACTTGAATTATCGCTAATACTCAAGGTGTATGTTGTGCCTGTTGCGTTAGGTGTATTTGTACTAGGATTAACGGTAGAAATAGTAATGTCTACTACTTGCCCAGTGCAAAGCCCTACAGAGTTTGAAACCCCTCCTGCGACGTAAGGATTCGAACCAGCGTAGATGTTGAATGTTCTTGAAACGACACAGCCATTTAATGTTGCGGTAATTGTAAAAAAGTTATTTCCAATGCTCAATGTAACTGGAATTGTATTCAGTCCAGTTGTTAACGTTATAGGAGCCTGATTTCCAATTGCAATTGTATAGGACGCAGTGTTGTTTGAAGCAATGCCGTAATTTATTTGGGCAGTATTTGCTCCCGAAGAACTCCCGCATAATGTATAAGTTAACACACCACCGTATGTATTACTGACCAGTGAACTACCTGCTACCTGAACATTCGATGGATTACCTACACTAACGTTGGTTATTGCGATGGTTTGACTCGAAACCGCAGATGTACAGCCGGTAGTAGAGTTTGTGGCAGTTACTGAATAGTTGAAAGTTCCGCCATTATTGAATGTTATTGAAGGAGTTGATGAGTTGCCATTGTTTACCGATGGACTCCAATTATAAGTTATTCCAGGAACGGGATTGAAACCAGTGATTGGCACAGTTGTTCCAGGGCAACCTGTGGATGGAATTGAAAAGGTTGGTGTCGATGGGACAGCGTTTACTGTCACGTTAATTGGATCATTATCTGTGCAACCGTTGGCGGTTGCAATGCCAGTAAAAACATACTGGCCAACTGGAAGGTTGCTAAATGATGGGTCAGCGCTTGTGGAAGTGTAACCACCTGTATTGCTTGACCATGAATATGTAACAGTTCCACCATTAGGAACATCGGAAATATCGGAGTTGATATTTACCGTAGCTCCTTGACAAATTGTAATGTTATTTCCTGCATCTAAGCTGATGTTATTATTTGGAAGGTCAACGTCTATCTCATCACTGTAATCGCAATTACTGCCATCGTATGTCACTGTTACAATGTAGGTTCCTTCAAGATTGTTGTTAAAACTTGGAATTGTGTAGCTACTTCCGGTAGCTCCTTGAATTGTAGTTGTGTTGTTAGGTCCATTTGGATTAAACTCCCAAGTGAATATTGGGGATCCAACACCAGTGGGTCCCCCTGTAATGGTTGCTGTTAAAGTAACATTCGCGCCAGTACAATATTCAACATTTGGCCCAAGTGAGACACTCAAATTATTGCAATCCTGCCCAAAAACACCAAAAGAAAAAACACATAACAACACAAGTAAAATGGCACTTTTAAAATCCACTTTAATATTATTGTTCAGTGACAAAACTTTGAACAAACCTTGCATCGCATTTAATTTGTCGCAAAGGTAATTCTTTCTTGCTGAACAGTTTATTTTGTTTTTAAATAAAAAAGGGAGCCTATCGGACTCCCTTCTAAACGATTGATTAGCATTATTTCTTTTTGAAATTCGGACATTTAAAATTCAATTGGTCGTTTCCTGCTTTTTTCATCCGGTTATTTCCTGCTCTTTGTGCCGATTTATTCCGCTTGTTATGCGAAGAATAATTAAATCCTTTTTTCGGACTGGAGCAAGACGTTTGCGTAGTAACAACGGTGGCTGTTCCCAATAAGGCTAGAAGTAAATAGGAGAGTCTGAAAAAGCGTTTCATCTTAATGTTGAATAATCACCGTTTTATTTGTTTTGCCTTTCGAAGTGGTGAGTCTAAAAACATACAATCCATTTGAAAGATTCGACACTTCCATTCGATTCGTATTGAATTCGGTTGACACCAATTCACCTGTCATGTTGTAAACTTCGATTTGCTTTAAATCGTTGCTTGCAATGAATAAAGTTGAATTAGCCGGATTCGGGTAAACCAATAAATTATCTTCATCCATACTTAACTCTTCTGTTCCAACAGATATTGTGCGGTAGCTGCAATCGAGTGGAATAGCACAAAT
>Ga0315902_10009779_pt1 | contig 12766 bp, 9 predicted proteins | sample LakEriMetagenome_9_FD_203523 | JGI IMG/M metagenome (GOLD analysis project Ga0315902, IMG submission 203523) | Freshwater fungal communities from buoy surface, Lake Erie, Ohio, United States - Buoy 12 MA117 | ecosystem: Environmental > Aquatic > Freshwater > Lake > Lake biofilm | place: USA... | reverse complement strand
CATTCGTGTCGTTCGCCGCGCATCGGCGGCAAGTCCGGTGGCAGCGGCACTGCTGGCCAGACGCGGTAACGCGCCGATCGGACTACTGAAGAGCATGCCGGGTTCCGCATTCGATCCTCCGGTCGTCTCGAAGTGGGCGAGAGTTTCGCGCTGTCCGCTGGCATCGACGCGGTAAATGTCCGTGACCGATTCCAAGCGCGTTCCGCCCAAGCCGAAACCGACGACTGAGCGCAGGGCACGGCTTCCCTGATTCATGCGGATGAACCGGCCTTCGATGATCCAGTGGCGAGGGTTGGTCACGCGCTCCGATGCACCGATGACCTTGGCCGGCAGCACATATTTGCCGAGCCTTTCCGCCAGACGGCCTGCGGATTCCTGGCCGAATTCCCGCGCAAAGGCTTCCAGTTCCGGTCCGCTGCGATCGACTCGGGCCGCATCCAACTCCACGCCGAATGGGCGCACGCAGATCAGTTCCGGCACAGGAACGACCGGAGTCTTCCACTCGCGCTTGACCAAGCTGACTGAGGCGCAGCCCGTGAGCGCGAGAACCAGCAGCACCGCGGCCGCACAGGAAAGAATCCGAGTAAAAAGTATTGCTCCCGCCATGGGCATCATCACCGCACCGGAAGCCCGGCAAAGCAAGCAAGAGCCGGCGGTCAGGATTCCGATGGAAGGTAGCGGTAGGGTTGGTCGATGTAGGGGCGGTTCCAGCCGGTTTCCTTGTCTTCTTCCGCTTGGGCCGCCTCGTCGCCGATCACCATGACGAGCACGCGGTGTTTGCGGTCGAAGCTGACCGGATGAGCCAGCCTCACTGTTCCCCTTTCGTCCACTTCTGCTTCCAGAGTTTGGATCATAGTCGAAATTTAAGCACGAACCGGGCCAAGTCAAACGACCACCAGATCGGCCGTGACCTTTTCGAGAGGCAAATCGAGGAGAATGGCCGCCGCACGGCGGTAGGATTCCAATTGGCCGCCGTAGCGTTCCCGCAAGTCGCCATCCCCATCGGTCTTGAAATCGTAGATCACTGCCGAGACCGGTGCGCCTTCCCTCATGCTGATGTGCACGCGGTCAAAGGTGCCGCCGAGAAATTCGCCATTATGCAAAACCTCGTAGGGGCGCTCGCGCCAGAGCACGGTTTCATCCTTCGAACAGGTAAAAATTTTCTCCGCGGCCGGGGTGGCTAGAAACCGTCTGACTTTCTCCGCCGCCACATTATCCCCCTCGACCGCGGCAATGTTGCCGTCACTCCATTCGATTTGCGCGAGCAAGTGATGGACTTCGGAGCCGAACTTGCGGGCGCCTTGGCCGGTGAGAATCTCGCGGGCATGGCGTCGTGCACGCCGCGAGGGAGGAAAAGAGGGCTGAAAGCTGAAGCCTGAAACTTGAAGAGCGGGAGCGGAGGAAGGAAGGGAATCCGGAGTTTGGAGATTGGAGATGGCAAATTCGTTGAACCAATTCGGATCGCCATGTTCGCGACGGTCGCCGTCGCCGGGAAAATTTTTCTCCAGCCAGTTTCCGGCATTCTTGTCATTACGTCCGCGCGCAGTGAGGCAGTAGAGCGCTTTTTTGGCGCGGGTCATGGCAACGTAGAGGACACAGAGCGACTCGTAGGATTGTTTGGCCCGCATTTCCTCGCGCGCTTCGCGCAGCGCGGGATCGGCCTCGCACCAGTCTTTGCGCGGCAATGCAAGCCCCCACAGAACTTTTCCGTTCGGGTCGCGGTTCAGCGAGATTCCGGCGTCTTCGCGGAACTCGGTCATGGCTTTGCCGCCCAACTCCGGGAGGATGACCATGTCCACCCCGAGACCTTTGGCTTGATGCACCGTCATCACACGCACCGCGCCGGGCGTTTCATTTTCTTCGAGTGTATGGTGTTCGATGCAGCGGACAAAACCCCGCCAGTCGGCCGCCTTGGCCGACAACGAATCGAAACCCGCGGCTGCTGAAACGAAGGCTTCCAATTCCTGCGGTCCGATGATTCCCGCGGCGCGGGCGCGATCGACCCAACAACGGATCAAGGCCCCGAAACCGGAAGCCGCCGCAGTCTTCCGGGATTCCGCGAGGAAGACATTCATGTCGTCGCCGATGATTTGACGCCAAGGTGAAGCCAACGCGTGGGCGCCGGCGATTTTTTCCGCGGGCGAGGCAATGTGGCGGATAAGGGCGAGCAACGCGTTGCCCGCGGGCGTGGCGAGACAAGGATTCACTTTGCCCTCGGCGGCCACGGGAATTCCCTGCTGTTTCAACACGCGCACGTAGCGCGCCAGTTCATCGTTGGTCCGCACCAGAATGGCGCAATCGAGGCCGCGCCCGAGCGGATCGGTTTCGCGGAGGAGATCCACCACATTGCGGGACAAGGCTTCGTCCGGCGTTTCCCCGTCGTTCGGGTCGACGACCTGCATCCGCACGTAGCCTTGGCCGGCGTTTTCCGCGGGGCAGTGCGCAACCCAGGCGCGATTCCACGCCGCCAAGGACGAATCAGGAAAACGAAATTCGCCGGCTCCGTTCTCCAGCGTATCCGGGGCGAGCACGGATTCGACGGTCTGGACAATGGCGCGCGAAGAACGCCGGGAGACCTCGAGTTTCTCCTCGTCGACGACCGCAGATTTGCCGCGGTTGTAGTGGTCGCGTATTTCCCAGAAGAGCCGTGCGTCGCCGCCGCGCCATCCGTAAATGGCCTGCTTGGTGTCGCCGACATAGAAGAAAGAGCGCGCGCCGGAATTGTCCTGGATGATTTCGTCCGCCAGCGGACCGAGGATTTTCCATTGAGCGCGGCTCGTATCCTGGAATTCATCGAGCAACCAATGGTCGTGTCGAGCATCGAGGCGGAAGTCGAGATCGGTCCGCCAAGCTTCCCGCGTTCCGGCTGCAAGAAAGAGGGTGATATCGGAAAAAGTCAGCGCGCCCGTTTCCCGAACGGCGGTATCGTAGACCGACTCGTAGCGCGCGAGCAGCGTATGCAGGGCTCGCGAAGAGGCTAGTTTCGCCTCGATCTCCGACTTGATCAGAGCGCGGCGCAACTCCTCGCGCAGTCGCGGCAAATCACCGCGCAAGTAAAGCCGGTCCGCTTTGGCGTTGCCGACCGGGACATAAGCTTCTCCGGTCACCGTATCAGGGCTGGATTTGCCGAGCTTGTCGGCGAGAAATTTTTCCAACTCCGGATCCATGCGTCTCGGCGGCCGGTGCGCTTCGGCCAACGAAAGCCATGTATCCCATTGAGCACGCGCTTTGGTTCCTAGATCGGGATGAGTGGCGGCGATGGCCGCGCGGAACGCGCGAACCGCCTCATCGACCGGTCCCGCATCAAGGATGCTTTCGCCGGTCCAGATCGCATCGGGATCGCCCCACTTCACATCGGATGGCGTATCCAAATAGCTTTGCTGCAAGCTGCGTGCGGCGAATTCGATCGTGGCGTGGACGGAACGGTCGGAGCGGTTGCGGCTTTGCTGGCGCAGCAACTCGACAAGTTGGTCGAGTCCGCCCTCCGCCCCGGCGGCGGCGGCAAAGAACCGGTCGAGGGCGAGGCGCCTCTGCTCCTCCAAGCCCGCGTCGTCGAGCAGGCGGAACTCGCGGCCCAGACCCAATTCGAAAGGAAACGCGCGGGCGATGCGCCCGAAAAATCCATCCATTGTTCCCATGGAAAGACGCGGCAAGGCGGTGGTCATCTGACGCAGCCAGACGAGACATTGCGCGGCGGTAAGGTCCTTCATACCGAGCTCGCGGCGCAGGTCGGCCAGCGAGTCCGGGTTGCGGATGGCACCGGACAAGCGCCCGAAAAGATTCTGCAAAAATTCCGCCGCCGCTTTGCGGGTGAAGGTCAGGGCGAGGATTTTGTCCGGCGCCTGATCGCGGGCGAGGAGTTCGAGACACCTCGTGACCAGACGATACGTTTTGCCGCTGCCGGCGTTGGCCACGATGAGAAGGACGCGGGCGAAGTCTTTCACGGGCGACCCTCCAGAAGCTCGATGGTTGCCGCGTCGAAAATCTCCGCCGGATGTTCCCCGCCGAACCACGCGGAAAAATCGTCGTAATCCGGATCGGCGGCCGGGGGCCAGAAAACCCCGCGCGCCACTCGATCGGCAACGGCGGCTGCGCAGCGGACCGCACTCTCTTGCGCGGCTTCATCGAGCGAGAGCAACGCGATCTGCGTGTCGTCGGGATCTCCTGGTAGAAGGATGTATCCGACGCCCATTGTTTTGCGCGCATACTCCGGCCAAATTTTCGCCGCCATGTGCCGGTAGAGCGGAAGTTGCAGATCAATCCACGCCTTCTCCACCGGCCGGCCTGCTTTGTTGGTGCGCGTTATGGCGGAGTCGGGAAAGTCGTCATCGGCGCGCGCGCGACCGAAGTGCGTCTCCTCGGGTGTTTTGGCGCCGGCGAATGTCTTGTAATCGAGGATGCGGAGACCTTCTTCCTCGTGCACTTCGACGCGATCCATCGTGCCGACGAGAGCGAGGGGACCGATGGTGAGCCCCGCATCCTTTTTCACCGCGTATTCGCTCTCCACAATGGTCCATCCGGCGCGGCGTTGCGCCGCTTGCAGGAAGGCAAGACTGCGCAACCGCTGGCGCATCGACTCGATTTGCACGAGGACGACCGGAGGCGGATTCCGACCGAATCGTTGCGCCGCGATGCGGTCGAGTTCTTTGCTAAGGAAATCGGCAATGACCTTGTCTTCAGTGCTGTCCGCCGGTCCGCATTTGTGCAGGTTCTCGACGATACGATGGAGCAATGTTCCATAATCGGCAGCACCGATCTCCCGAGCCTCGGGATCGAAGGGCTGCAGTCCCCTCACCTGCCCCAAATAAAAACGGAGAGGGCATTCGAGGTAATGTTTGAATCCGGTGACGCGGATGGAGTCGACGCGCGCGGGCGGATCGAGCCGCAATTTCCAATCCGGGAATGGCGCATGCATCCGGCGGCGGGCGGGTGAAGGCTGGAAAACGTTTTCCACGCGGGCCGGCAAATCCTTGTCCGGACAACCGAGGAGCAATCGCGAGGGACGGTTCGGTTCACCTCCGCTGCGGAAACGGCTGTAACCCAAACGCAGATTCGACGGACCATGCCGTTGCAGCAGGCACGAAAGCAGGTAGGCATCGCGCGCGTAGCGCGAATTATTGTCGGTCAGTCCGATTTTGGTGCGCAGTTTATCGGGGAGAAAAGCATCCTCGGTTGCTCCCGCGGGGAGCGCACCCTCGCGGCAACCGGCCACGCAAAGAACAGACGCATCAGTCCAGGGTGCCTCGAGCCATCCATTGATCTCCACGGCACCTTCCGGCGCGGGATCAAATACCCGGCCTTGCGCCACGCTGGTCCGCAGGAGTGCTTCCCGCCATTCCGGGGACAAGTCGTGAAGAAGCGGTGATGATTCATCGATGGCCTCCACGAGTGTCTCCAGTTCTTCGACGGTTCTTTCGTCCATCTCCTCCTTCGTGCCGTAGATAGAGCCCAGCACATCGCGTCCGGAAATTTTTTCTTCGAGTAGTTTTTCCAACGCCGCGATGAATTTCTTCGGAACATCGTCTTCCCCGCGGGTGGACTTGTTTCCCGCGGACCATTCTTTGGCGGAATCCAATGTACGGCAGAGTTTGGACGCGATGAGTATATCGCAGGCGGCAGCCGCATCTTCGGGAGCAAATCCTGTTTTGCTCGCGAAGAAGTGGAGAAAAGCGGGAAGCTGCAAGAGCGGACGGATCGCCGACAGATGGAGGCCGCGGGAAAATTCCATCCAGCCCGAGAGAATGGTGGCGGCTTCGGTGCGGGTCAGCGGTCTTCCTTCCGGCAGATAGGCGACGGTTCCCCTCTTGGAGATTTCCGCTTCGAGCGCGGCGGTCGAGTCGGCGTCGGCCGAGACAAGGCTGAATGCCTCGTTCCCGCGCGCGGCCACGAAATCGACGAGCGCCTCCGCCTCGAGCGCGCTGTCGTTTTCCGCCGCGATGATGGTGTCCGGAACATTGAGATTGTGCGTCAGCCACCACTCCGGATCCGGACGTCCCCAATGATCGAAGCGGGCGGTATCTTCTCCGCAACTCCAGCCGACGACATCGACCGGAAGACCGGCGGCGGAAATTTTTTCCAACCATTGCGAGACAAGGACGGGAAGATCGGGAACGAGCGCTACGATGATGCGGTCGATGCCGGCGGGAGCGGTTCCGTTCTGCGCCAACCGGAGACGGACTGCGTTCGCATCCTCCCGGCCGGCCTGGCGTAAAGTTTTCAGGTAGGCGGCATACAAGGCGGAAAATTCTTTCCAGCGCTGCGCGTCATGCGGGGCATGCGTGGGGAGTTCGGGCGAACCCGGATGCAATCCGGCTTCGGCCAGCGCATCACAGACAGAAAGAAGGCGCGAGCTAACGCCGAGCCAATCCTCGGGTTGAGAAAGTTTGACCGTGGCCGGGACAAGCGCGGCAAATTTTTCGCGGCGTGTTTCCTGCAGGACGCGCAACCACGCTGCGGCGCGTTCGAGCGGCGTGGCCATGTTATCGGCATCGCCGAGCAAGGCCTGCATGGGCAACTTGAAGACGGGGGCGAGAACACCACCGGCTTGTCGCGCGAGTTCACGACGCACGGCGCGCGCCGCACCGGCCGTGGGGACGATGACCATACTGTCGCCCAGGTCTACGGGGCGGCCCTTGCGGCCCTGGAGCAGAAAAGCCGCGACCTGCGAGGGAAACGAAGCGGATGTGGAAAGAAAGACGGGAGAAATCAAGCGTCCTGCATTTTAACCATTTGGCTGTGCGCGACGAGTCTTCATCGGGTCATAAACTTTGAAAGGATGTTGAGGGGTCTCTGCTTGAAGGATGAGGGTATGAAACGTCGACTCATACCAATCACCAAAAGGCTCTTGACGTCTGGCAAGGTGGATCGCGCCGTCTCGGCGCGATATTTTGAATCGGCAAATCGCGATAGGGACATCGCGATCCACCTCACGATCCAAGTCTGAAACTTTTTACGGATGCGTATTACTGTTTGGTGAGCGCGCCTGTGAAAATGGGATGTGACGGCGGATACCGGTTCACGCATGCACTGTGTCGGAGAGCATGCGGTCGAGGTGTTTGACCAGGAGGTCGGCCATGGTGACGGAGCCGGCAAAGTCCCGGCACTGGTGATATTGGTCCAATTCGGCGGCGAGGGCGGCGATGTGCTCGTCGGGGGCAATGCGGGTTTTCTTCATGGTGGAGATCAGCGCATGGTAACGGCGCTCCTCCGCCTGGATGCGGCGGGCGGTCTGGGAGCGTTCCTCCTGTCGGTATTGCACGATGGTCGGCACGTTGAGGTGGGCACGGACCAATTCGTCGACCGGTTTGTTGTCCTCGAAGAGGTGTGGGCGGTAAACCTCGAGGGCCGGTTCGTAGGTCTGCTGGTCGAAATCGACGGGGCGGACGCGGTATTGCACCTCCTCGAAGTCGGGGGTGATGTCGACGATGTAGTTGACCGAGCGCATGTCGCCGAGAAGGCGCAGGTAGCAGCGCTCGGCGAATTTGACGAATTCCTTGGCAACCCGGACTTTGTTCAAATCGGAGCTGCCGAGGTAGCTGCCGATGAACATGTCTCCCGGAATGCCGGCGATATGTTCCTCGATCAGAGTGTTCTCGCGCACGAGATAATTGATGCGGAAGGGGGACAGCAGGTGTTCGAGCTCCAGTCCGTAAATGCGCGAGGCGTCGGCGTATTTGACGTAATAGTGGTCGGCATTGCCATTGAACTGGTTGACGATGCGGATGCGAAAGGGGCGGGAGTTCCCGAAATCGCCGAAGTCGACGCGTTCGACCGCGAGGTGCTTGAGGCTGGAGAGATCGCCGCCGATTTTGAGCAGGGCGTAGATGGCGGTCAGTTTCGGTTGCAGTTCGGCCATGACCTCGGGCGGATAGGCCACGGTGAGCCAGAGGGTTTCGCGCCCCGAGGGGTTTTCGTAGGGCATGGACGCGGTGAAGCGCAGGAGGTCGTCGTAGACCAGGGGAACCTCCGCGTGGCGTCCGAAATGATGCAGGTATTGCATCAGAGACGGACTAACCGGGTATTTTTCCTTGCGACGCGAAATCATCGGCATGGTCTGATCGCCCCGGAAGGCTCCGAGGTCAAGGCGCACCTCGCGCGGGCGCACAACTATGTCGGTTGTTTGTGAAGAACCCGGCAAAGTGTGGACAACTCCGTGTTCCACATTGTTCCTCGGAAGTCATGTGCGTTCCGTGCCGGGTTGTTCACAGCGTTGTTTGCCCGTGGAACCCGCATCCATGCGGCGTGAAACACTTTCTTGGCAGGTTATTCCCATCATTATGATGAATTTCCTTTTGTGATTTTAAAAATTCCCAAACAATAAGCGGTGTGAACAAGATCGTAGAACTCCCCGACCGCAAATACGGCGCCAATCATCACATCTGGGACAACAATGGCACTTGGTGGTGTCATTTGAGCCTGGAACGCAGCCGAGGCCGCGCCAAACGCATCCGCTTCTCACTCAAGACAAACAATGTCCGCGAAGCCCGCAAGCGCCGGGATCTCATCATGAAAGCGAGCGAGGCCAAGGCCAAGGCGTTGATGGCCTCCTGGAGCAAGGGTCGCTGAGTCTGCTGGGGTGTGCCGGCCCTTGACACGGCGCCGATCTGGTCCAAGATGATTCCGATATGAAAATCATCCTCTCAGCCATGGCCGCATCGCTGCTGGCCGCCGGTCAGATCTTCGCGCATTGCGGCACCTGCGGTGTCGGCGGCGCGCACGTCGACAAAGACGGTTGCGTCAAAGGACAGCCCTGCAAGTGCGCCGATTGCGGCCAAGTCTGCGGGTCAGAAGCCTGCAAGGCTACGAAGAGCTGCAAGGGCGACGGCTGCTAAGTTATTCCGTTATTTCACAAGAAGCCGGTTCCTTCGGGGACCGGCTTTTTGCATAATGCGTCTATGAGTCCGTTGCTTCCTTTGTTCGAACCGTTGCGCGTGGGTGCGATGGAGGTGCCCAACCGTTTGTTCATGGCTCCCCTCACCCGTTGCCGTGCGGAGGCCGGGTATGTGCCGGGGGCGCTGATGGCGGAGTATTACGCGCAGCGCGCCACGGCGGGATTGATCATTGCCGAGGCGACGATGGCGATGGAGGGGAATTCGGCGTTCTATGCAGAACCGGGAATCTACAACGACGCGCAGGTGGCGGGATGGAAAATCGTGACCGATGCGGTGCATGGCGCGGGCGGGAGAATTTTTCTGCAGATCTGGCACGGGGGACGGGCGTGTCATCCGTTCTTCAACAATGGCGCGCAACCGGTGGCGCCGAGCGCGATAGCCATCACGAATGACGAAGTGGCCACTCCCGAAGGCAAGAAACCGTATGTCGTGCCGCGCGAATTATCCGATGCCGAAATTCCGGGGATTGTGGCCGGCTTCAAAAAGGCGGCGGAGAATGCGAAAGCGGCCGGCTTCGACGGCGTCGAAGTGCACGGGGCAAATGGTTACTTGCTCGATGAATTTCTGCGCGATGGTTCGAACAAGAGGACGGGCCCGTATGGCGGACCGATCGAGAATCGTGCGCGGTTGCTGCTCGAAGTGATCGAGGCGACCGCAGGCGTGTGGGGAGCAGACCGCGTAGGCGTGCGCAATTCGCCGTTGAACAGCTTCAACAGTATGAGCGACAGCGATCCGATCGGATTGGTGACATGGCTCGGGGAGAAGTTGAGCGGTTACGGGCTGGCCTATTGGCACATAATGCGTGCCGATTTCCTCGGTCAGCAAAGCGGGGATGTGATCACCGCGGCACGGTCGGTGTATCGCGGCGTGTTGGTGGGCAACATGGGCTATTCGCCGGAGGAAGCGGCGGCAGCGATCGCGGAAAAGAAAGTCGATGCCATCGCCTTCGGGACACCGTTTTTGGCGAATCCGGATTTGCCGGCGCGCGTGCAGACGGGTGCAGAGCTCAATACGCCTGATCAGACGACGTTCTACACGCCGGGGGCTAAAGGGTATACGGACTATCCGGCGATGGTGGGATGATCTTGTGGCGAGTGACGTGTGGCGTGTGACGAGTTGATGTAGCGGCCCGCTGAGGCCAGCAGGCCCTACCAAGGAAAGCGGCCGACGCCGGGGACGGCGCCGCTACATACGGAGAGACTGTTGCGTTCCACGGACACAAGGTCCGTGGCGACGCTTAGATGTGGATGGCGTGGCCGCGGGATTGTTCGGCGGCTTCGTGCACGGATTCACTGAGCGTGGGGTGCGCGTGGATGGTCGAGATGAGTTCCTCGTGGGTTGCCTCCATCTCGATGGCCAGACCGAGCTCGGCAATCATTTCCGTGGCGTGGGCGCCGATGATATGCGCGCCGAGGATTTCGCCGTGCGGTTCGCCGAAGATGATTTTGACGAAGCCCTCGCTTTCGCCCACGGCAAGAGCTTTGCCGCTGGCCATGAAGGGGAACTTGCCGACTTTGTATTTGAGGCCTTTTTCCTTCGCGGCGCGTTCGGTCATGCCGACGCTGGCCACTTGGGGTTCGCAGTAGGTGCAGCCCGGGAAGACTTCCACCTTGCGCGGTGATTTGCCGGCGAACATTCCTTCGACTGCCTGAATGGCCTCGAAGCTGGCCACGTGGGCGAGCCACGGGGGCCCGATGATATCGCCCGCGGCGAAGACTCCGCGCACGGATGTCTCGTAGCGGTCGTTGGTTTGGATCCAGCCTTTCGGATCGAGGTTGACCTTGAGTCCTTCGGGCATGAGCGCCGTGACGCCGATGGCCACGAGGGCGAACGGCGCCTCGAGGGTTTCGTTCGCTTTGCCACTGACGGTCAATTTGACACCTTTGTGCGTCGCTTCGGCCTTTTCGACTTTCGTGCCGGTGAGAATACGGATGCCTTGTTTGGTCAGGGATTTTTCGAGGGCCACGGAGACATCGGTGTCCTCGACGGGAAGGATGTTGGGCATCATTTCGACCACGGTGACCTTCGTGCCGAAGGCGTTGAAGAAATAGGCAAACTCGATGCCGATGGCGCCGGCGCCGATGATGATAATTTCCTTCGGTTGCTCGGGCAGGACCATGGCTTGTTTGCTGCCGATGACGCTTTTGCCGTTGAAAGGGAAGCCGGGCATTTCGCGCGAGACGACGCCGGTGGTGACGAGAATTTTCGAGGCGGTGTGGGTGGTTTTTTTGCCTTCGGCATCGGTGACTTCGACCACGCCGGCCTTCGGCACGGCTCCGGCGCCACGGATGTAATCGACTTTGTTTTTCTTGAAGAGCATCTCGATGCCTCCGGCCAGTTTGTCGGCCACCCCGCGGCTCCGGCTGATCACTTTGGGCCAATCGAAGGAAAGCTTGTCGAAGGTCATGCCGAAGTCGCCGGCATGTTTGCTCATCAGCTGGTAAAGTTCGGCGTTGCGGAGGAGCGACTTGGTCGGGATGCAGCCCCAGTTGAGGCAGGTGCCGCCGGCGCGGTCCATTTCGACGCACGCCACTTTTTTGCCGAGTTGGGCGGCGCGGATCGCGCCGACATATCCGGCGGGGCCGCCGCCAACCACGATGAGATCGTAAGCCATAAGGCCGCGTAGAATGCTTTTTTAGCGCGGTAGGCTCAAGAACGAACGGACAGGAAAAGTTGGAAGTGTTGGCTAAGGCCTGTCTCGCAGACTCGGCTCAGCGAAGGCGGGAGATGGAATTTCAGATTGGAGATTTGAGATTCCAAACAGGTAGAAAGAGGTATGCCGGAGCTTGCCGAGGTGGCCTTTTATTCCAAGAAGTGGGCGCCGGGGCTTGGGGATCGGGTGGTGGAGGTGGTTTGCCGGGAGCGGGCGCGGATTTACCGGACGGCTGATCCGGCAAGAATTCAGCGCGGACTGAAGGGAAAAAGGCTGACAGGCATCGAGACGAAAGGAAAACAGATGCGCTTTGTTTTTGGGGAGGCGAGCTTGGGATTGCACCTGGGGATGACGGGGAAATTGCTCGTGAAGAAGGGGGATCATGAGCCGGGGAGGCATGATCACTTGGTCATCCGGCAAGAGAAGCGGTCGCTTGTTTTCCGCGATGCGCGGATGTTCGGGGCGTTGAAGTTCGAGTCGAGTGCCGAACCGGTGTGGTGGACGTCCCTTCCGCCCGAGGTGGTCTCGAGGAGTTTCACCCTCAAGGCGGTGGCGGATTATTTGCGGCGGCGCAAAGGCAGTCCGCTCAAGGCGGTGCTCCTCCAGCAGGAGCGCTTCCCCGGAGTGGGCAATTGGATGGCCGATGAAATCCTCTGGCGGTGCAAGTTCCATCCCGCGCGGAAAGCAGGAACGCTCGACGAAGAAGAAGGTGAAACGTTTTGGCGCGAGACGAAGCAACTGTGCCGGGATGCGTTGAGAATCATCGGGGACAAATACGGGCGGCCGCCGACTTCATGGTTGTTCCGCCATCGGTGGCGGCGGGGAGGAAAGTGTCCGAGAGATGGCGCGATCCTCGAGCGCGCGACGATCGGCGGCCGGACAACGGCTTGGTGTCCGGAGTGTCAGGGAGAGTGAACGTGAGAAAACCAAGGGAAGCCGGGCATTTCAGATTTGAAATTGGATATTTCAAAAGATTTGGGATCGTTCGGCTTTGGTGAGTTCGCGCCATTGGCCGGGGGGGAGGTCTGGGGGGAGATGGAATTGGCCGATGGTGACGCGGATGAGGCGTAGAGTCGGGAAGTTGACGCTGGCGGTCATTTTGCGCACCTGGCGGTTGCGGCCTTCGTGCAGCGACAATTCGATCCAACTGGTGGGAATATTTCTCCGTTCGCGAATGGGTGGATCGCGCGGGGGAAGGTCGGGATGGTTTAGTTTGGCTTCG
>Ga0315902_10009778_pt1 | contig 12770 bp, 9 predicted proteins | sample LakEriMetagenome_9_FD_203523 | JGI IMG/M metagenome (GOLD analysis project Ga0315902, IMG submission 203523) | Freshwater fungal communities from buoy surface, Lake Erie, Ohio, United States - Buoy 12 MA117 | ecosystem: Environmental > Aquatic > Freshwater > Lake > Lake biofilm | place: USA... | reverse complement strand
CCGCGAGTCCCGTACTGCGGGAACACAGCCTGCGGCACCCTCTCCGCTGGCTCGTTGGGATTTTGACAAAGATCTCACCGATCAGATCGGTGACCTGGATGGAGGTCTTCGTGCAGGAGCCTCCCTGCAGGCGGGCAAACTGGTGGTCGATGGTCAAAGCGGCTTCATCACCACCACGCCGATCCCGATCCGGCTTCAGGCCAAAACGCTCGAGGCCTGGGTGCAGCTTGCCAGACTGGATCAGGCGGGCGGAGGAGTGATCGGCATCCAGACCATCGATGGAGTTCGATTCGACTCCATCGTCTTTGGTGAGCGAGAACCGCATCACTGGATGTCTGGTAGCGAGGGATATGCCCGCTATCAAAGTTTTCAGGGCATCGAGGAGACTGAGGCCGCTCGGCGCACCGTGCATGTGGCGATCACCTACTCTGCTGATGGCGTCATCACCTGCTATCGCGACGGGAAGCCTTACGGTAAGGCGTACGACTGCGGCGAATCGGCGGCCTTCGAAGCCGGGACTGCCCAAGTCGTCTTCGGTCTGCGGCATGGGACAGAAGCAGGTGGGAACCGACTGTTGGCCGGAGCGATCGACACAGCTCAGATCTATGACCGTGCTCTCACGGCCGACGAAGTGGCTGCCTCCGCTGGCCGCACTGATGTTGTGACCACTGAAGAACTGCTGGCCACTTTGAGTGAAGGCGATCGGACACGGCGAGAAGCCTTGATCGCGGAACGGACTGCACTGCGAGCCCGCGCGAAGCAGCTTCAGGAACTGACCGTCTATGCCTGTGCTCCCCGCCCACCCGCCGCGACCAAAATCCTGGTTCGGGGAAACCCGGCGACTCCGGCCGATGTCGTCGCACCACGCGGACTGACTGCGATCACTCAACTGAGTTCGGACTTTGGGCTGCCCCCGGAAGCGTCGGATGCCGAGCGCCGGGTGGCTCTCGCCCGCTGGATCACGTCGCCGCAGAATCCACTGTTCGCCCGCGTCATCGTCAACCGCGTCTGGCAGTACCACTTTGGTGTCGGGCTGGTCGACTCATCCAATGACTTTGGTTTCAACGGAGGACGCCCGACTCATCCGGAGCTGCTCGACTATCTCGCACAATCGCTGATCGACAGCGGTTGGAGCCTGAAACAGCTGCACCGGTTGATCGTAACCTCGAATACGTGGAAGCAATCGAGCCGTCCTCGGGCTGAGTGCCTGAAGATCGATGCGGACAATCGGTGGCTGTGGCGGATGCGCCCCCATCGACTGGAGGCCGAGACGATCCGGGATATGGCGCTGGCCGTTTCCGGGACCCTGAATCCTCAAGTCGGCGGCCCGCCGTACCAGGACTTCAAGACCTTCAACTTTAACTCGCAGTTCTTCGAGATGATCGATCCAGAGACCCCGGATGCTCACCGGCGGACAATCTATCGCACCTGGATTCGATCCGGCCGCAGTTCGCTGCTCGATGCACTCGACTGCCCCGACCCGAGCACGACAGCTCCCCGGCGGGCTGTTACGACGACCCCGGTGCAGTCGCTGGCACTGCTCAATAACTCCTTCATGCTGCGTATGGCCGAGGCGCTGGCCGCCCGGCTAGAGCGAGAGGTTCCCGGGGATCGCCGGGGCCAGATTGACCGCCTGTTCTGGCTCGCCTATTCGCGGGCCTTAAGCGAGTCAGAGTCTGGATCACTGATCGAATTCGCCAGCCAGCATGGGCTGTCGGCACTGTGTCGTGCGGTGCTTAATAGCAATGAATTTGTCTTCGCAGAATGAAAAGAGGGGCAGTGGGCAGCGACAAGGAGGGAGCCGCACTGTTTCACCATGGGCGACCTTCAGGCTTCAGGCTGGGCTTCGCGGCCCCTGAGTCTCCACGAGGCGAGGCGTTCAGCGTCGCAGCTCATTTCTCTCCCCCACTGCCCACTGCCCATTCTCTACTGCCCTCCGCCTCTCAATGACAAAGACCCGCGATTGCTCGCGGGTCTTTGAGAATCTCGAAGATTCAGAATCCGGTCAGAGGATTACTCCCCGCCGAGCATGAAACCTTCCGAGTAGACGCCCTTCTCATCGGGAATCGTGAAGCTGCCGGAGAGGGAGAAGTACTTCTCGATTTTCTCGAACTCCGGGAAGTCGCTGAAGTCGACCTGGCCTTCGAAGGCACCGTCGAGCTTACCGCTCTTAAGCATGTCGTAGGTCGGCTTCATCTGCTTGCGCAGATCGGAGAAGCTGACGATCGAGCACTGGGAGGGCATCAGCTTGGCGATCTTCTTGTAACCTTCCGATTCCGCCAGGGAGTCGTCGCTCGACCGCAGAGCCGCTTCGAGCATGTCGGCATGCGAGGTCACGAAGAGGTTGTCCTTGGCGATCGCGATCGCGGGATGAATCTCTTCGTTCGGAGCCTGGATGTCGTAGATCTTGACCCCTTCAAAGTCCCGCTCAGAAACCTGAGAGCCGGCCTTTTGAAGAAGTACATTCAGGGTCTCCTGGAACGCCGCGGAATCCTTCAGCTTCACTGCAGCCAGGAACTTCTGCCCGACTTGAGTCGCTTCAGGATTCACGTCGCTCAGTATCACGATCGGACCGGCCAAGTGGTCGATCAGATCATCCTTGAGGTGGAAGCCCAGCTGAGTCGACATCTGCGTCACTTGCTGTGCCGCCGCACCGGGCTGACCGAGGAACGTGTCAGCCATTTCGGTAATCGCGTCGTAAGCGCCAGCAGCGTCCCAGTTCATGGCATTGTACGCCGGTGTACCTGCACCGACCCAAGCTGGAGGGGCGAGGTCAGTGGCAGGGAACTCGAACGCCCGCAGCAGGCCGCTGGTGGGCTGGTCAACGTAGATGAACGACTTCGAGTGAACATCGAAATCACCCTCGGCGATGTCCAGGTTGCCGCCCAGAGCCTTGAGCTTGTCTAGGCCCAGAGTCGGCAGATATGCAGACACCATGAGTGCCTGCGTCGACAGCTCTTCGCTCGAGTTCAGACCTGCCATCAGCAGTCCCATCGGGTCGATGTAGTACTCGATCACGGACGAGTCGTCATCGGATCGCGTGGCACACTTCTCGCGGATGTAGCTGTAGACTTCCTGCTCAGCGAGGACGTCGTCCGAGTCACCGTCCCAGCGGCTGAGGACATCCTGCAGCACGGCGATGTCGGAGCCTCCCACGAACTTACCGTCTTCGGTGAAGAAGCAGAAGGTGTTCTTCTCGGAGTCGGAACCGGGCTTGTCCATCTCGTAGACAGTGACTTCGACCTCTTCGATTGTCTCGGTCTTCTTCGTCGCGCCCTGCTTGGTGATCGCTTCGTCGAGCTTTTCGAGAGCCTTGTCCAGAGTCTCTTTCTGATCTCCAATCTCCATGATCAGGACGCCGGCGAGGGTTCGCCCCGCGGGCTGGATCAAGGAGAGAGAGACTTCCCCCTCGGGCAGATTGAGCAGATCAGAAAGCGGAAATCCGAGTTCCTTGCCAGCTTCTTCAGAGCCCTTTTCAAAGGCCTCTTCGACTTTGGCGCGGATTTTGTCCATCGACTCATCTTGGTAGATCTTCCCGAAACCGGTCTCGGGCAAGCGTTCCTTTAGATCGCTGACATCGGAGATCCGCACATGCAGCAGCACACCGGGAGGCAGCAGCTGGTCGGAAGCCACACTCTCATCATCGGCGGCAAACAGATTCGGCACAGCGACAAGACCGGTCAAGACCGCTGAACAAACAGCGAACCGGCGAACCTTCGCAAGAAACATCCTCATTCCCTTCTCTGGAAGTGAGCAACGTGAGCACCTTCCGCGTTACCCACCGGAGTCACGTCATCTCGGTTGCCGAGGATCATAACCTCAATCTCGCAGAACCGAAATACACACTGCACGAGCGGTGTGAACGGGCATACCTGGATTGGCACAGCCGCGTTTCACGATTGCTCGATGAACGGAAATTATCGGACCACTATCAAAAAACAGAGGGTGGCTGTTGGAGCCACCCTCTGAGCATTTTTCGGATTTCGCGATCCCACTTCGTGAGATGCGTCATCTTCGCTTAGTAGCGACGATCGCGTCCGCGGTCGCTGCTGCCTCCACGGTCGCGGTCTCCGCCGCCGCCGCCACGGTATCCGCCGCCGCCGCCGCCGCTACCGCCACGGTCACCGCGGTATCCACCGCCGCCCCCGCCACCGTAACCACCGCCGCCGCCGCCACCGTAGCCGCCGCCTCCACCACCACCGTAGCCACCACCACCGCCGCCGCCACGGTATCCACCACCGCCGCCGCCGCCGGAGCGAGGACGATCTTCCTTCGGACGGGCTTCGTTGACCACGAGCTTACGCCCCTGGAGTTCCGCGCCGTTGAGTGCCTCGATCACCGATTCGGCGTTCTCGGCCACTTCCACGAAGGCGAACCCCCGCGACTGACCGGTCATCCGGTCCATCACCACATCCACCGACGTACACGGTGCGTACTGTTCAACAGCCGCCCGGAGATCGTCGTTTGTCGTCTTGAACGACAAATTGCCCACATACAGTTTCGTGCTCATGCTCAGAATGCGCCTTTGCGCCTAAGAACCCGTCCCAACACCATTGTCCCGTTGGACTGAAAGAGGTGGGGGACCCTGCCCGGATTCAACGGGGCAGCCAATCATCAGTTCGTCAGTGTCACTCACGCCGCTGGGAAAGGACCGCCTCGCGTGCGTTTGCTGTTAGCTGCTCAGTCTTGGAAATGCACGATCAGATGCGGTCGGGCGGAGGAACCAAAACACGGAAGCGTGGGCAAAAGCAGAATCGGACGAGGGAGTGATACCAAAACGCCGCCGCCGTGTCTATATCGATCGAACTGAATCGATCCCAATCTCTGGAAACTCCTCGCCGGTTCCCCCACAACCTCACTCGCGGGCCTCGATTGTCGCCGGGTTTCCGATTTTCAGCACCAGCATCCCCAGCGGAGGAATCACAAGAGAAATGCTTTGCAGGTGACCATGCGAAGGGACTTCCTCCGAATCGACCCCGCCCCCGTTGCCCACGTCTGTCCCGCCGTACCAGCGAGCATCGCTGTTGAGAATCTCGACCCAGTGCCCTGCCAAGGGAACCCCGATCCGGTAATCGTGCCGAGGCAGCGGCGTCATGTTGAACAGCACGACTACCTGCTCCGTGGGTGAACTTCCCCGACGAATCCAGCTATAGACGCTGTTTTCCGTATCATCCGCGTTGATCCACTGGAACCCCTGGGGATCGCAGTCGAGTTCGTGGAGTGCGGGCTGTTCCCGCTTCACCCGATTCAGATCGCCGATGTATTTCTGGATGCCACTGTGCCGTTCCTGCTGCAGCAATCCCCAGTCAAGCTGGGTGTCGTGGTTCCATTCCAGCCACTGGGCGAATTCGCCCCCCATGAACAGCAGCGGTTTTCCGGGTGTCGTGAACTGAGCTCCCAGCAGGAGCCGCAGGTTGGCGAACTTCTGCCAGATGTCTCCGGGCATCTTGGCAATCAGCGATGATTTGCCGTGCACGACCTCGTCATGTGAGAGCGGCAGGACGAAATTCTCGGTAAAGGCGTACATTGTGCGGAACGAGAACTCGTTGTGATGATGCTTGCGAAAGATCGGATCGCGGTGAAAGTACCGCAACGAGTCGTTCATCCAGCCCATGTCCCACTTCATCCCGAACCCAAGTCCGCCGTCGTAGACCGGGCGCGACACCTGCGGCCAGCTGGTTGACTCCTCAGCAATCGTCAGAATGCCAGGAAACTCCGCATGCAGTGAGACGTTCATATCTTTCAGGAACTGCACAGCTTCCAGATTCTCGCGGCCCCCATGCTTATTCGGAATCCACTCGCCAGCGTTGCGTGAGTAATCGAGATAGAGCATCGATGCCACGGCATCGACCCGCAATCCATCGATGTGATAGACGTCACACCAGAATCGGGCATTCGAGAGCAGGAAGTTTCGGACCTCTCCGCGTCCGTAGTTGAATATGTAGGTGTTCCAGTCGGGATGGAATCCCTGCCGCGCGTCCTCGTGCTCGTAGAGTGCGGTTCCGTCGAAGCGTCCCAGTCCATGTCCGTCAGTTGGAAAGTGCCCTGGAACCCAGTCAATTAGCACGCCGATGTTGTGCTGGTGGCAGTAGTCGACAAAGTACTGAAAATCCTGTGGACTGCCGTAGCGGGAGGTCGGAGCAAAGTAGGCCGTCGGCTGGTAGCCCCACGACCCGTCGAAGGGGTACTCTGAAATCGGCATCAGCTGGATGTGGGAGAAGCCCAGGCTGGTGACGTACTCTACCAGCTGCACTGCCAATTCCCGATAGGAACAGTACCGCCGCCCATCCCAGGGACGCCGCCATGATCCCAGATGAACCTCGTAAATCGACACCGGCTGCTTGTACCAGTTCGTCCGCGCCCGTCGGTCGATCCAGTCGCGATCACGCCACTCGTAATGATCCAGAATCGGGCAGACGATGCTGGCTGTCTTGGGAGGAGTTTCGCTTTGAAACGCGTATGGGTCCGATTTCTCAATCAGTTGGCCCATCTGAGTTCGCAGGCTGTATTTGTAGTGCTCACCCGCTCCGATATCGGGTACGAAACCGTACCAAACTCCACTGTCGCTGGAGTTCAAGTAGAAAGCACCGTGCTGCCAGGAGTTGAAGTCGCCGACGACGCACACTTCACGAGCGTTGGGAGCCCAGACCGCGAAATAGACTCCCTGTCGGCCTTCCTGTTGAGTGAGATGAGCTCCCAGATGTCGGTAGGTTGTCACGCTCATGCCACGCCTCATCGCCCGCACTTCGGCCGGCAAGGGACTGATTCCCTCGACTAGCATGTGGGCTCCCTTGGGGGAAAATCAGGTTGTCAATCAACCGCAGGGCTGCTGCGGTTCGGTGCGAGCCAGCGGCATCATATCGTGGGAGCCATGTGATCGCGACGGGATGACCCATGCGAACTTGAATCAAATCTCATGCCCGGCGAGCTTTTTTACGTTCTTTTCGCGAGATCGAGCGATCCGACTCCGTGTCGCCGCAGAATTCCGTTTCGGGATTCTCTCCCCGAATTGCAAAGTGAGGTGACGGAATGGCGGGAACCGAAGCAGCTGGCTCTTCGTCGACATCGGCGACTGGAGTCGGTTGACGGGGGCGCATGTTCGCCGCGCGAGTCTCAGGAACGCTGCCTGCCTCGTCCTCGGTTTCGTCTGTCTCAATGGCCTGGGCCTGTAGCTTGCGAAGCGGAGCCGTTGCTCGCTGCGAGGCCTCAGCCCGCGCGGCGGAGCGAACCGGAATCGAAGCTGGAGCTGCGGGAGTATCCTCCGTTTTTTCTGTGGGAAGTGCCGCGACCTCCTTAGCTTGCTCCCGACGAGCGCGATAGACCTGCCACTCTTCTTGAGCCATCTCCTGGACCTGCGCTGCGAACTCCACGACGCAAGTCATCCACCGCGACTTGCGCACAGTGTTCCTCTCCAGCCCCGCTTCGTTCGTCACGTAAGTCACGTATCGAGCGTAAGTCAACAAGCCACAACCCAACACCGTGGGCCAGAGTGCCCCCAATGCTCCTTGGACCGGCAGCACCCAGCTGGAGGGCAGCAGAAGCGATCCCAGCAGGGTCGCGATTCCCGAAAGTACCGCGAGCCAGCGACCTGTCTGAATCCAGCGAATGCTGGCCGAACGCGCGGGGAGATCGCGGCGGAGCAGGTGAATCGCCGTGATCAGCATCGTGGTCGCCGGGACCATCCAGCACAACACAGGGGCGTCGACCCACGCGGCATGCAGGCCAGCCGTCACTCGAAATGCCCACGCTTCGTGGAACCGAGTCACCGACGCGACGCAGAATACCGAACAGACAGCTCCGATCCAGAACCAGACCCGGTAACGTCCTGCAAAATCCTTGCGGCTGCGTGAACGCCGCCACAGGATCAAATACGACAGCTGAGCGCAGGCCAGCAAAGAGACTGTCGTATAGAAACGGAGCAGTCGTCCCGCCTGCAACCCGAAGATTCCCTGCCAGGGCTCCAACTGGCGTGCGTCGAGCCAGGCCCCTCCCCCGACGACCGCGGCCCAGCTCAGAAGTGCTCCCGCAATGAATAGCGCCAACACCCAGGGGCTGCGTGGCAGCAGACTGGAGACAGGTCGGACTTCGGGAACGACTGGCTCAGGAGTTGATCGCTCCATGGCCCTGGCGGGTGTGCTCCGCTCGCGCTGCACTGGAGGAAGCGTGCCCTCCTCTGGCAGTTGCGCAAGCCAACGCCGCCGCCGACCGTAGTCGCGACCGGCTCCGGGAACACCTTGTGACATTGAGAAGATTGAAAGAGAGAGGGGCAGACTCCTTCTCTGTTTCGGAAGCCCAACGCAGCGGATGCGACCCAAACCGTTCTACCCGCTGCGGCCCGGAAATCGGGCAGCCTTTCGCAAGATGGCAAAGTCTTCGCGACCGTGGCGATGTGCAGATTGGCTAATCCAGATACCGCGACGTAATCGGCCCGTAAGCATCGATCCGTCGATCTCGCAGGAACGGCCAGTGAGTACGCTGTTCGTTGATCTTCGACAGGTCCAGCTCCGCGATGACGATCTCTTCCTGGTCGCTGCTTGCCCGGTGCAGTAGCTGGCCACGGGGATCGCAAATAAAACTCTGCCCCCAGAACTTGATCCCTTCGCCTGGAATCGGCTGTCCCGATGCATCGACAAACTTCTCGTGCCCAATCCGGTTCGGGACTGCGACGTAGACTCCATTCGCGACGGCGTGTGAGCGCTGGATGAGTTCCCAGCTCTGATGCTGGGCTTGATTAACCGTTGGCTCTTCGCTCGGATGCCAGCCGATCGCTGTGGGCAGGAACAGAATCTCCGCGCCTTGCAATGCAGTGATGCGAGCCCCTTCCGGATACCACTGATCCCAACAGATCAGAACTCCGATCTTGGCGTACCGAGTTTGAAACGCTCGAAACCCGAGGTCCCCCGGCGTGAAGTAGAACTTCTCGTAAAACAGCGGGTCATCGGGGATGTGCATCTTGCGATACTTGCCCACCAGCGTCCCATCGGCATCGAGCACAACAGCTGTGTTGTGGTAGAGCCCAGCTGCCCGCTTTTCGAAGAGTGATCCGACAATCACGATCTGGTGCTGGCGTGCCAGACTTGCAAGGGCCTCCGTCGTGGGTCCGGGAATTGGTTCGGCATAGTCGAAGTATTGATAGTCCTCACTCTGGCAGAAATACTTGGAGCGGAACAGCTCCTGAGTACAGATGATCTTGGCCCCCTGACGAGCCGCCTCTTCGATGGCTGCCAGTGTTCCTGTCAGATTCGCATCGAGGGATTCCTCCGCTCGACGCTGAATGACGGCCACGGGAACAACGCGGGAACTGGACATGATCTGTTCTCGGACTCCTGGAAGCGAACGCAGATTGTCGGTGGTGGGAAAGTCAGGGTCAATCACCCGGTCGCAACAAACGCAAGTTATCGATCACGACGTTCCATCGGTTATATAGTCAGACTTGCCAGCACTCTTGTGGAGCCCGCTATGCCTGCCCCGACCTGGGATGATCGACTGCGCGTCCGACGGCGACCGGCGAAGAATCCGGCCATGTATCAGTCGTGGCAGGAGCTCTTGTTTCTGCACTGGGACTTTCCGATTGACGAGGTCCAGGCAACGCTACCCCCCGAGTTGAAGGTGGACTCGTGGGATGGGCGGGCCTGGATTGGGGTGGTCCCTTTTTGGATGAGGGGCATTCGCCCGCGCGGGTGTCCTGCGGTCCCGGGGATCTCGAACTTTCTGGAGCTGAACCTGCGGACCTACGTCCACGATGACCGGGGAACGCCAGGGGTCTGGTTCTACTCACTGGATGCCAATCAGCGGTTGGCAGTGTGGGCGGCGCGGCGATTCTTTCACTTGAACTATCAATACGCCCGGATGGAGAGCTGTCGCGATGAACAGACCGGCTGGACGGACTACCTCTCATTGAGACAGGGGGCCAAACCCGAATCTGAGTGCCGGTTCCGCTATCGCCCTGCAGGCACAGCCGCTCCCGCAGCTCCCATGAGCTTCGAGTTCTTTCTTGTGGAGCGATACGTCTTGTTCGCCCGGTCGGCTCAGGGAGTGTTGTATACGGGGACTGTCGTGCACGAGCCGTATCAAGTCAGCCCGGTTGAGCTGCCACAGTGGTCGGATGCCTTGTTTCCGCTGCAAGGGTTGACGCAGCCGAACCGACCGCCGGTCCATGCGGTGATGAGCCGAGGAGTCGACGTGGAGGTGTTTGGCTTGGTCAAGCACTCGCGATAGCGACAACAGCGGGTTTTTGCTGACCGGAACAATTGGTACTTCCGTCACATTGAGTGGACGTGTTTCGACAATCCACGAACTCTCCGGTTGCCATCAGGCTTGGCGGCATTTTCAGCCGATCAAGTCAATACGAAGGAATGGTTTGGTCTTGGCCGTCAGCGGCCGGTTCCGAGGGATTGGAACACTCAGCGACAGTCACCTGCGGGTGACCGAGGAGTGTTCAGATGCGTCCGTTTCGTTTTGCCGCCGTGTCTGTGTGCTTGATGTGCGGACTCGTACTGGTCACGGGCTGTGCCAGTCGTCGCAGTTCCGCCCGGAACACGGGTCGGGTCTTCTACAATGTGACTCCACCGTCCGGTTCCGAGTACAACCCACCTGCCGAGCCGACTCCGTTGACGCCGCCCGCGCCGGGGGATTCCGATCCGCCACCTCCAACCCGCAGCGCATCGGATCTGCCTCCCGCTCCCCCCAAAGACGACTTCGAGTCCGCCGAGCACCCAGGCCGCTTCAGCGCCCAGCTGCGACCGTTTTCCGATTCGTTTCGCACCGCGTCCAAGTCCCGTTAACAGCTGATCTTGCTGGATTTCAACAGGGACTGATACCTTCCCCCCCGCAACGGGCGGCCCATGGCCACCCATTGCGGGGGTTTTGGTTTCGAGCACGTGGCTGTGCGGACCGCTCCCCCGTCTTCTGGGGTTGAGCACAACAGCCCGATGCGTTTGCTTCTGGTGATCAGTTCGATGGGCGGAGGGGGAGCTGAGCGCGTCATGTCGCGGCTCGCCAGCGCCTGGGCTGCGTCCGGAGTGCAGGTCACGCTGGCCACCTTTGAGAGTCAGACTCGCGACTTTTTCGAAGTTCCCGAGCCCATCGCACGCAGGTCCTGGACGGACGAAGAATCGAGCCGCCCCAGTCGACTGCCAGGAGCGCTCCGCCGAGAACGCTGGCTCAGGCATCTGATCCGGCAGTCGCAGCCAGACGCGATCATCAGCTTTACCGACCGGACCAATGTCCTCGTCTTGCTGGCCGCCCGTGGTCTCCAGGTCCCGGTGATCGTGTCCGAGCGGACCGATCCCACGATGTGCAGTCCGGGCCGACTTTGGTCGCTGGGGAGAAAGCTGGCCTATCCACACTCCAGTGCCATCGTGGTGCAAACCGGGCGAGTCCTCGACTGGGCGCGTTCACAATTTCCAGCCACCCGTTCCCTGGTCATCCCCAACCCTGCTCCACCGCTCGGTCCGGTGGAGTGCCCGCCAACATCCCAGACCATTGTCGCAGTCGGTCGCCTGGGACCCGAGAAGGGGTTCGATCTGCTGATCGAGGCGTTCTCGCGCGTGGCTGCGCGGTGGCCGGAATGGAAGCTCCGGATTCTGGGGGAAGGCTCCGAGCGAGCGGCTCTGGAGTCACAGGTCCAAGACCTCGGACTGAGCCAACGCGTTTCACTGCCCGGACAATGTCACGAAGCGATCCGCCAGATCGCAGCGGCCGAGATCTTTGCCCTGTCGTCCCGGTTGGAAGGGTTTCCGAATGTCCTCGTGGAGGCTATGTCGACCGGGCGGGCAGTCGTGGCCTTTGACTGTCATTCGGGACCGGCAGATCTGATCGAGTCCGAGGTCAACGGTCTGCTGGTTCCCGCCAGGGATCTCTCGGCTCTCGCAGCTGGCTTGGAACGACTGATGCGGAACCCGGAGCTGCGAAGTCGCCTCGGTGCGGCAGCACAGCTGGTTCGAGAGCGGCTCTCGCTTCCGAGCATCCTGGGCCAGTGGAACGAGCTGCTCCAGTCCGTCGGTGGGGTACGACTCGATTCGTCCGCTCTGCTCCGCAAGTCCGCCTGAACAGGAACTCCGATGTCACTTGCGATCCCCTTGGAACATCCACCCGCTGATCGGCGGTCGGTCGACGGATTGACCTTGACTGGGATCCTGGTCGGGGCGTATCTGGCAGTGTTTCTGTGCCAGTTTGATACGTGCATGCTTCGGCAGGAGCGAATCCGGTTTGCACCGGTCTATCCATTGACCGCTTCGCTGCTGGCGATGGGGATGGCCATGTGGTATCCGGCCTCCGCGAGCATTCTCAAGGTGCTGTGGGGAACTTCGTCGGCGATCGCTTCGTTCGCATTGATCGCGATCTTTGCCCTCGCAGGGGCGGCGCTCCCGGAAGCCAACTTCACGGAAGGTTGGAAGTACATCCTGTATCCCTCAATGGACTTTCTGGTCTTTGCATTGTCGATTCCGCTGTCGGTCGTGTTTGCCTCGAAAGTCAATTGGCAGGTTGCCAGTGGATTGGCACTGTCCGCGCTGGCGACCAGCATTCTGATCGATGCGCGTTATCCAGGGACATTTTCGTTCCTCGACACTCGAGCGGCCGGGTTTGGCGTGAATCCGAACTCAGGAGCTGCACTGCTGGTCATGACGCTGATCGGAGTTCTCGACTGGCAGAAGCCCCGACTTTCGCTGTCCGCAACCGTCTGGGCCGGGATCGTTTTCGTCGGCGTCTTCATGACGATGTCGCGATCCGGGATTCTGCTGCTGGGGCTGGTCGGAATGCTGTATCTC
>Ga0315902_10009776_pt1 | contig 12771 bp, 10 predicted proteins | sample LakEriMetagenome_9_FD_203523 | JGI IMG/M metagenome (GOLD analysis project Ga0315902, IMG submission 203523) | Freshwater fungal communities from buoy surface, Lake Erie, Ohio, United States - Buoy 12 MA117 | ecosystem: Environmental > Aquatic > Freshwater > Lake > Lake biofilm | place: USA... | reverse complement strand
TTGCACCTCCAAGTGGAGCTGTGGAAATGAATATCCGCGCCTACATTGGAATGGATACCCTCCGCTATAACATTTTCGAATTGTTGAACGGTACCGATTGCTACGGAGGATTAGGTCCAGCCACTTTTACACAAGATGGGACGCGATTCACCCCGATTATAACTCCAATGCTTGAGGGATCGGCGGGGTTTGATGGTACACAAGAATCCTTATGTTGTTTGGTGCCTGGGAAAATTTACGCCATTCAACTGGATGGTGGAGCGCCTGGAGATGAGGGACAGTATATTATTGAGTACATCCGCGAAGTTGAAAGCGATGCGGGTGACATATTTGTACAGTTGGCGAATGGCACTCAAGTGAACATTACCCAGCCAGACACGGCGTTTGTTTGTTTCGGGGATTCACTGTATCCGGGTATTATGGTCAATGGCATCGGTGAAACCACCTTGGACATTCCTGGTTGCTTGACCTTGGGATATGTGATGCACAGCACCAATCCAGTTCCAAATCCTGCTGTAAATTCTGGTTTTAACTTTATTGATTCCGTGCAAACTATAAACGGTGGATTCTTAAATAACACCTCTGGGAATGGAACGTTCAGCAACCCGAACTTCAACCAAGTTTACTGGATTTCGCCCATGGCGGATGAACCAGCTAACTGGGGAGATTTAACGTGTTCGTCTTCAACAGTTGAAAACGGTGTGCCAGTTGTGTTTTTACAACCCATCGTTCCGGTCACTAATTACAACAACGCCACATGTGAAATCACATTTTCGGCCACTGGTGGATTAGCTGCCTACAACAATGCACCTTTTGATTACCTTATTGAAAATGCCGCCGGAAATGCGGTGGATGCAGGCACCATTAACAGTGGGGTTTCTTTTGTTTACGAAGTTCCTTCAGCAGAAGTATTCACTGTAACCCTTACCGATGGATCATGTCCTTTTACTTTTACGGTGGATGCTTCCGCATGTAATAACCCTTGTGTGGTGAGTCCGAACATTCAATTTGTCGCGACAAACCTCTGCAATGGTCAGTCGGTTTTCCTTGAAGGAGCCAATCAAACCACCGCCGGTGTATACACCGATGTATTTACTGCTGCGAATGGTTGTGACAGCACGGTCGTTACGACAGTGACAGTTATTCAACCAGTTGTTTTCGAACAAACAGAAACGATATGCCAAGGGTTGACGTTCACGGTGGGAACAAGTGTATATGCTACTTCAGGACAATATACCGACGTGTTCACCGCAGCGAATGGCTGCGACAGTACTGTAATTACAACGCTGTTTGTAGAATCAACCATCAATTCAACTCAAACCGAAACGATATGCAACGGAGAACAGTTTGTTTTTAATGGTCAGACATTAAGTCAAACCGGAGCTTTTCCCTTTAATACTACTGCAGTGGGAGGGTGTGATTCTGTTGTTACGTTGTTCTTAAATGTGTTACCTGCTAACATAACCAACTTAACTGTTACCATCTGTTCTGGGCAATCCTATGACTTCGAAGGACAAACCTATACCCAATCTGGTCAATACTCAGACACATTGCAAGCGGCAAATGGATGTGATTCCATTCGTGTCCTAAATTTAACGGTAGCGCCTATCATCAATGGGGCGAGCTCTGCGACGATTTGTTCAGGACAGACCTACACATTTGGATCACAGGTATTATCTGCTGCTGGTACATACAACGAACTTTTCCAAACCGCATCTGGTTGTGATTCCCTCGCTACACTATTCTTGTTCGTGGACGATGCACCTGTTTTCTTTGCTGATACGACCATATGCCTGGGTGAAGTGTTAACTTTCGGTACTCAATCCCTCACGGAAAGTGGTATTTACGACGAAATATTTTCGGCAGCTTCCGGATGTGATTCGCTCGTGCGGTTGGAGTTGACTGTTTCCGATTGTGAAGGCCCCTTTATCATTAGTAACATCATCACGCCAAACGATGACGGGCAGAATGACACGTGGAAAATTTCCGATTACACCAAAATTGCTGGATGCAATGTCAGCATATACAATAGATGGGGGCAACCCGTTTATCAAACGACCGATTACCAAAACGAATGGAATGGGACCAAGGACGGTGAACCATTGCCTGACGGTGTTTATTTTTATGCCATTCTATGCGGAGATACCGAATACAAAGGCCCATTAAATTTATTCCGTTTTAAAAAATAAGTCATGATGCGAAGCACAACCATATTGGCATTATTTGCGTCGACCTTTTTCGGCGGGATATACGCACAGCAAATGCCTCAATCGAACGTTTACGGTTACAACCGTTTCACGATGAATCCTGCCTACGCAGGTGAACAATCTTGTACCGAAGTATTTTTTTCACATTTAAACCAATGGGTTAAAGTAGAGGGTGCTCCACTCACAAGTCACTTGACAGTTAACAGCCGCATTGGAAAAGCACTTGGTGTTGGAGGAAATGTCATGATTGATAAAATTGGCATGTTACAGCAGTCGGCATTCGCCGGTACCTTGTCTTATGGTTTTACGATTGCCAGGCAACATTTGGTTCGTTTCGGTTTGTCTGCAGGCTATGCTCAATTTCGCATCAACCCTCAAGATGCAATCGCACTTGACCCGGCAGATAACATCGTTCTTGGCGGAAATCAGTCTGGTGGGACGGTCCATTCTGAGGTTGGATTCCTATACCAATTCAAGGGATTTGAAACTTCATTTTCGACCAAACAAACATTGCAGACCTTTTCTAATTTTGGCTACACCGGTTTAGATGGGTATGCCCTTAGGAGGCATTTAATTGGATTGATGAGTTACCGGTTTAACCTAAACGAACAATTCGCTATCAAACCATCTATTTTATATAAGGGAATCAGCAACGATGCCCAATTTGATTTCAATGCGGATGTTCATTACAAGAACTTCCTGACCGGAGGGTTGGGATACCGCATGGGCGTAGGACTGATTGCTCGAGCTGGGGTGAACATTCGCGATGTTTTCTTTGTAGGTTATGGCTATGAAATGCCCATGCAAAATATTGCAGGATACAGTGCCGGATCTCATGAACTCATTATGGGCTTGAAGTTTTGCCGAAAGAAAAAGGAGCGCGGAGTTGATTCGCTGATTGTCGAAAACCAGCCAATTCACGACACCATTGTGGAAGTTCAAATTGTCCATGATACCTTGGTAGTGGAAAAAGTGGATACTGTTTTTATTTCTACTGAAATCACTGACCCGGGAGAAGATGAGCTCAATAGGTTGTTGAATTTAGCATCCAGCAACCTTGAATTTGTGTTCGATAAGGCTATCATCATGCGAAAATCCTATCCAGATTTAGACAACCTTGTCAACATGTTGTTAATTAAACCTGATTTACGTATTCGCTTGGAGGGACATACAGACAGCAATGGTTCTCCGGAATACAACATGACCTTGTCCAAGAATAGGGTAAATGCTGTGAAAACGTACTTGGTGGCCAATGGGGTAGATGCCAATCGAATTGAAGTAGGGTGGTTCGGAGAAACGAAACCAATCACTAGCAATGGAACGGCAGCAGGTCAGGCAAAAAACCGAAGGGTAGAGATGCATTACATCAACCCTAAAGAATAAGCTACTTGTGCGCCTTTTCCTTTTAGTTGGTTTATTTCCTGCGGTTGTTCACTTTTCGTTGCATGGACAAGTATTGGGTTGTACCGATCCATTAGCGAATAATTTTAACACCTCTGCGACACAAAACGATGGGACTTGTACCTATCAATTGATTTCTCTTGATGCGCTGCAATCTTGGGACTTACCTACAGAAGTACTTGAAACATCCGGTTTAGCATCATGGGACAATTACACTTGGACCCACAACGACAACTCAGAGACTAAATTGCACCGTTTGGATACGACTGCGGGAACGGTTTCATTGAACACGGTGCAATTAAATGGGTTAATCAACCACGATTGGGAAGAATTGAAGGTGGACGATGCATACATCTACATCGCTGACGTGGGAAACAATGGAAACGGAAACAGGCAAGACCTGCATATCCTGCGAATTGAACGTGCATCTTGGATCAGCGGAAATCCTGTGGTTGACACGATACGGTTTAGTTATGCCTTACAATCGGATTTTAGCGGAACCGGACCAAACGCATCCGATTTTGACTGCGAAGCCTTTATTACAACGCCAGATAGCATTTTTCTGTTCACTAAAGAATGGAACAGCAACAAAACAACCCTTTATGCCCTTCCTAATTCCCCCGGGAATCATGTAGCACAATGGAGAGGCGAAATGGATGTGCAGGGGTTAATCACCGGAGCAACGTCTCTTTTGAATAATCAACTCATTATTTTAGTAGGATACACAGAAACCCTCATGCCGTTTTTCTATTTGTTGTACGATTTTAATCAGACCAAGTTTTTTGGTGGAAACAAACGAAAAGTAATGATGAACTTGCCTTTTCATCAGGTTGAAGGAATTACCACCACAAATGGTACAGATATCCTCGTCAGTAACGAGAAGTTTCAACAAAGCATTTTGACCGTGAACCAAAAGCTTCACCGTTTTAATTTATCCTCCTTACTTTCCAACCATTTGAATCCTTCAAATGCCTCATTGACTTCGTTAACTGAAAATGTTCCCATCCATATCTTTCCTAATCCGGTTACAAGTGAAGTATTCATCGAGGTGAAGGATTGGTTGATTGGAGAAAAATTGAGTGTATTCAACCAGAAGGGTGCCGTTTTGATAGAACAGGTGATTACATCCCCATCATTCAAACTCGATTGTTCAACTTGGCCAAATGGAACTTACCTTGTTCAAATTTCAGGGCAAGAGCGTACTGCGGTAAAATGTATTGTTTCCCGCTAAGGGTAATGCTTATTTATCGATGGACTGCCAGGTTTCGTAAAGACGTTCTTGTGCTGGACGGTCTGCTTCCGGAAATTCGAGCGGTTCGCAGCTATGAAGACTGGAATAACATTCCTGCGGTAGTTGCTGATACAATGCTGTTCCCTTGGTTTTCCAAGCGATCATCTCGTCAGAAACCTCTTTAATTATTTTCGCAGGATTACCAACCACTAAACTACGATCAGGAACCTTCATGCCAGCCGGAACAAAACACAACGCACCAATGACGCATTCTTTTCCGATTTCTACATCGTCCATTATAACGGAATTCATACCAATTAATGAATTTTCGCCAATTATTCCGCCATGTATGATGGCCCCATGACCAATGTGCGCGCTTTTTTTCAGAATAACATCTTTACCGGGAAACATGTGTAAGGTACAATTCTCCTGAATGTTGCAGCCGTCTTCGATAACCACCTTTCCCCAATCTCCACGCAAAGCTGCCCCAGGTCCAACGTATACGTTTTCCCCAATAAAAACATTGCCTGTAACAACCGCTTGTGGATGAATGAAACTGGAGGGTTTAATGACAGGCCTAAATCCTTTGAATGAATAAATGGGCATTTTTTTAGGCAAAGTTACCGATTAAGCTTGTACGAAATTCCTGGAATGCGAAAATTGAAACCGAAAACGACGTTGTACTGCGAGAATAAAAAATGTTGACTCGCACGGTCAGCGGGATTCATGGTCGTTCGAATGTCAGGCATGTGAATAAAACCACCCTTCCACTCCGATTGAATGAAAAAGTACTTGAAAAAGGTGATGTTGGCTGCAAGTACCATCGAAACACCGTAACCAGATAGGTGAAATTCGTCATAACGGGAATTGTTCAGTAGGGTCGTATTTGTCCTTGGAACCAAAATACCAGTACCCAAACCTTCGTTAAGTGCAAATGCCACATGCTTTCTTCCAAATAATACGTCAAAACGGCGAAATTCGATGTTCCCATAATTCAACCCATCAGTGTGTTCAAAAAGTAAAAAATCCTTACTCAACATCAAGTCGTCGTTTTGGTATGTTCCGTCGTAAACCGTGTTGCTCTGGTCGATGTAGCCATTGATTTTTACCACTTGATCGCTCTGCATCACATACTTCATATGGTCAGCACCTATCGATAGTTGGTAGTGATCCGAAAGCATGTAACCAACCCTGAAATTGAACTGCGGAATCGTAATTTTCAGGGGATGAAAATACAATTTCGGGTCAAAAGGACTTTGCCTGTCTTTGGCGATGACGTTTTCCAAGGTAAAATCATAGTGATCTCCATGAAACCTAATGTCGGAGGATGAATATGCGTCCCGGTTATAGCCCCAGTAAAAAAAGAAATCCCCTTTTTTGTAAGGATTTTCCTTAACCCAATTGAATTGTCCCAGAATAGGTTGAAATCCAACAACTAAAAAAAACAGGAACGACAAAAATGATTTAATGGAAATAATGTGCATCGCAGCAGAATGTTTGGATTACAAACATACCGATATTACAGAGGATATCAAGGGTTTAGCGATCGTTTTCAATGTCATTTTTTTTCATTGTAGTAATTCCGGAAAAAAAATACAAGATGCTGAACGCAAAATAACTTGTTGAGAGCAGGTATATAGATGAGAAGGCAATGATCTGACTAATCATTCCTTCGCCAATTTTTAGTAAAAACATGACCAATAAACATGTTCCCGCTGTAAGGCGTATGAGCCGATCGATGCTGCCAATATTTTCCTTGAATAACACGTTGGAAAATTGGGAGTTTTTCATGAACAAGTCAAAAAAAATCAGCAAGCGCAGAAACAAGGACAACGAAAGGACTAATCCGCAGGGTTTTTGTAGCGATTCCAATTGAAGCGCACCAAACTTGGCAAGGCTGTTGGACCTTCGTTCGTCACAATCAGGTCACCGTTTTGTAAAAAAGTGATTTTTTCCGGATGGCTGCACTTTTTGTCATTCAACTCGATGAAATTAATCACTTGACCGGCTTTATTAAAGACCACAATGGCTTTATCAGGAGGGGAAAGGATATATAGTTCATTTGATTTAGGATGGACGGCAATTGATTTAGGCTGAAAATTGAGGTGACACAAACTATCTACCTTACCATAAAGCATGTGGTTTTTACTGCTCAAGTTCTGGGTATTTACAAACGTTTCGATTTCTTGGGCATCAATAGTGAACAAGGGTTGCAACTCATCTTCATTTGATTCCAATGCTAAGCTATAAACCGTATGGAGTACAAGTCCGTTGGTTGTTGTTTGCAATGTGCTTGTGGATGTGAGCAAGAAACGGTTGTCTCGTTTGTCTAGGCACAATGAATGCACCGATTCTTGAGGAAGTAGCAAATCGACTGTCTTCACTGGGATTTCATCAATGGGTGGATGGATTTCGTGCAACTGTGCATTGTCCGTTAGCATGTAAAAAGTGCTGTCATGCTGCACTAATGAGAGACACGTTCCGAGTTCCCCAATTTGAATTTGATTGATAAGGGAATCCCCCTTGAGGTCGTATATCGTTATTGTTCCGTTTTTTTCTTGGTAAAAACACAATTGATTTCCTGTCAAACTGGTTAAACCGGCAATGTGATTCACACCAAAAGGAAGGTGTTCTATGCTTCCTTGATCATTGAGGTTGTACCAACCGTTTTGAATTTGAATATAATCCCTGAAAAAACGATACCGGTGAATGCCAGCCTCTTGAAGGCTTTTTACGGTAATGAACGAAAGTGCCACAATTACCAGCGAAAAATAGACTTGGCGGGACATGTATCTTATTAGTAAAACAAAAATAAGCGCATTTTTAACATTTCAAAGAAATTTGAACAGAAATTTTGAACAAGCCTTTCTGTCTTTTTGTTGTTAAACGGCTTCATAAAGAATGTTGCTTATATAAGTTTCCCGTCTTGCATGGTGATGGTCCGATCGGCCATCGCAGCAAGTTGTTCGTTGTGCGTTACAATAACGAATGTTTGACCATAGGTATCTCGTAACTGAAAGAACAATTCGTGCAGCTCCTTTGAGTGCTGAGAATCTAAGTTCCCTGATGGTTCATCTGCAAAAATAACCTTTGGTTTATTGATCAATGCTCGGCATACAGCTGCGCGTTGCTGCTCACCGCCTGATAGTTCATTGGGTTTATGTTCTGCGCGATCAGCTAGCCCCACTTCAACCAAAAGTTTTTCAGCCTCTTTCTTCGCATCAGCCATTGAACTGCCTAAGATAAGTGCAGGCATCATGACATTTTCTAAGGCCGTAAATTCAGGAAGTAACTGATGAAACTGAAAAATGAAACCCAGCGATTTGTTGCGAAAGGCAGCAAGGTTTTTAGAAGAAAGCGTAAATGGGTTGACACCATCGATAAGAAGGGTGCCGGTATCAGGGCGATCTAGGGTGCCAAGAATTTGCAGTAAGGTTGTTTTCCCAGCGCCAGAAGATCCGACAACCGAAACAACCTCACCCGCCTGTATGCCAAGGTCAATGCCTTTGAGAATGTGCAGGTGATCGTACGATTTTTGAATGTTGTTTGCTTGGAGAATCATTATTCGTCTAAAGTCAGGTTGTGGCCCATTCGGTCACGTTTGGTCTTCAAATAGAGTGCGTTATGCTCGTTTGATTCTATTTCAATCGGTACATTTTCGACTATTTCAAGCCCATATCCAACCAAACCTGTCCTTTTCGTTGGGTTGTTGGAAAGCAGACGAATCTTAGAAATATGGAGGTTTCGGATAATCTGTGCACCAATACCGTAATCGCGTTCATCGGGTTTAAATCCCAATTTTACATTCGCATCAAGTGTGTCGTATCCTTCCTCTTGAAGTTTGTATGCCTTCAATTTGTTCACCAATCCAATTCCTCGCCCCTCCTGATTCATGTAAATAACTGCTCCCTTGCCTTCTGCTTCAATTTTCTCCATGGCTCGGTGCAGTTGAGGACCACAGTCGCAACGGCAAGAACCAAATATATCGCCTGTCAGGCAAGAGGAGTGAACCCGAACTAAAACGGACTCATCCTTGTCCCATTGACCTTTAACAAGTGCCAAATGTTCCCTTCCTGTATTGATTTCTCGAAAAGCATGCAACTGAAAGTTGCCATATGCGGTGGGCATTTTAACATCGACAATGCGCTCGATCAGCGATTCGTTTTTAAGCCTGAATTCGATTAAATCCTGAATAGAAACAATTCTAAGATTGAATTTCCGAGCTATGAGCATGAGTTCAGGCAACCTGGCCATGGTGCCATCTTCATTCAGGATTTCTACAATCACACCAGCCGGTTCAAATCCGGCCAGTCGCGATAGGTCAATGGCGGCCTCTGTATGCCCAGCACGCCGAAGAACACCACCTTTCTTGGCTTTTAATGGGAAAATATGACCTGGCTTGCCCAGTTCTTCGGGTCGGGTGGCTGGATTGATTAAGGCTTGAATGGTTTTTGACCGGTCAGAGGCTGAAATGCCCGTTGTGCACCCTTGGCCAATCAAATCAACCGATACCGTAAACGGCGTTTCGTAAGCAGCGGAATTGGATTGAACCATCAAATTAAGGTCGAGTTCTTCACAGCGGTCCTCCACCAACGGCGCACAAATGAGCCCACGTCCATAGGTAGCCATGAAGTTGATTATTTCCGGGGTTACGTTTCGAGCGGCGGTAACAAAATCGCCCTCGTTTTCCCTGTCTTCGTCGTCCACGACGATGATTACCTTTCCCTCTTTAATCGCTTGAATGGCGTCTTCGATACGGTCTAATTGAATGTCCATTGAATAAAATGTGGTTAAAATTACGCAGAAAAAATGGATATTGATTAGACCAAATCCTGCTTATTTAGAATGATTTTGGTCAGTTTTGAATTGCTTTCCAACCATGAATACTTGTTCCTAACAAACAGCTTTCCTGCCTCGGCTATTTCCTTATACAGTATGTGGTCATTTAACAAGCGATCGATGGCCTCAAGAAATGCTGTTTTATCGTCCGCAACAAAAATGGATTTTCCATGTTCGGCTTGTATCGCGTTGTTCGCAAGACTGGTGGTTATGCAAGGAATTCCAATCGCCATGGCTTCAAGCAATTTGTTTTGCATGCCTGTTCCTGTCATCATTGGAGCAATAAAAATCTTACCCCGCGCATAACTTTCGCGGATATCCTCCACCCATCCTTGAAGGGTGATGAATTTGTTTTGATCGCAAAGTTTGCGAACAATGGCGGAAGGGCTTGCACCGGACACCAGGCATCTGTAGTTCTTTTTTCCTGTTAGTAAATCCGATGAAATAAACCTTACCGCCTCCATATTGGGTGCATAGCTGAGGTTACCAACAAACACCAACTCATGATCTGTTTGCTTCGGGAAGTCAAAAAAGTCCTCCGAAATGCCATTTGCAACTATATGAATGTTTGCTTTGTCGGGATGATGTATGAGTTGTTGGTCTTGGCGACTAATAATGGTGCGTTGATCGAAATAGTCAAAAACGAGGCGTTCATACATTTTTAGCCGTTTTGCTTCATACCTGTAGACACTGCGCAACGGAAAGGAGGATTTATCGCCGGTTCGTTCCATTCCAATGGACAAAACATCCATATAATCAATCGTTTTTGGTATCGAATGGAATGCTTTAACATACTCAGAAACCCTTACTAATTGGCAGTATAAGTAATCCGGTGGATGTGTTTCAATCCACTGGTTGATTTTTCTTTGGGCACGGTAAGAAAAGAAAAAGCCTGTTTGCAAGGGTTTTTGTTGAATGAAGGAAATCAACACATGCCAAATACGGGTCAGGCGCGAGAGTTTGAAAACATGGATGTGTGTACAGAAAGGCTTAAGTTGATCCAAATCCTTCTCAGAAACTTCTGTTTCGGTTAATGCAAATAAATCAATCGAAAACGTGTTCGATAAGCCTTTGATTTGATGAAATAGACGCAATTTATCGCCTTTTTCGAGTGGAAAGGGAAACCTTGAGCTTATGATAAACAACCTTGGTTTCATCCAATTGCAGAAATATGCGAAATCAATTGCAGGTAAGACGAAGTAACGGATTTATTCTCGTAATACGTTTGTGCCATCAATCGCGCGTTGTTTCCAATTTGAAGACACGCTTCAGGATTTGATAAAGCCCAATTTATTTGCTCAATCCATTCTTCAGGTGAATTGGCTATCAAGATGTTCTTACCATGTTCACAAGCGATGCCTTCAGCTCCGATGGAAGTGCTTAGGATGCAACAGCCAGCCGCCATTCCTTCGACAATTTTCACCCGCATGCCACCACCTGAAAGCAAGGGCACAAGCATGAGCTGATAACGCTGTTGAAAAGTTACGGGATCGTCCACAAAACCATGAATGGTTGTATTCTTCCATTTTTTGTCATACATCCAGCTGGGCGTTGATTTTCCAGCGATGTGCAAACCAACGGAAGGATTATTCATTACTACCGAAGGCCAGATTTGTTGGATAAACCAATCAAGCCCTTCAAGGTTTGGAAGCCAATCCAATGCACTCAATGAAAAAAGGGTGTTGAGAATTTTTAATTCATTCGTTGTTCCATTGTATTTGTCCAGAACGACCCCTGCAGGAATGACCTTCATCGGTTTGTTAATTCCCAATTCATTCAACCGTTGTTTGTCGTTTTCCGTAATCGGAGCCAGCGCATCGGCCAGCGCGTACCATCGTTTCTCGAAGGCCATTAAACGTATGCCTAGGCTGCGGAAATACCATTTTTTAAATGGATTTCTGGTTGATTTGGAAAGTCGCTCCCAGATTATGTATTCAATGTTATGTGGCCGAACCAATAATGGAGTTGACGAAAGGTTTCGAATGTCTGTGATGTAACGTGCCACAAATGCACCATCCACGTGAATATAGTGGTAATGGTTTTGGGTCAATAATTCCTTTAATTTGAGAACAACCTCCTGAGAATAAAAGCGTTGGGTATTGTAGGGCTCTTTACTGAATAGTAAATTAAGGAGCATGTAGAGGGGACGAATGCGCGTATCTACAAAAACATCGTGTTGCTGGGCAAGATTAGACATTGCTCCCGGCGGTTGACTGTGTTTGGGGGTATTGATGGCGACAAGGTCGATGTCACACCCATTTTCCTTCAACCCTTTGGTGATATTAAAAATACCAATAGCACCGCCATCGGTGGGAGGGAAGGGGACCCTGTATGTAAGTTGAAGAACCCGATACACAATCAAGAGAGTTGCTTTAGCACCGATTGGAGCACTGAAGCTGGACTTAAATCTTTCATGCAAGATGCCCCCATTTTACATTTTCCGGAAAAATAACATTCACAAGCAACCGACGGTTCTAAGAGCTCACCACGACCATAAAGGTCAAATTCATGTCGATTGAAGATGTTGTTCATCAAGACAAGTTTTTTTCGAAGCGCTACAGCAATGTGCATGGCCATGGTCACTTGTGTGACGATCAAATCCATTTGGTCCATTAAATTGATGAACGCAGGAAGGTCGAAATAACCGGGGTAGAAAGCACCTGTTTTTTTCGACAGCGACGTATTTTTTTCGTCCTCTTGTGGTCCACCCAACAAGATGGGAACAAAACCCGAGGAACTTAATTTTTGTATCAACTCAATCCAATGTTCTTCGGGCCAAAGCCGGGTGGTCCAACGATCGCCACAACCCGTGTTTAATCCTATTTTTTTACCTTGAGGTAAGTCCCAGGTGATGCCGAGTTGTTCCTGATTGTCAAATACGTATTCTTCTCCTTGAAACTTCCAGCCCATTATGTTGAAAATTTCTTGCGGATAAGACAATACATTTGATTTACTCAAGTCGTCGAATAAGCCAGTTAAATACTTGTGATTCGCCTCTTCGTTGAAGGGATATACCACACCATGCTTTAAGGTAAAACCAAATTTTTCAGTACTATGTATACCACGTGCAAGTGAACAAGCATCGAGGTCTTT
>Ga0315902_10009770_pt1 | contig 12778 bp, 12 predicted proteins | sample LakEriMetagenome_9_FD_203523 | JGI IMG/M metagenome (GOLD analysis project Ga0315902, IMG submission 203523) | Freshwater fungal communities from buoy surface, Lake Erie, Ohio, United States - Buoy 12 MA117 | ecosystem: Environmental > Aquatic > Freshwater > Lake > Lake biofilm | place: USA... | reverse complement strand
TGCAGGCAGTATTTGACAAATTGGGCAAGCGATGGACGGCAAACTTGGATGTTTGTTGGGATTTGTCGGTGTCAACGGGCCCCCAGGGCGACAATCCATCGGCGTTTTACATTGACGCGGCGAAATTCGAACCCATTCGGGTGGGCGGTTTTGTGGGATCGGTGGCGGAGGGTGGCTCAGCGAACTGCGAGATTTTGACCTTGTGCGCCCACGGGAACGGCACGCATACGGAGTGCGTGGGACATATCACATCGGAAAAGGTGGCTTTGGGCGATGTGCTGAAGCAATTTTGGTTCGATGCCCAGGTGGTATCGGTGGATATTTCTGGGGTTGGGCATGTGCGCTTGGCGGATGTGAAGGCATGGGCTTTGCTGGGCACTGCGGCTTTGGTGGTTCGGTCGTTGCCGAATCCTTTGTCTAAGCGTCAGGCGGTTTGGAGTGGTAACGATGCCCCGTATTTTGAGCCGGAGGCTTTGTCGTTTCTGCGCGATCAGGGGATACAGCATTTGCTCACGGATTTTCCGAGTGTGGATCCGGAGGAGGATGAGGGTAGGTTGAGTGCTCACCACGAGTGGTGGGGTGTTCCGCAGCGGGTTACATGCGGAAATGTGTTGGGTGTATCGGCGGCACATCCGCGTTATTCGGCGACCATTACGGAGTTGATTTATGTGCCTGAGGGCGTTGAGGACGGATTGTATTTATTGAATTTGCAGGTCCCCAATCTGCGGACGGACGCGGTGCCATCGCGCCCGGTGTTGTATGCTTGTACGGCGGCGGAATGATGAGCGAGAAGTGGTTATACTTTTTTAATATCCTGGTTTCACGCTGGGTGAATGCGGTGGGTCCGGGTGGGTTGCGGTTGAATTCTGGATTTGGCAGCAGCGTTCGTGTTGGCGGTTCAGCCTCGGGTGCAATTAATTCGGGGGTTGATCATTCCGCGGTTCCAATTAATTCCCACTCATCCCAGGAATCCAATTCTTCAACCTTGAAGAATTCATCCCCGGGCCAGACAAATGGCCGGGGAGGGAAGTCCTCTAAACTTGCGATCAAATCAATTTTGGTGGTGAAGTGGGATGAGATTGGTGATATGGCGGCCGCGGTTCATGTCTTTGGGACATTGAAATCGGCCTATCCAGAAGCGGAGTTGCATGTGTTGTGCAAACCATTTGTGTCGACCTTGATTGCCGGCGACCCCGCCATTGATAAAGTAATCACGAATATTGAGGATTGGCAACAGCGCTATGATGTGGTGGTTGAATTGCGTGGCACATGGCAAACGCTGCGGAAGAGTTTATCGCTCCGGACCATGCCGAAGTATAGGGTAGACCGCGGTTGGGTCCGTTTTTTACAACGCGGCGCCCAGCCCCATGAGGTAGTAACGAATGAGCGGATCATTCGTCCTTTGGTGGGAGAGGATTTTGCGATTTCGAAAAGGCAGTTGTTTCCTTCAGAAGCGGAGGTTGCGGAATCTAAGGTTTGGACTGATTGGGCAATGAATGACGCGGACTGTCCTGGATATGCAATTCTCCACACGGGCGCCCGACGTGAACTGCGTCGCTGGCCATTGGAACGTTTTGTGGCTTTGTCGAAGTGGTTGCTCTCGGAGAAAACCCTCATTCCCATTTGGGTAGGCACAGTCGACGAGGAATCGCAGCTAGATGAAGCGTTTGCCATGGGTGCGGCAGGCAAGAAATGGGTGGCACCAGAATGGTCGTCGTTGTTGTCGTTTTACGCCTTCATCGCCTCATCGAAATTATACGTAGGCAACGAAAGTGGTCCTTTGCAACTGGCCGACATCGCCGAGGTGCCCTTGGTCGCCATTTACGGTCCGGGCGTACCGGATGTGTTCTATCCGCAGAGCACTCGCAGCCGGGTCTTGCACGAAGTCTTGGATTGCAACCCTTGCGCCCAAATTCATTGTGTCCGCCCATCGGATCGCTGCATCGACCGCATCTCTTTGGCTTCGGTTCAGTTGGCGGTGAATGAAGTGTTAGCTTAATCAATAGATCAAACCGAACTGTAATAACTGTGAAACTTTGAATAAATCTCGTTGGTTATTCGAAGTTTCCAGCCCCATTAATTTTTTTTGTAAATTTTTGAGGGATTTTATAATTGGTTTTCTTGAAAAGTGCATACTGGTAAAAAGGTTTATATTTATATACTTTGATTATATCAAAGAGTAAAAAAGGTTTGTCAAATTTGTTCACGACTAATTCGTATCCAGAAATAGAGGGGGGGGTTTGTAATCCTGTTGCATATTGTTGCATCAAAATAAAATCGGAAGTAGCGTTGTTATAAGTATAGATTTCATATTTGCATTTGGTTGCGGGGCTTTTAAATATTGGCCAAAATGAAGGTGTGAAAGCAATGGATTTGTTATTACTCATAAGGATTGGTGAGATTTCTTTTTTAATTTTATTGATATTAATTGGATTTTGAGTGCTAGCTATAATAAATGTAACAATTGTATATAAAAATGAAATGGAAGCCGTGGAAAATAGTAAAGTTGCTAACTTATTGAATTTTAGTGTCTTATTCGTTTGGGAAAAATAGTAAATGATAAACAGTGCAAATGGTATAAGAGAATAAATATTGTATGATAAAAATATGGATTTAAATCCAAAATAAGTAAATAATATTAAAAGAATTATAAATAAAAATATGCTAATGGATTTTAACGGGTGTTTCGATTTTATTATACTTTTTCCAACAATGAATGTGGCGGTTGACATGATGATTATTCCAAAACTCCCAAAGGGATTTAAAATGTGATATTTCAGGAATTGAGCTAGCGTATATGCGTCATTACGATTGCTAATACTATTGGCTGCATGAATCTTCATTGTGTTTAGAAGATCAACAATCTTGTATGGGTAAAGTAGGTAAAATGATAAAGCAACAATAATAGCACCAATACATATTTTGAAAATATTATTTAGACTAAATTCATATTTGTAAATCATTACGAGAAGTCCAATTAAACAAAGGTAGACGGCATTTATTGGAGATGTCAATCCACATAAAACGAGGAGTGCTCCATGAATAAAGTATCGCGCATTGAAATTTTTCAAATGAGATAATAGAAAACTATAATAAATCAAGTTGACGAGTAATTCAGGCCTAGAGTAACTCGGTGAGAGGAAGCTTGCACAAGCGATTACATACAATAATGTAAGTAAATTAATTTTTGCACTTTTATTAAGAACAAGGATGATTCTTCCTACAAATAACAGTGATAAAATATTGATTAAGTTAATGGATAAGAAAAGGATTGAAACATGGTCTACAAGCAGTAATAAACTAATTACTGCCGGGAATAATGGTGGATAAAAGAGGAATTTATCACCATTGTTAAATCCGCCGTTATAGAATGTGTTGGTTAAGCTGTGTTGGTATTTAATTTCAAAAGAAGTTGGTAAGAAATATGTAGTATCGTTAGTCAGTAAAGGATATCCATTAAATGAATACAAAATGTATAAAAATACAATAAAAAACATTGTGGTTTTCAAGTTGAATTTCATGATAAAAATTTATTTATAGCAGCAACGAATATTGTTGATTTAAATGCATGAGTTAATTGCATAGCAATGTCATTTCCGGATCCCAAAAAACCGAGAAAAAGAAAGGGTATAAGATATACATAAAGCTTTTTGTTTTTGATATTATTGTTTGCGTAACTTAATGTCCCTATGATTAATTTGCCCCAAAAAAAGATGGCAAAAACACTGTAAAATCCAAAGTTGACAAATAATTCACCGAGAGTACCTATGTTCATAGATGTTCCTTTATTCAGTACTAAATCGGTATATTTCTTGATATTTTCAGATCCTCCGGCTTGGGGTTTTTCCGGCCAAAGTATCCTAGGTGTTATTGCAATAATAATAGCATTTATGATTGTTTCACCCATTAGGTAGGTTCCTGAATTTTCTGTTTTTTTCATCGCCAGGCTGACTAACCATCCTTGGTTTAGTCTGGAAGATGCAGGTCGATAAAACTCTGATTCTAAGGGATTTTGACTTTGAAAAATTTGTGAGGTTCTTTGAGTGCTGTTGCTTTCAATGTAGGATTCTTCCCATATCTCTGCGCGCGTCGCGGTTTTGTATAGCTGGGAAAAAGAAAGTAGGAAAAAGCCAATTAAACAAGACAAGTAGAAGGAAAGTATTGAAGGGTTTTTTGAATTTTCTTTATAATTTTTATGAGCTGTATAAATACTAAAAATAATCAAACCGGAAATTAGACTGCCAAACATACCGCTGCGGTTACTTTCTGCAAACAGGTAAAGTATTCCAATAATTCGGACAGAGTTTCGGACGATTTTCAATGGATGGTTGAAAGTAAGAATATAAATTACTACTATGAAGTACGTGATTTGGCTGATAAAAAAAAGAGACGTTAAATTTAGAAGTTGGACTACCAAGCCAATCAAGTAAATTATTAATATGTGGTTGGGTTTAATTTGGTTATTAATGTCTAGCTGTTCGAGTGTGTTCGATTTTTTTTTTGCACGTACAGCCCAAAATAGAACAAATGAAGAGGAAATTGCAAAAATAAAATATTCTTTTATGGGGTAGTCTAAAAAATAAGGATCCCCCAAATTGTAGTATTTTGGATTGTAAAATGCATTTAAAATGCTTGTAGATAGACTATTTTCAATTAAAAATGCGATTGCTATCAGTGGTCCAAACGGAATACTAAATTGTAAATTTCTACGTATATTTTCTAGTATTATGATTAATAAAATAATGTTGATATAGAAATAGATCATAATTTAGATACAAAAATTTCCGGTAATATCTTGATTAAAGAACTGATTATTTTCCATTTAAAATTTGGATAAATTTCGAATGTACTAGTGTTTTTCAATAGTGATTTGGCAATTTCACTTGGCAAGTTGGCTATTTTGGGTAGTTCAAGGTGTGAGGTCATTTTTGTTTTCACAAATCCGGGTGTGCAGGCTTGTACTATGATTCCTCGTTCCGATAATTCTTGACGTAAGCCGAAAAGAAATTGATGAAAGCCTGATTTTGTTGATCCATAAAAATAATTTGATTTTCTTCCTCTGAGGCCGGCAACTGAACTGATGCCGATTATCCTTTTCAGCATAGGGTTGTGATCTTTAACTAGTAGGTTTAATATGTTTACGGCTCCTGTATAGTTCACTGCGACCATATCAGGGAATTTGGCGGGATTTTCTTGACATTCTTTATTGTCTACTAGTATTCCTGCGGCATAGACAATCAAGCTTGGCTTATGTATTAGTTTGTCAACAAAGTTTTGGTGATCTGCGTATTTGGTTGCGTCAAAAATTGCAAATTCTGTTTGATTGTCAATATTGTTTTCTTTAATAAAGCCATTAATCTCGCTTTCGTTTCTGCCTGCCATAATTACAAATCCTTTTGGGTTAGATTTTATGAATTGGAGTGCGATTTCTTTTGCTATATCACTATTGGCACCGAGTAGTAAGAGCACTTCTTGGTATTTTTGGTTTAATCTTGTCATCTGGTATGATTGTGCTTCTCTTGTTGGTAGTGTGTATGATTTATACTGTTGTGTAAAATTTTCTTTGTTCATCCTGGCATCTTTTGTAAGATATATTTTACCGCCAGCATTGCTTACTATTGTGTCTAGTTGGTCTAAAATGGGCCATATTCTATTATTGATTTTAATATCCAACGCCAATGTATATCCTTCCATTGGGAAATGTAAATTTCTGTTTTCGTGTGATTTTCCAAACAGTTTCAAAACTGCTAAAAATGAACCAATTTTATTTTCTGATAGAATTGTTAAGATCTCTTTCATTCCATCAAATGATTTCTTTTTGGGTATTACGCATTGCCATTGTACAAATCCATTTTTGCCGTAAATTCTATTCCAATTATTAATCTTATCCAAAGGATAGAAATAGCTATCATAATGTAATATAGATTTCCCAGAAGAACTGGGCTTGTGATAGTAAAGGAGATTGAATAATTTAATGAAATAACTATTAAGAAACCATTTCGGGAAAAATAATGGAACGTTAAGCCAAGGGTTTTTATGTGTTTTTAACTTTTTATCTGGTTTGGTGTTGTGCTCACCTAATAGTAATACCGATTTTCCAATACTATTTCCTTTGGCAAGACAATCAATCCACGCCACTGAATACGTGGTACTTTTATTGTCTTCGAATAATTGAAAGATATGTTCAAGATTTCGAGCCCTAATAGCGGTTTGACTAATTTCAGAATTATTAATTTTCTTTAGTTTAAATGTAATCTCTGTAATTATTCCAGTTAGACCCATCCCGCCTGCGGTTCTTTCGAATAGTGAGTTTTCTTTGTTGACAATGTGATAATTGCCGTCATGAGTTACGATCCCAAAAGATATGACGTGGTCACTAAATACTCCGTCTATGTGATGATTTTTTCCATGAATATCGGATGCCAGTGCTCCTCCGACAGTTATAAATTTGGTTCCGGGGGAAACGGGTAAAAAGTAACCCGTTGGAACAATGGTTTTTAGTATTTGATCAAGTGTGCAACCACTTTCACATTGGATTATTCCATCTATGGCGTTGTAATTTATTATATTTGTCCAATTTTTCGTTTCAATTGCAATTGAAGACATATTCGCATCGCCATAGCATCGGTTATTCCCTACAGCTATCAAATTGGCAGGCAATCCTGATAATTTTGATTCTCGAATAAAATCTGCGGGAGATGCGTAGGAAATAAACTCAATATTTTTTACTGGATACAATCCCCAATTGGTGATATTTTTTCTCATCGCATTAATATGTTAGAAGTTCAAACAAATACAATCCAATTACAATTGTAAGACTTATTATTAATTGGGGGTTTGAAGTTATACGATGAACAGGGTCATCGCTATTGTTCTTGTTATCGTCGAAATATTGGAAAATGATGAATGTCGTCAGTAAATTGAGGAAACAATAGAACATCGGGTTTTCTATTTTTAGGATAAACGATGCGTGAATGTTTAAGAAAACCAATGTTATTAGAGCGGTATTAATCATTCCAATGCCTAGTAACGTTGAGTCGTTAGTGTTGTAGCCTCTTCCCAGAGTGGCGGTATTTTGCATGATTTTTAGCTCAGCGTAACGCTTATTTAAACTCAAAGTTAAAAATGCCATGGTCATTGTCGCAATAAACCAACCGGTCAATGCTGTGTCATTAGCGACAGATCCAAGATACAGTCGCAATAAATAGAAACTACTTAGAACGACAATATCAATAAACTTTATTCGTTTCAGGATATTTGAATACAACAGATTCAGTAGGAAATAAACAAGGATAGTGGCTAAAGCATTGAAGTTCACTTGACTTACAATGAAGAAAGATATTATAATTAGCAGTATACTTAATTGAAATGCTGCTTTCACTGTGATATTTCCGCTTGCAATCTGGCGGTATTTTTTCCGGGGATGAAGTCTGTCTTTTTGAATATCTTTTATATCGTTCAAAATGTAAACCGCAGATGCGATAAATGACATTGAAAAAAATGCCAGAATACAGTCGATAGAAATGAGTTTGTCGAATTCTGAAGCAAGGGCACTTGGTAAGAAGATTAATAAATTTTTAACCCAATGTTTGGGTCGCATTAATTTGATGTAGTTTTCCATGTAGTATTTTTAAATCCCCATTTTTTACCAGAATGGCCCCCTTTGCCGCATGGAAAATAGGTTTGTCGGTTTTTGAATCTGCAATATACCAATAATTGTCGCCCCAATTGTTCTTTATGAAGTCAAGTTTTTGTGAACCTTTGAGATTGATTAGTAAGCTTCCATAGGCTGATTCTATGAGTAAATCAGGGTGGATTTTTTTTATTAAATGATAAATGGACTTTACAAAATCATCTGGACTTGCGCTCACAATGACTGTTGAGTTGAAATGACTTTTATTGTCGCGAATCCAATTAACTATTTGTTGATTAATCAATGGCTCAATAACCTCTTCATTCTGTTCCAGTTCAGATATGTATTCTCTTTTGACCTCTAACCATGTTTTTTTTGACATGAATTGCCCAAAGATTTGAAAGGGATTTGATATTAATTTAGAATAGAAAATCTCGGCGAAAAAGTCATTTTTTAGTAGTGTTCCATCCAAATCTACAATTAGTATTGGTTTGTCAATATTCCCCATGGTCGTTTAAATTTGATATTTTATTTTGAAGAGTTCTTTAATGTTTCTTTGGGCAAACAGTTCTGTAATTGAACAGTTTAAATTGGTTGTATTTTTAAGTATAATTAAACAATTCAAAGATAATTTCTTATTTGGATAATACATGTTGAAAATATTGGCAAAACAAAATTAATCAAGAGGGATGTTTGGTTGGTCTTTGGAAAAAGCTTTGAATTTACAATTGGCGGCCATGGTTCACCAATTTATTTTTTTTTTAGAATACAACTTCACAAGCAAAAACTCTTAGAGAACTTTTCGCGCAGAAAAATCAATACAACAAGCCAAAATGCCACAGCGGGATTACGTTGAGGTAGCCTTGTTCAATATCGTCTTTCACAACGAAGTCTATGCGCGCGTTTTGAATCTGTTTGAGGCCTTTGTTTTTGCCACCCACTTCAAAATCGCTGTCGTTGATGCTGAAATCGGCCATCGCAGACGTATTCACTTGATGTTGAACGCGGGTTTGATTGAGGAAAAAGGCTTCCCTTACGTTCCCCACATTTTGATTTTTGTTGCCCAGTTGTTGCACCAAATTAGTGTTTTCGAGATAAATTTTATCAAACTTCCCAAGGGCGCGCACGCCACTCGTTTCGCTTCGCAGATGAGCAATCATTCCGGCTTCTTTCATACAGAGGAGGTAGTCGGCAATGTTATTCCGGCTGATATTGAGCATCGCAGCGATTTTGCCCATATTGGGTTTGAATGGCACACTTTCCGATACGATGGCCAAAATTGCACTGTGAGAGTGCAATTTTGAGTGATTTTTGCACTGTGATAGTGCATTTTTAATTAAATTTTGCACTATGACGGTGCGATTCCCGCGAATTTTGCATTGCAGGGGCGCCCAAAAAGGCCCGACCATCGGGCAATTTTTGGATTATTATGTAAAAAATCGGGTAGTTATTCGGCAAAAAACCGAATAGAAGTATTATATTTGACATAATGAATGCATTGGAACAGCTTCGAACAATGTCGGACATTCCCCTCACGACCTCGGCATTGTTAACGGTTTTGCAATCGTATCGCAGGCCGTACGACAAGATCAGTGATTGGGTTTTGCAGGGAGTATTGGTTCAGTTGCGGCGGGGTTTATATGTTGTGGGTCCGGCGTTGAATGCGCAGATTCCATCAGAATTTCAGATGGCGAATTTGTTATACGGGCCGAGTTGTGTGAGCATGTATAGTGCGTTATCGCATTGGGGCTTGATTCCGGAGCGGGTTTATTTGGTGGAATCCGTGACACCGAAAGCGGGTAAGCACTTTGGAACGCCGCTTTGGAATTTCAAATACTACACACAGCGTCAATCGCACTATCATCTGGGCATTCAGCGGGTGCAGGTTGGATCAAACCGTCAGTTCGCATTGATGGCTGGGCCGGAGAAGGCGTTATCGGATGTGATTATACAATCCTCGCACTTGAATTTGCGAAGCGTATCGCAAACGATAGAGTTTTTGGAGAACGACATTCGATTTTACACGGAGGCATTGGCTGATTTTGATCTGTCGTTAATGCATCGCATCGCCGAAGGAAATTTAAAATCGAGCAGTTTACGGATGTTAATTAAAACAATAGAGAAGAATTATGTTACGGACTTGGTTTGAGAGTTACGATGCTAAGAATTTGGGGGAGAGGAATAACGCTCTTCGAGAGATTATGCAGGAAATTGCATTGACGGGTCTTTCCCGCGCTGGGTTTTTTAATCATGCCGCATTTTACGGGGGTATGGCATTGAGGATTTTTTACCAATTGCCGCGTTATTCGGAGGATTTGGATTTTTCATTGCTGGTGAAGGATGCATCGTTTCGTATGTTGCCATTTTTGCAAGAGATGGAGGCTGAGTTTGCGGCTTTGGATTTGCGGGTGAGGGTGAGTGAAAAAGTGAAAAGTAAGGCATCGGCAATAGATTCAGCTTTTTTGAAATCGGAAACATCTTGGAGCGAATTAAATTTTGTGGTGGAGGGGAGTGATTTAAATTTGACGAACGAGAGAATCAATATCAAGATAAAATTGGAGGTAGATACCTTGCCGCCTTTGGGTTTTCAAACGGAGTCGAAGTTGTTGTTGAGGCCTTATTCGGTATACGTAAACGTGATGGAACTGCCGGATTTATATGCGGGGAAGATGCATGCGTTGTTGTTTCGCAACTGGCAGAAGCGAGTGAAGGGCAGGGATTGGTTTGATTTTGAGTGGTATGTGCAGCGTGGAGAGAAGATGCGTTTGGCGCATTTTGAGGCGCGGGCGATAGAGAGTGGCGATTGGGGTGGTGGGGCGAGCGGCGCTGCTGGCGGCGCGGATGGCGGCGCGGATGCGGCAGTTCGCGACGCAACGGGCGGCCCTGCTGGAACAATGACGCTGGAATATGTGCGAGATTTGTTGAATCGGAAAATCGAAGAGTTGGATTTCGAGATGGCGAAGGAGGATGCGGTTCGATTCATTCCACCGGAGGATGCGCATCGATTGGATATGTGGAGTGCCGATTATTTCCGAGAGTTGGTGAAACGCGTCAAGGTGATTTAGTAAACGCCGTACGGAAACATTTTGGGTTGGTTTTGTGGAATCAATAAGTTGTTTTGGGGAATTGAATGCTTGTGTCAATAATCTGAAATCATCACTGATTCCTTGTAAAATAAGGCTTTGAAACAAATGAATGAGGAATTTCTCAATGCCGGTGCCCATGTTATCAAACTTGTTGCGGGCATCTTTTGTGGAATTGTCAAGGCAAACTCCGATTCAGGATTTCATTGAATTGGAGCATATAGAATTCCTGGCTGACTTCGTAGGCGCCGAATTGAAGCAGGTGGGGGTTGAGGTATTGGGTATCGAGAAGTTCAAACTTTTGTTCGCGAAGGAAATCGACAAGGAAAATAAGCGCGATTTTGCTGGCATCGGTCACGGTATGAAACATGCTTTCGCCGCAGAAAACTTTGCCGAGGGCCACGCCATAGAGTCCGCCCACGAGCTGATCATTTTGCCACACTTCGAAGCTATGGGCCAGGCCAATTCGGTTGAGTTCACAATACGCTTCGATGATTTCTTCGGAGATCCAGGTATCGCCGGGTCTGAGCGCCGCACACTGTCGGATCACGGCTTGAAAGTCGCGGTTGATGCTGGTCTCGAACACGCCTTTTCGATAGAGTCTCGCTAGGTTTTTGGGCACTTTGAATCGATCATCGAGGGGGATGAGTCCGCGCTGCTCTGGGGTATGCCAAAAAATTTGGTTGTCTTCGTCGGGGTCGGCCATCGGAAATGAGCCAGACAGGTAGGCTTGGATGAGGAGTTCCGGCGATAGCATTGGTGCAAAGATAATTGATGTTGCCGTTGCCGCGGCCGGGTAGGGGGCCAAAATCGCCCGCAAGGCGATTGGCAGCCATGCAAGGAATGGAATCGCTCGCGCAACGCCATGATCAACAATCGCTCGCAAGGTGACTGGCATCGTTGCAGCAAATGGAACACCATGAGCCAATTGCTCGCAAGGCGATTGGCGGCCATCCAAGGAATGGACCCCAAGTTCACCACCATGATAAAGAATCGGCCGCAAGAAAATGGCTTCAAGTTGAAATCTGCTGCCCCAAAACGGAATTGGCGGTGAATGAATTTTGCGGAATTTGCAAATTGTTTGAGACGGGTTGCGGGATTCGCATTTTGGCGATGGCGAATTTTGCGACATGATTGGACCGGAATTTTTATCGACATTTCAATTGAAGCCCATTGAAACGATCCTCGATTGGGAGAATGCCCGCAGGTGGAAGGTTTATTTTGAGTCGGAGATTTACCGCCGCCGTTGTTTAGAATCCACGGCCGTCGCCTCGGAAGATTCCTCACTGACCGAAGATTCCTCCCAATCCAATGATGCCTCCCCGTCCAATTATTCCTCCCCGTCCAATTATTCCTCCACGACCGATTTTACCTCCACATCCGAAGATTCCTCCACGTCCGCAGATCAAACTACCTCCGAAGATTCAACCACCACCAATTCCCCCGCCCCCGTTAATCTCAGTGCCCCCGAAAATCTCATCGACACCGATAGCCCCGATGAAGCGGATGATCTCGATGATACAGAAGATTACTCCAGCTCGGGAATGCGCCGAAGGCGCTATTCTGATGTGCCGTTGCCGGAAACTATATCCATGGAATTGACTTTGAACGAGGTGGTACACATATTGGATGTGATGACCAATCATTTTGACCGAAATCACTGGTCGATGGTTGAGGGCGATTTGATGAAGGAAATTCGGTTCCGGATGCGTCGGCAGGGATTCCGGAATCGCGATTTGGTGGAAGAAATAGGAAGCAAAGGTTATGTGAGTGACATCCTAAACCGCCGGAAGCCATTGACGTTGAGAACGGCGCGGATATTTCGGGATTTCTTTGATATTCCCGCGGAGTGGTTATTGAACGATTGTTGGGATGGTGAGGTTCCCGATTGCGGCGGCGCCGCAGAGATAGTGGATTCTAGAAATAGGTATTAACAGCAAACTCAAACTGATCAATAAAAATCGCTTTGATGGCCGAGATGTTGTTTTGTTCGTAAAATAGAAGCATCGCTTTTTTATATTCTATTGAATCGGCGGTGCGAAATGAAATGGGACAATGTTTG
>Ga0315902_10009769_pt1 | contig 12778 bp, 6 predicted proteins | sample LakEriMetagenome_9_FD_203523 | JGI IMG/M metagenome (GOLD analysis project Ga0315902, IMG submission 203523) | Freshwater fungal communities from buoy surface, Lake Erie, Ohio, United States - Buoy 12 MA117 | ecosystem: Environmental > Aquatic > Freshwater > Lake > Lake biofilm | place: USA... | reverse complement strand
CCCACTCCGATTTGGGGATGTCCAGTCGGGAGGCGTACGTGTGCTTCAACTGCTCCCACGCTGCCTGGTCGGGATTGCCCCCCAGGATGATATCCGTCCCGCGGCCCGCCATGTTGGTGGCGATCGTAACGGCATTCAACCGGCCTGCCTGGGCGATGATGTCGGCTTCCCGCTCGTGATGCTTGGCATTGAGCACCTCGTGACGGATTCCCCACTGGTTCAGCGCGTGGCTGAGATTTTCTGAGCTCTCGATGGACACGGTTCCCACGAGAATGGGACGCCCGGTCTGGTGGACCTGCTTGATCTCTTCGACGACCGCGTTGTATTTCTCGGGAACGGTCCGGTAGATCGTGTCGGGATGGTTGATGCGCTGCATCGGGCGGTTCGATGGAATCGCCACCACATCCAGCTTGTAGACCTTCCAGAACTCGTTGGCTTCCGTCATGGCGGTCCCCGTCATGCCAGACAGCTTCTTGTACAGCTTGAAGTAGTTCTGGAGGGTGATTGTCGCCAGGGTCTGATTCTCTGACTTGATCTTCACCCCTTCCTTGGCTTCCACCGACTGGTGCAGCCCATCGCTCCACTGCCGACCCTTCATCAAGCGTCCGGTGAACTCGTCGACGATGATGATTTCCCCATTCATCACCACGTAGTTGACATCCCGTTTGTACAGGTGGTGTGCCCGCAACGAGTTGTCGATGAGGTGCGGCCACTCCATGTTGCCGGCGGTGTAGAAGCTTTCCACACCCGCCAGTTCCTCGGCAAACCGGATCCCCTGTTCGGTCAGGTGGCAGGTGTGCTCTTTTTCCTTCACCTCGAAGTGAACATCCCGCTTCAATTGCCGTGCAACCCGGTCAGCCTTGCGATAGCGCTCGGGGTCATCCTGCGATGGCCCCGAGATGATCAGCGGGGTTCGCGCTTCGTCAATCAGGATGTTGTCGATTTCGTCGACGACGGCGAAGTGCAGGGGCCCCTGAACCTGCAGATCGCGCGACGGCTTCATGTTGTCGCGGAGATAGTCGAACCCGAACTCGTTGTTGGTTCCATAGGTGATGTCGCAGGCGTAGGCCTTGGCCTTTTCCTCGGTTTCCTGGTGCGACTGGATGCACCCGACCGACAGTCCCAGCCCCGAATACAGTGGCCCCATCCATTCCATGTCGCGCCGCGCCAGATAGTCATTGACCGTAATGACATGGACCTTGCCCGCGAGTGCATTCAGGAATGTCGGCAGCGTCGCCACCAGGGTCTTTCCTTCCCCGGTGACCATTTCGCCGATCATCCCCTTGTGCAGAACGTAGCCACCAATCATCTGCACGTCGTAATGCCGCATCTTCAGATAGCGGCGCCCCGATTCCCGCACACTCGCAAAGGCTTCCGGCAGAATGTCGTCGAGGGTCTCTCCCTTGGCCAGACGTTCGCGCAACCTGGCTGCCGTTTGACGCAACTCGTCGTCGGTCAACTGTTGCAGCCGTGGTTCCAGCTGGTTGATCTGGTCGAGCGTACTTCCCGGAAGAATCCGGCTGACCGTCCCTTTGCGTTCGAAGCCCAGCTTGCGGATCATCCGCTCGTTGGACGCCCCAAACAACCGGGTAATCAGACGTTCAATCAGGGATGTCAGGCCGACAAAAAAGTCGCCAATCTTCTCGAGAAAATCCATGCTTCCGCCCGTGTTGCAGTCAGACGAATGGGGATTCGGCTGGCTGCGAAGTTAAGACCAGTCCCTGCAGTGTTGCGGAACCCTTGAAGCGATCCTTGCAGATCTTCCTGTTCCGGCCACATTCACCTCCACCCCCTCCGCTGGGGGCCAAGCTGGCAGTCGTTCTCCATCTTGTCCTTTGTGCAGTTCCGACATTGGCAATCATGCCGAAAGAGCCGAAAAATCCGGATGGAGAACGCGGGCAAAGTGTATTTGCCATAGGGAATTGCGTCAATCCAGCCTCATGCGGCCGCCGGAGGGGTCTCCGCGTCAGCCGTCGGCTTTCGCAGTCGCTCTGACATCGGAAGTTGCGTCAGGTCCTGCAGCCCGAAACTCTCCAGGAACTGGGGAGTGGTCACAAACAGGAATGGCCTGCCGAGCGCGTCGTCCGTTCCACCGATCCGGACGAGACTTCGCTCCATGAGCTGTCGGATCATCTCGCTGCACTGGACCCCACGGATCGCCTCAATGTCTGCCCTGGTAATGGGTTGCCGATAGGCAATCACCGTCAGGGTCTCGAGGGCGGGGGGGCTGAGCTTCAGTTCCGCATCCCTGTGATGCAACCGTCCGAGCCACAGCGCATATTGGGGAAGGGTGAACATCCGGTAACCCGCGGCCACCTTCTCAACACGAAACGGAGTGTGCCATTGCTGGTACACCGCGTTGAGCTTGCCCACGATCGTCCGGGCTTCTGTCGCATCCGCCAGCGTTGCCAGTTGGGCCAGGCGTCGCGGTGGTACCGCCGTCCCCGCCACCAGCAGGACCGCCTCCACCCGGGCCATCTTCGGAGTCCGCTTCCCGAGCACCACCGACTGCGGCTGCAAAGGTTGACTGCCGTCGCTGGATTCGCCCCGCTTCCAGGTTTTCCAGGCGTCGTCGGCAGGGGACCCCGCCGCAGCGGGGGCCAGGGGGCTGCCGTGATTGGTGATCGGGGTCCAGGGCCGGGGCCACATGTCAGGGAAATTCCCGGCGGAAATCGTCGATCTTGCGAAGCGTCGATTCCACCGCTTCCAGCGGTGTCTTGCCCGATCCGTGGTAGCGATGAGACGGTTCGCCCGGCGCGGTGACAAAACAGGTGAAGACGAACACGAGGTTGCCGTCCCGATCTTCTTCCGGGCTCAACTGGTGCCAGGTGATGTTGTGCTGACGAATCTGCTCGCGGGCCTGCATCCAGCGGGCCGAGTCTTCCGACAGCACCCGGTGGGAGGCCTCGTTCCCCATTCCCGGGGGGACTCCATCAGAGCCCTGTCTGGGCGGGTTGATGTCCCGAACTCGCCGATTCCGTGACGAGCCTGACTCCGGCGACAAGACGCCGGCATCAAATTCGCGGCGTCCCGCCGAAGCAGTCAGGCTGCCGCGTGGTTCTGGTTCGCGTGCGGTGCCGACACGATCGCCTTCGTCATCCTGGGGTCCCAGATTCGCGGCGATGCTTTCGCTGCCTCTGGAGTTTCCCCGACTGACAGGAGTGACTGTCCGTGGCCGTTTCCGTGAGGAATCGCGTTCCGGGGAGTCGTAGGGTTCGAACAGATTGTTGCGATTGCGGCGCAGCGGTTTGTCGTCGGCCACAGCCGGTTTTTCGTCGACTGGTTCGTAATCAGAGACCTCGAGTTCGTCAGTCGGAGCCGCGACCATGGAACCAATCGAGGGAACGCCCACAATGGCAAACACCGGGATGGCGGCCAAGGGAGCAATCATCAACAGCGCCCCAAGTGAGCCTGTGGCGGCTGAGGACATTCGGGAACCTCCTGGACTGGGTCGGCACCTGCCGGAACAGCGGGTGCGATCGGGACGGGCTCCAAGGCCGCGAACGGGCCGGCGGAGTGACGTGAAGGGGGCGGGACAATACTTGAGCCCTTTTTTTACGGCAACGTCAGTTTTTCGGAATCGGGAACGGAATTCAGGCCGATTGGGTGATCCGGGAAGGCCCGGAGGACAAGGTCCGGGCAGGACGACGTGATCAAGACACTCCCCAACCTGTCGAGGAAATAAAATCAGGCCGTGGCGACCGCCACGGCCTTTCAGGTTGTCGGATTGTCAGGCATTGCAAAACAAGACGGCTCTCAGCGACTGTTTGACTGGAGCGCCGACCGGAGCGAACCTTCCAGTGTCGGATGCCGGAACTGGTATCCCGCTGCGACGAGCCGATCGGGCACAACGCGGGCACTGCTGAGCAGCAGGGCATCGGCCATTTCGCCGAACGCCAAGCGGGCCGCAAACCCGGGGACCGGGAAAATTGTGGGACGCCCCAGGACCTTGCCAAGAGACTTGGTGTATTCGTAATTGGTGACCGGTTGCGGGCAAACAACATTGATCGGGCCACGCACTGCGTCATTCGACAGGGCGAACTCAATGATTCCCACCGCATCATCCAGGGCAACGCAGCTCATGTACTGCCGCCCATTCCCCAGAATCCCCCCCGCTCCCATTTTGAACGGCAGCAGCATCTGCTTCAGCGCCCCACCGCGGTGACTGAGCACCACCCCGAACCGCAGGTTCACGACTCGGGATCCGGCATTCGCAAGAGGCTGGCAGGCCGCTTCCCACTCCCGGCACACATCCGGAAGGAAGCCTGTCCCCGGGGGGCTCGATTCCGAAAGGACCTCGTCTCCTCGATCACCGTAAAACCCAATGGCCGAGGCACACGCGAAGACTTTGGGGGGAGCGACCCTGGCCAGCGTCTCCGTCAGCAGGCGGGTTCCGCTCACGCGGCTGTCCCGGATCTTCGCCTTTCGCTCGGCATTCCAGCGGCCCGAGGCGATGCTTTCCCCCGCGAGGTGAACGCAGGCATCGATGCCGGAAAGTCCCGCGGCATCGATCTGGTTTTTGGCTGGATCCCACGACACCAGTTCCTTGGAAGGACTGGCTGACTTCGAACGAACGAGGCGGACCACATCGTGGCCTGCCGAAGTGAGCGAGGGAATCAGGGCGGAGCCCACCAGGCCCGAGGAACCGCTCACCAGAATTCGCATGACCCATCTCTCACGGGAACGAGACTGCCTGCTGTTCCCATTCCACTGGGACAAGCCGGCTTCCTTCAGAACATGACGATTGTAGGTTCCCGGGCAAGAATCGCCCGGAATCGGAGGGATTTTCTGTCAGCCCTTCGCCATCCGGAGGTTGGTTCGTACCGGGAATTGGACGGTGGGTCAGTCAGAAATGCGGCGGAGGGGGAAGATTTCGACGTCGACTCCGGTGCTGGCGGCAATGTGATCGGGAGGGCGCGACACGGTCAGTCCATGGGACGGAAGGAGCGAGTCGTCGTACTCAAGTTCTGTCACGGTGCTGACCGGGTAGGGGCGATGATGCACCTGTCCGCGGTGGAGGCTGCCGTCTCTCCCCTGTGCGAAGAGCAGGTAGCGTTCGACGAGAAAGTGTTCGAAACTGCCAGGAATCGCTTCGCCAGGCGGTTTTGACCGGTGGGGCTCGTCGCTACCGAGCAGCGGTCCGAAGCGTGCCGACACCTGGCAACCGACCCCCCGGGGACCCGGCCAGCGACGAATCGAACGGTAGCGACGCCAGGAGCCGTCGACCGTCAGGGACATCTCGGATCGGAAGTAGGGGAGGTGCCAACCGAGTCGGGCCGCCAGTACGGCGATCGAGTTCGAAGCGTCCAGCGACAGAAACCAGACTCCCGGATCCTGCCCGCGAAAGTGCACATAGGTTCGGACGTTGGTTTCGCAGAAATGGCTCAGTCCCGGGACTGCCCAGAACCAACTCGGGCGGACGTTGGCCATAAAAAACGGGACCAGTCCGACCCACGCCTCCCCTTCGAACGTATCGAGGGTCAGCCCGGCAGGAATGAGGGGGGCGATGAGTTCCGGGGGGAATTTCCAGTGGAGAAATGTCAGGTCACGCCAGGTGTGGTAGCCCACAGCCGGTCCTGCAGATCGGCGGGTGGGAGCGATCCGGTCGATCTCAGGACTGGCGGGGCTCATCGCTGTTCCGTTCTCAGGAAATCGGCTCGCGGAGAATCGGCAGAAGTGCCGCACGTCTGCCCGTTTGCCCGAAGCCGGGGTCGCCCCCGTGTCTCATTCGGGAAGGGGTTGGCCCTTGGTCTCGGGAGCCAGCGGCAGAACACACAGTCCCAGGAGGAAGACGGCGCACATCGTGACGCCGGCCCAACGCATCGGCTCTGGTTTTCCCTGAAACGCCACGGTCAGATAGCCCAGTAGTGATGGTCCAATCGCTGCCACGAACCGTCCGACGTTGTAACAGAATGAGGTGCCCGTACTTCGAAGGCGAGTGGGAAACAGTTCCGGGAAATAGATCGCATAGCCACCAAACAGAGCCAGTTGACAGAATCCCATCAGGGGAATCATCCAGAAAATCTGGCTGAAACTGTCGAGCCAGGCGAAGACTGCCGCGGTGGACAGCATGGCTGCAATGTATGCAATCGCGAACGCAGGCTTGCGACCGATCCATTGGGTCAGGTAGCTGAATCCGTAGATGCCGAAGAATGCACCCAGGTTGAGGAACATCGACGTGATTCCAGCCCAGCGGGTCAGGCTGCCGGCGTTGGTCTTGCCGACGGCCGCCGCCAATTCCTTGACAGGCATGCTGGACTTTTCTGCACGATCGAAAAACGGCTGCAGCCGCGTTTTCAGCGCATCGGTGAGGTTGGCGACCGAAACCGCCTCGCCCCCCTCGTCACTCAACAACCGGACAAACTCGGCGGGGTAACCGCCGCCGCTCGACGCCTTGTGACGCAAAACCGCGTTGGCGAATTCCTGGATCGACGGGTCTTTCTGATTCAGCGTATCGAGAATTCCCTGGACCCCCGGTTGCCAGTTGGCCGGGACATCGGCCACAGAAATGCGGCCATCTCCATTGCTGTCGAGGAGTGCGACGTCAGCTGCCGCCAGCCGCTTGTTCAGCACCAGGCGAATGAGATCGACGCTGAAAAAACCGATTCCCCAGAGCCCGACCACCCCGGCAAAAGCCATCACCATCCCCACGATGGCGCGGCGACGCCAGCGGGGGTCGCCGAACAGTTCCCCATAAGAGCCGGTTTTTTTCTGCTCGGTCGAATTGGCTGTGGTCTGCTGCCACCTTTCTGGTTCCTTGAGCCGTCGCCGGATCAGGATCGCCAACAGGGCCGGCAGTGTCCCGATGACGAACATCCACCGCCATGCACTGCCAACCGCTCCCGTTTCTTCCATTTTCCCCAGCACAATGCTGATCAACGCGGCTGTGATGTTGCCGACGGCCGACAGCGCCTGGAGCAGGCCCAGCGCAAAGGGACGGGCGCGGTCGGGCATGACCTCGGCGACGAGGCTGACCCCGACGGCAAACTCACCCCCCACCCCCAGGCCGGTGATGAACCGGTAAAAAGCAAAGTCCCAGAATCCGGTGGCCAGGGCACTCAAGCCAGTGCAGAGAGAATAGATCAGGATGGTCAACAGCATCGTCTTGGCCCGGCCGATGCGGTCCCCAAGGACGCCAAACGCCAATCCACCGGTCGCCCAGCCGATGAGAAAGATTGAGGTCGCATACCCGCCGTAGAGTGCAATCGTCTTGTCATCGACCGCGGACCCATCGGCATTTGTGACCAGCGCCTTCATGGCCGGGACCCGGGCGAGGTTGAACAACTGCTGGTCCATGGTGTCGAACAGCCATCCCAGGGCGGCAACCACCAGCACGAACCAGTGGTAACGATTCAGTTCGCGGTACCAGGGGCCCGAAGCGGCCGAGGCGGGAGTCGAGGTCGAGGGGGCGAGTTCCTCAAAACCGTGCATGGGACAGGACCTGTCGGCAGGGGACCAGGGAAGGGGGCAATGAAGTGGCGAATTCAGCGGAAGGATCCGTAGTACAGTCAAAGCGAACCGGAAAAACAAGCAGGACCAACGGTGGCTGGACGAATCTCCGCGGGGGGGGCTCCCGGTGCGGTCGGTTACCTGTCAATCACATTCCGTGATATACTCCAGTCCCGATTGCGAGAGTGGCGGAATTGGCATACGCGCCAGACTTAGGATCTGGTCCCTTCGGGGTTGAGGGTTCAAGTCCCTCCTCTCGCATTTGCCGTCGCGTGCTGTTTCTGCGAGGAACATGTGGTGGACATCGGTCGCCAGATGCCTGCAGAGTTTTAGGCTTGGAGGGGCGACTGCGGTTCCCAATTCAGACGAATCCCACTTCCTGAATTGACGCCGGGCACAGCCGAGGTCTCGCCCAACCGGCCTGCGACGGTTGTGTTCAGCTGTTGTGTTCAGCTGTGGCACGCGGTTCTCTGCCTGATGGATGCGTGGTGGTCGAAGCCTTGTCAGTCGGGCGGCTTTTGCCCTGGATCGTGACCACTCCTTCAGATGTGTGTTTCTCCTCTCTCTCGAGTTGCGGGCGCTACCATGAATCGTCTTGTCTGTCCCGTCACCTGCTGGCGGTTGGCGATCCTCGGCTTGATCCTGGGAACTGCGGGCCTTGCGGGGGCCCAGGATGTGCCGCTGGTGGCCCCCGGGGAGGCCCTGACTCCGCAGGAACAGCAAAAGCTGTTTCACCTCCCTCCCGGTTTCGAGATCCAGCTCATTGCCAGCGAGCCGGAAATCCAGAAGCCGATGAACATGGCATTTGATGCCGCCGGCCGTCTCTATGTGACGCAATCGATCGAGTATCCCTTTCCCCCCAAGGAAGGGATCCCGCGCGACACCATCCGCGTCTTGACCGACACTGACGGCGATGGCGTTCCTGACAAGGTTTCGAAATTTGCCGAAGGGTTGAACATCCCGATTGGCGTTCTTCCGCTGACCGGCTCGCGCGTCCTGGCTTTCAGCATCCCCCGGATCGAGCTGTTCGAAGACACCGACCGCGACGGGAAGTCGGATGAACGCAAGCCATTTTTTGGCACGTTTGGCTTCGATGACACCCATGGCATGGCCAGCTCATTCAACTGGTGGCTGGACGGATGGGTGTATGCATGCCACGGGTTCCGGAACAATTCGAATGTCTCCGGGAGCGATTCCGAGCAGATCACGATGAATTCGGGGAATACTTACCGGTTCCGCCCCGATGGTTCGCACATCGAATATTACACCCACGGTCAGGTCAACCCGTTTGGCATGGCGTTCGACCCGCTGGGGAACGTCTACACGGCCGACTGTCATTCGCGTCCCATCTACATGCTGTTGCGCGGGGCGTATTACCCCAGTTTCGGCAAGCCCCACGACGGGCTGGGTTATGGCCCCGAAATGATCAAGCACAGTCATGGTTCCACGGGAATCTGCGGGCTGGTCTTTTACGATGCCCCCCAGTTCCCCGATGCCTATCGCAACACGGTATTCATCGGAAATCCCGTGACGGGACGCATCAACCATGATCAGTTGAAGGCGACCGGATCGTCGTACGAGGCGGTGGAGCAGCCCGATTTCCTGTCGTGTGAAGACCTGTGGTTCCGGCCGGTCGACATCAAGCTCGCTCCGGACGGATCACTCTATGTGGCCGATTTCTACAACTGCATCATCGGTCACTACGAGGTGGACCTCTATCACCCCCGCCGGGACCGGTCCAAGGGACGCATCTGGCGCATCGTCTACACGGGCGACAAGGCGCGAACTCCCCGCAAGCCGGCCGACCTTTCCCAGGCCGACGCCAAGGGCCTGCTCGCAGCACTCGGCAATGACAACATCGTGAACCGGACCCTGGCGACCCACCAGGCGGTGGACCGTCTCGATGCGGCGGGACTCGACCAATTGCGTCTCGCGTTGCCCACCGCCAATCCCAACGCGAGAGCACACCTGCTGTGGGTCCTGAAGCGGCGCGGTGAACTAAAGCTGCCTCTCATCGAACGCCTCTCCCACGATCCCGACCGGATGGTGCGGGTGCACCTGGCGAAGGCCATCGCGGCACTCGATTGGGGAACTCAGGAAGACAAGCTGCGGGGAATACTGATCAGTTTCCTGGACGACAAGGATTCCTTCGTTCGACGTGCGGCCGCCGATGGGCTGGGCCAGCACCCGGATGCCGCGAATATCTCCCCGCTGCTGACGCTCTGGAAAAACAGTGATCCTGCCGACACGCACCTCGTCCACACAGTGCGCATCGCCCTGCGTGACAGCCTGCAATCACAACCCTCCCTGCAGCCACTGACCGACAAGGTCTCGGGAGACGAAGCGACGTGGCGACAGTTGGCCGACGTGGCTGTCGGGGTTCCCACTCCGGCGGGGGGAGCCTTCCTCGCCAGTTTTCTCGCGGGGCCGGCGGCCCAGGCGGGGCGGGTGCCGGAGTTCCTCTCCCATGCCGCTCGCCATCTGTCTGTTGACCAACTGCCCCCCCTCTACGAAACGGCACTCTCCTGGAAAGACCGGCTGGACGAGGGTCAGCAGGTGGCGGCACTGCGCGGTGTGCAGCAGTCGCTGCAGTCCCGGCAAACCAGGTTGCCAGCCTCGCTTTCGGAATGGAGCACCGAGCTTGCCAAGCGGTTGCTGGCCGACGGTAACGACGACCGGCTGCGCGTCGCAGCCGACCTCGCCCGTGATTTCCGCGTGAGCAGCGTCACCCCGCGACTGGCCGAACTGGTGTCGGATGCCAAGCGGGCCATTCCGGTCCGGCAGCAGGCACTCGATGCCCTGAATGTGCTCGATACGGCACAGGCGGGACAGGTCCTGGAGTCGGTCATCGCCCGTGGAACCGAGCCCTTGCCCCTGCGGCAGCGCGCTGCCGAGTTGCTGGGAGGTCAGGCGACCCCCGAAGCCCGCGCGGCATTGATTCGCCTGCTGCCCGAAGTTCCGGATCCCGTGGGCGTCGCCATTTCACGGGCCCTGACGACTGGAAACGAGGGGGCCCGGCAACTGCTGGATGCGGTGGCCGCCGGGAAAGGCTCCTCGCGACTGATCCAGGACATCATCGTCGGCGAACGGATCAAGGGGTACAACGACCCGGCACTGACCGGGAAGTTTGAGGGGCTGCTGGCGGACCTCCCCAGCGAAGACGACCGGGTCAAGCAACTGGTCGCTGCCCGCCGTGACAGTTTCGGCAAGGCCCAGGTCTCAGCCGAACGGGGGAAGGGAGTTTTTGCGAAAATCTGTGCCAACTGTCATCGTGTCGGTGGTGAGGGAGCCAAGATCGGACCTGACCTCGACGGTATTGGTAACCGGGGAGCCGAACGCCTGCTGGAAGATGTGCTGGTTCCCAGTCGGAATGTCGACCAGGCGTTTCATGTGACCGTCCTGGAGTTGTCGAATGGCAAAACGGCCAGTGGGTTGTTCGCCCGCAAGGATGGCAAATCGCTGGTGCTCATCAATGATCAGGGGAAGGAATTCACAGTGCTTGAAGACGATGTGGCCGAGCGCAAGACGCAGCGCATCTCGCCGATGCCGGCCAACATCGCCGAGCAGTTGGCCGACCAGGATTTTCATGACCTGATCAGCTTCCTCCTGACCCTGAATGTGAAGCCCAAGGCCCCATGACCGGGCTCCGGCCGCTTTTCGTGCGATGACGTTCGTGAGGGGCGAGTCTGCACCGGCCCCTCACGTCGGACCTCACTCCCCGGTGGCCACCGGCGGGACCCGAAATGCAACAAGCCCCCCCGGCAGATGGTTCTGACGGGGGGGCTTGTCTGTCTCGCGCGTTGTCTACAGGACGGTCTTCCGTCGTGTGCCCGGTGCGTCAGTCCTCAATCGAATGAGGGGACCGAGACTGCCGGGCGAGTGGGAGCTCAGCCCTGTGGGGCCAGCCACTCCTGCAGGGACCGCACGTCGGGAACTGGATTGGCAATGAGGGCCTCGATCGCCTGGACGGCGGCGAGGCATCCGGCGAGCGTGGTCACACAGGGGACGCCATGGGCGACCGCGGATGAACGAATCTTTCCCTCATCGGTTCGGGCCCCCTTGCCGCTGGGGGTATTGAAGATCAGCTGGATCTCCCCATTGGCCAGGTGGTCGAGCAGGTTGGGACGTCCCTCCTGCAGCTTGCGGATCGGTTCGACGTCGATTCCCGCTTCGCGGAACACCTTGGCGGTGCCATTGGTGGCCCGCAGGCGGAACCCGAGTCGTTGCAGTGTTCGGGCTGCTTCGATGAACGCCTGCTTGTCATTGCGGGCGAGGCTGACGAACACCGTGCCGGAGGTCGGGAGCGAATTCCCGGCCGCCACCTGGCTCTTGGCGAACGCAATCTCAAAACGTTGATCGATCCCCATCACTTCGCCGGTCGACCGCATTTCGGGGCCGAGGATGATGTCCACACCCGGGAAGCGGACGAACGGGAAGACGCTCTCCTTCACGGAAGTGTAGCGCGGCCAGGGCTCGGTCGTGACCCCCTGTTCCTTCAGGCTGACGCCCGCCATGACCTTGGCGGCAATCTTCGGCAACGGGACGCCGGTGGCTTTGGCGACGAACGGGCTGGTCCGGCTGGCCCGGGGGTTCACCTCCAGGACATAGACAACCTGCTGGCCGTCGAGTTCCTTGACGGCAAACTGAATGTTCATCAGGCCGCGCACATTCAACGCCTTGGAAAGTGCGTAGGTCGCGTTCCGGATTTCCTGGATGGTGCTTTGCGGCAGCGAATATGGGGGGAGCGCACAGGCCGAATCGCCCGAGTGAACCCCCGCCTGCTCGACGTGCTGCATGATGCCGCCGATGATGGTCGATTCGCCGTCGGCCATGGCATCGACATCCACCTCGCTGGCGTCTTCGAGGAACTTGTCGATCAGGACCGGGTGGTCCGGAGAAGCGTCGACCGCCTTGGTCATGTAGTTCATCAACTGCTGCTCGTCGTAGCAGATCTCCATCGCCCGTCCTCCCAGCACGTAGCTGGGGCGGACGAGAATGGGATACCCAATGCGGGCTGCTGCCAGCCGGGCGCCTTCGACGTCGGTGGCGATCCCGTTGGGGGGCTGTCGCAGCTTGAGCCGGTCGATGATTTCCTGGAATCGTTTGCGATCTTCAGCGGCATCGATCATGTCGGGACTGGTCCCGACAATTTTCACTCCGGCCGCCTCCAGACCCCGGGCAAGATTCAGGGGAGTCTGACCGCCGAACTGGACGATCACCCCATCGGGATTGAGCCGGTCGCAGATGTTGAGCACATCCTCGGTGGTGAGGGGCTCGAAGAAGAGCAGGTCGGAGGTGTCGTAGTCGGTCGAGACAGTTTCCGGGTTGG